>Ga0209829_10001491_pt1 | contig 18870 bp, 19 predicted proteins | sample C_140205_EF_Meta_FD_187311 | JGI IMG/M metagenome (GOLD analysis project Ga0209829, IMG submission 187311) | Freshwater microbial communities from Lake Croche, Canada to study carbon cycling - C_140205_EF_MetaG (SPAdes) (version 2) | ecosystem: Environmental > Aquatic > Freshwater > Lake...
GATATCAATAAAACCAATATATTTAGTATTATATAGACTATCTAAAATACTCATATAAATATAATATATATTATTATTATATATTATGGCAGTTGCAGTATTCAATACTCCAGAAGTACAAGGTTATGTTTTATTTGATGATACATTACAACAACCAGTATGCATGAAAGTTACTGCTTATTTTACTAAACTACCAACCGGATTACATGGATTTCATATTCATAAAGCAGGTGATTTAAGAGGAGAAGGTTGTAAAGGAGCATGTGATCACTTTGATATTGGTAATCACAAACATGGAGGCCCTCCTAATACTCCAGGAGAACGTCACACTGGTGATTTAGGTAATATATTTATAAATAATAATCTATTTGAAGCAGTATATTACTTAAACGATGTTAAAGTTCAAGACGTATATGGGAGGTCAGTAATTGTACATGCAGACGAAGATGATTATGGTAAAGGAGGAAAAGAAGATTCGCTAACTACAGGACATGCAGGTGCTCGTATTGCTTGTGCTATTATTGGTAGAAAAGATTGTAAATAAAAGAAAAATTGAAATAATATATATTATAATAGATATTTTTAATATTAAAATGAATGTGGATAATCTAGGATTCTTTCTCTTGAGTGGTAGAAATAGCGAAACATTTTTTAGAGATTTAATACTCTTATATGCGGTAATACCTCTAATAAAATATTTATTAAAAGACTATAAAATTATTACAAATTACATTAATAATTTTATATTCACAATATATAAATATAACATAGAATTTATTGGATTTGAAAATCTAAATAATGGAAATTATTATTACGATTATCCACTACCAATGACAGCCATATGTCATTATGCATCTGTTAAAAATATTTGTAAAAATTTAAGATATTTTAATTATAAACGAAATAGTACGGTGTATTGTGAAGATATTATGAAGCATTGTAATGAAAAATCATTATCATATATTATAAATTATAGTAATAATATTAAGATTTCGGATGATTTATATATTGATTATAAATTTAGTGAAATTGAAATGTCAAAAGATTCTAAATTAGATGGGAATTGGAAAGTAACGATTACACTAAAATCAAAAAATAAAAATATTAATGAAATTAATAGATTTGTTAATCAGTGTATTAGTGAATACAATCAATATTTAGAATCAAAAAATAAAGATAAATTATATCATTTTATCTACCAAAAGAAAGATGAATATAATTTACAATTTACCCAATCAATATTATCTGATTATAGTAATCCGGATAATACTAATTATCAAACATTTAATAATATTTACAGTGATAACAAAGAAATGTTATTAAAAGATCTTGCTCGATTAAAAGACACAGAATATTATAAACGAACCGGTAATAAAAGAAAAAAGGGGTATTTATTCTATGGACCTCCAGGCTGCGGTAAAACATCGTCTGTAATTGCAATGGCTCTTGAAAGTAGAAGGCATATCATTGAAATTTCAATGTCTCGGATAACTACAAATGAAGAATTAGAGAAATTATTTAATCAAAAAGAAATTTTAGAAGTCAAGTTTAAGAATGATGAAATTATCTTATTATTTGATGAAATTGATAATGCATCTAATATATTAAAAAAGAGAGAAGGTGAGGATGAAGAAAAAGAAGCAAATGAAAATAAAAAAGATGATATTATTTATCAATTAGTTAAAAATAACAGTGATAGTGAAACGAGTGATTATTTAAAAAAGCCAGATAAGATAAATTTAGGTAGTATCTTATCTAGATTTGATGGTGTTGGTGCATATAATGGTCTTATTATAATTGGTACAACAAATTGTATTGATAAATTAAGTCCAGCATTATACCGAGATGGAAGATTAAATAAAGTATTTTTTGATTATATTGATCGAGATCAAATTAAAAATATGATAGAGGATTATTATAATGTAAAATTAACAAGCGAACAAATTTCTAAATTACCATGCAAATCTGCAAAATTATCACATTCAACAATACGTAAATATATTGAAGATTATGAAGATAATTATGAAAAATTATTAATTTTTTTAACAACTAAGTAATATCAGAAAATTCAGTACTAAAATCACGATTAGAAGAATAGTTATTATTTTTTTTAAAAATAAAAAAAGTGAAACATGTTACAATTAATATAATTATTAATATAATTAATACTATCAATGAAATTAAAGAACTATTATTTGAATTATCTGTTGGTGTTATATCTGAATTTGTTGCTGATGTATCAGAAAATACAGATGATACTGTACTAGGTGTAATAGTAGGTGTAATAGTAGGTGTAATAGTAGGTGTAGAAGTGGGTGTTGTAAATGGATATGTTATGGGTACAAATAATTCAGATTTACATACTTGATTTAAACCTGGTTTTGATATTTCTAAATTGTCTATTATACTATTAATATTATCTAAAAAATAAGGATTAATATTTAAATTAATTAATTTACGACCATTAATAATTTCAATAGGATAAAATCCAATATCAAATTGAGATGAATTATATCTTTTTGTATTATATGATTTTATAATATTTGCAGCATTAATATCATCTATATTTATAAAATAAGTTTGAAGACGATTTACTATAGGTAAAGTATACATTTTATTTATAGCAGGTTTTACTGGACTATCAGGATAAAAAGGTACAGCATTAGGTGATGATTCGTTAGCACCACCCAATAAAAAATTAATATCCCAGCCAAATGGCAAATCAACATTTTTTGTTAAATCATAACCAGTATCATATTTAAAATTATTCATAGCAGTTACAAGTAAATTATTATTAAATTGATAAAAAGTTTGCATACTATAATTATTTAAATTACAAAATCCAAATGTATTACTTCTTTTATATATACAACAACCATTAACAAAATTAGTTTGCAAGCCATTTACAATATGATATTTATCAAGTCTATCTGCATTAAGAAATGATTCATTTAATATATTATCATTAACATATTGAAATTGTAATAATACAGGTAATGATGTATTTTCTAATTCAGAATCACTAGGAACACCAAGATTAGCAGCAACATTATTTATTACAACTTCTTGTGGATCATTTGGAAAATAATTTAAATAATATATATTTGTACAAAACTGACCAATCGTTTTAGTACTACCATTATTTAATGGACTAGCAAAATTAACAGTATCAAATGAACCGCCACTGCCTAATAATATTCCACATTTTTGATTATATACTATTATACCAGAAGCAAATGTACTACTACTCATAATTAAAATAACTATTTTTTATTTTAATTTAGATTTATTATAGTTTCATTATGATCAGCTAAATACCAACCAAAATCAAATAAATTTTCAAACTCCATTCCTGCCCAATAATTAACTTCCCATGATAGGGTATCTACTTTATTATGATAAATATTAAAAATATCAATTAATTCTTTTAATTTTATTGTATCTATTAAAAAAAATCCACCTAAAAATCTCCAATTAATTCTATGTAATACATTTGATTTAATATTAGTTCCACCTGGAAATCTACAAAAATTATCTGGATAATTAGTTATACATATTTCATTTAATTTATTACTAACAATTTCATCATTATTAAAAATATGAAAAATTCTAAAATCTATCCATGCATAATGATTAGTATTATATATATTCATTTTAGTAGCTTCTTCAACAAAATATAATTTATTATTCATTAAATTTAAATAATTTTGATTATCTTTACCAGTATTACGAATATCTGGTAGTTTTTTTGTACTATTAAAATGTAAATCATTTTTACTAAAATATTTTACAATTTTAACATTATCAAATATAGGAAAATTTTTAACATCTTTATCTAAAAATAATACAATTGGTATTCCTGTATTTGCTAATCTTATAAAATAAGATAAATATTTTTCATTAAAATTAGTTTCAGATAAATCACTAATATTTAAAAATGATGTTACATATGTTACAGTATATTTTTCATTATTAATCATATAATTATAAAAATCACTATTATTTAAGCTTCTTTATTCGAATTAATTAATTTATAAATTAAATATCCAAAACCAATTATTATCAAAAAAATGATGACATTAAATAAATTTGGTAGATATAACTTATATAGAATATCATCTAAAAAATATAAGGGGAAAAAAGGCCGAGTATGAGTATGCAATTTAAATTTATTTTCAAGACCTAATTTTTTATTAATTTCTATTACGCATCTATTACCACTTTCAGTTGCAGATTCCATTGACCAAATACTTAATCCCGTTTCACAATGAGAACCTGCAATAAATAGATTATTATAGTGAGTTGTATATAATGGTCGAATATTATTATTAAGAGTATTAACCCATTTTTTATTTCTACTTTCTAATCGATTATTATTAAATTTCCATTCATACCAAACTTCTTTTTTTGTTATAGCTAATTTGTTAAATGGTTTATTATTGTTATCTATTAAATACTGATCAAATTCTTTACTATTTGATATTTCATGAATAACTTCATCTAAAAATTCATTAATAGTTAATTCATCACATCGTTTATTATATAATTCAGACATTTTATAAGTAACACATGCAGTACCACTCCATAAACTCTTAATATTATTACCTAATTCAATATTTTTTTCCCAGAAAGTATCTTGAGGATACATGGTAATATTAAGATTAGAATTTGGGAAGATAAAAGCATCTTTATCTTTAATATTAATTTTTTGATCAAAACCAAGTCTAAAACTGATTTGTATATGTGGTTCACCATATGTCATTTTTTTAAATTTATCTAATTCTGGATCAGAACCAAGTTTATTATTTTTGTAAAGATCTGCAACAGCATAAGGATTTAATGCAATTACATAATTTTTTCCTGTTAATGTTCTAGTGCCATTATTAATTAAAATTTTTGCAGTAACAACATTATTATTATCAAAGTTTAACTCTTGTAACTCAGATGATAAAAAGAAATCTACTTTATTTTTTAATAATTTATACCATGGATCAAACCATCCTTCAGATGTAGGTTGATTCATAAAATTCCAATTTTTAGTGGGTTCTTGATAACTCATTTCAATAAATTTTCCAATATGATATAGAGACGCAGAATATGTATCTAGTCCAATACCTGGACCAATAAATTCAATGTATTTATTTTTACTATTGGTTGATATATTTGAAACAGTATTAGCAAACGAATAAGCTTTATTGTCTTCAGATCGTAAATTACCACTAAAAAAATAGTATAATATCCAATAGATTAGTATAAAATAATCAGAAATAGTAGAATTTTTATTATTGTTAATATTGTTTTCGGTACTTATAAAATTAATACCAGATTTTAAATTATCATATACTGTTTTATTATTATCTATAGGAATTTGTTTCATTAAATCATATGTATTATAATAAAAAGGTGCATAACCTCTCCAAGAGTGTTCAGTTGGTAAATTATCAGAGTATCTAGAGGTTCTTGCCATACCACCAATAATATTTTCTTTTTCTACAATAGCTATTTTAAGCTGAGGTGAATTTAGAGCTAATTGATGAGCAACTGTTAAACCTGCGATACCAGCACCAAATATAATAATATCATAATTGTCCATAAAATATTTATATAAAAATAATATGGAGAAAAATACATTTGAAGAAAAGTTATTAATGTTAATAGTATTATTATTTTTTGTATTTTTATTATTTCATAAGAAAAATGAATCATTTGATGCATCAAAAGATAACTTAACTGTTATAGCAAATAATAGTGATAATATAATTGTATCAGACGGAAAAATAAAAAAGAAAGTAAGTAAGGTATGTACTCATATGGGATGTATATTAGATTTATCTGGTAATAAATTATTATGCCCTTGTCATGGATCAGAATTTAGTTTAGATGGTAAAGTATTAGAAGGACCAGCAAGAGATAATTTAGAAGTTACATCATTAAATGAACAATATACAAATTATAATAGGATTAAAGCTCTTGAGTGGTAAAATCATAATATAATCTTTCCATTTTATTAAGTTGTAATTTAAATTTAGGTAATAACTTTAAATTATTTGATAAATATGATTTTATAAAACTATGATAGTTTTTCTTAACAAAATTTTCAAGAATAAATATGTCAATGAATTTAATTGGTATTTTGTTATCTAGATAATAGATAAGGTTATCATAATAGTGATAGTCTTTGTGACTGTGTAATTGTTTATTAAATACATTAAAAAATATTTGCAAATTATTTATTTTTTTATGAATTATATTATCATTTATATCTGATTTTGATGCAATTGAATATTTATTAATTAATAAATATAGTTGGAAATTTATTATTGTAACTTGATATATATATTTTAATAAATTAGTAACATCACTGTAATTAGAAATAAGTGTTAGATTGTACAATGAGGTAATATTAGCAGTATTTACTAATATAATTTTATTTTTATTAAGATGCTTTAGAAACAATGGTATGTTGAGATATCCAAAGTTAATATAGGGTTTGATAGATAAGTTATACATATTTTCACATGATTTAGTTGTAATTGAGACATTGCTTAAATTAGGAGCATTAATAAATTTTTGCAGAAAATTATATTTGAAGAGTATTTCATACTTGATGGGAGATGATGCATCATTGTCGATTAATGGGAGGAGAATAGATTTTTCTATATGCTGGATGAAAAGAGGCAGCATTTTATTTTCTAGTTAATTTTGTTTCTTAATTATTTTTTCAATTTTATATAAAGAAATGGGGATAGATAGATTGAGAAGAATTGGAGGAATTCTGAGAATTTAGATAAAAATAAGAAATTAGAGTTTTTAAAAATCTTGGTGATTATCCGTGAGGATAATCAGCATCATGCCGGAGCGGCCGAACGGGACAGACTTAAGCTCTGTTGAGAAATCCACCTGAGTTCGAATCTCAGTGATGCTAAAATATTTAATAAAATTAATTCTAATTTTATTAAAGTTGAAAATTATTTAAACTAATGACGCTAATTATAGTAGTATAAAATGGCAAAATGTAGAAAATGCATTAAAAGAGCATCATTTAATTTTTCAGATCAATTACATCCAAGATTCTGCAAAGATCATATATTACCAGATATGGTAATGATATCTAATTTAGTATGCAAAATTGTAGGTTGTTACAAACAATCATATTATAATTTTGAAGGTGTTAAACCTGCAATCTATTGTCACATTCATAAATTAGATGATATGATTGATGTAAAGCATAAAAGATGTATTCACCCTAATTGTAAATTTCATCCAGTATTTAATTATATCGGAATTAAAACACCATTGTATTGTGGTAACCATAAATTAAAAGACATGATTAATCTTAAAAGCACTATTTGTAATAATCCAGTTTGTAAAAAACGAGCAAATTATAATTTTAAAGATAAAAGCGGTGGTAAATATTGTACTAGTCATAAATTAACTGATATGGTTAATGTAGTAGGTAACAGATGTAAATATATAGACTGCTTTAAATTACCATTATATAATACATCTGATTCTAATATGGGGAAATTTTGTCTATCACATAAAGAACCAGATATGGTAAATGTTGTAACTAAAAAATGTGAATATGATGATTGTCCAATTAAAGCTTTGTATAATATGAAGGGTTCTAAAAAAGGACAATTTTGTTTTTCTCATAGAACATCAGAAATGATAAATGTCATAACTAAAACATGTAAATTATGCGACACTCAAGTATCACGAAACAAACACGAAGGCTACTGCCTCCGCTGCTTCATCCACACCTTTCCTGATAAACCCGTCTCCCGAAACTACAAAACTAAAGAAAAAACCGTAACTGATTATATTTTATCTACCTTCCCTGAATATGATTGGATCACCGACAAAAAAATTCAAGACGGGTGTTCTAGTAGAAGACCTGATATGTTATTAGATCTAGGATATCAAGTTATTATAATCGAAATAGATGAAACCCAGCATAAAGACTATGATTGCAGTTGCGAAAATAAACGAATAATGGAGCTATCAAAAGATGTAAATCATAGACCGATTGTATTTATTCGATTTAATCCAGATCAATATATAGATGAAGATAACAACACAGTAAAATCATGTTGGTATATTAATAAATTAGGTATTTGTAGTATAGAAAAAAAGAAAGAAAAGGAATGGAATGATAGATTAGTATCATTAAAATCCCAAATTAAATATTGGTGTAATCCGAATAATACAACGGATAAAACTATTGAAATAATACAATTGTATTATAATCAAAATACAGAAGATATTAGTGAAGAAGAAACTGAAGAATCTGAATCAGAAGAAGAAATAAATGAAAATATTAAAATCACTCAACCCAAAATCTATTCCAATCAGATGATTTAATTGGTCTATTTAAATTCTCTTGAGTTGGGAATTTAAATTTTATTTTAGTGTTTTCAAGATTAAAATCTTTTGATACTGCATTACCATCTCCGCTAGTAGTACTAGAACAGCCATATATTTTTATTTGTTTTCCTGTAGCTTTACCTAATTTAATAGGAATTCCATACAAATATTTAGTATATCTTTTAATTTTACTTGCGAATACATATATTAAATAAGTAATAAAAAACCATGCGCTAGACCCATTTTCAGTATCAATATGTAAAATTATTTTACCAGAATATGGTGTAGTATAAGTAGATAAATTTTTAATATTTAATTTTTTATATTGTTCATCATAATCACCAGTTGGTTCAATACTCCATGGATCCCAGTTTCTTGTTTTACGCTTATTATTATTTGTTTCAGAAACTTCATAATTAGTCATCCATTTTTGTTTTCCTCCACATAAACATAATATAATAAAATGAACAGGTATTAAATCACCACCACCATTACCTTCTAAATGAAAATGGATAGTAGAATAATCATCTCTTGTTTTTGAAAGTCGTTGTATAACTTCTGATAATTGTTTATGATTTGATTCTATATCAAAAGAAGATATGGTATAATGATTTTTTGAATTAATATTAGGGTATGTAATAATTGGTTTTTTAAAAAAGGTAGGTAATTCATTATCAACATATTGAATATTTAAAGATGGTAAAAGAATTTGTGGTATAATTTTTGGTGACAAATAAATATCAATTAATTCAATATAACGTATATGTTTAATAGCTAATTTAATATATTCTTTAGTAGTAATTAATTTATTATTTATTTGCACATGTGATGTATTATTTAAATCAATTAGCATATTAGATAAAATAAAACCATTAAAATGAGATAATTTAAGTGCTACAATATCAGAATATGATTTAATTTTGGATAAAGGTGGTAATGATTCTGGATAATTTAATTTAAGATAAGTATAAATGTGTTCCATTATATTTATATTATATTAAATTCTAAGAAAATACATTATTTGCCTTATATGGTTTCAATGGAATCTCATTATTTATAAATAAAACAGCATCAAATCCATCGCTACTTTTTTTAAAAATATAATAAATGAAATATTATTTTATATGATTACTATATGAAGGAATATAATAATCTTATAAATGATGTATTAGATTTTATTAAAGATAAAAATTATAGAATTTATGGTTTTGGTGAAGCTACACATGGTAGTCTAAGAAATTTTGAATTTAGATTTGAAATGTTTAAAAGAATGGTTAAAGAGAATTTAGTTAATGTTTTCTTTTTAGAAGACCATTACGATATTTGTGATTTAATTAATGATTATATATTTGGTAAAACAAATGATTGGAAAAACCCCTTTTCCTTTTTTATGTATCCTTTTAAAAATAAAATTATGATAAAATTAATTAAATGGATGAAAAAATGGAATCAAAATAATAATAATAAAATATATTTTTATGGTAGTGAAGTTCAAAAAATAGAATACAAAGATAATAAACAACCTTATATTCAAGGAATTTATAAAGATAAAGCCTATGTTTTTATAAATGGAGAGAGATCAATTATTGATAATAAAGATTTAAATTTAGAATTATTAAATTCAAAAAATAATAAAATAATAAAAAAATTTAAGGGATTAGTTAATCAAATGTTTATGGAAGATAAAAATAATAATTTTAATCCCAAGAAATATGATATAAATAGAGATAAATATACATTTGAATTTTTTAAATACCGAGATAAACCATCAAATAAATATTTTATGTGGATGCACAATTTTCATCTTGATAAAAAAGGAAATAATACATTTGGTTATTTTTTGGATAAAAATTATGAGAATGAATTTGTGAATTTTAATAATGCTTTTTATAATGGTAATTTATATTGGCCTAGTAAAAATATAATCTTTAACTTAAAACCACATATGAAAGATCAATTAATTTATCCACCATTAGAAATTATATATGAAACAGATGAAAATATTAAAATGAGAACAGAAAAAAAGAAAAAAGGATCTGCGGATGCTACTATTTTTATTGATAATGAAAAACCATTAGAGTTTTTGAGAAAAATATGATAGTATTATATTAATAATCTCATCAAATAATATTCATTATCAACCCCTAAATTAACTTTTTTTATAATTTTAAATCCGTTATTTTCGTAGCATTTGATTGCAGCAGAATAATTAACATCAACCTCTAATTCGTATTTATTGATGTATTTTTTTGATATATCGACTAAAAATTTAACATTATTGTAGCATATTTTTTGACCACGATAATCCGGATTTGTATAAATTGTATTAAAGTAAGCGGATTTTTTATTAAGATTATAATAAAATCTTGCAGTACTAATTATAATATTTTTAGTATATATTATAAAATAAGTAGTTATTTCGGTTGGTCGATAGTAAATATAATCTTTAACTAAATCTATTATTTGAAAATTTTTATTATTACGATAAGTTTTAATTGCATCTTCTAACGCAACAATAAATTTTTTATTATGTCTAATTAGCTCTATTAAACCGGTTGTATCAAATAATTTATATTTATATTTTTTTTTATTTAACGTAATATATCCATCGTGTAAAATGTCCATTATATTTACCTTATAAAATTAAATTTAAAAAAAGAATGAAAATCCCATCATAATAATAATAATAGCGAATAGCACCCAAACAAGATATGATGACTTATTATTTAATTTAAATTTAGCGTCAAGAATATGTTTTTTAACTTTAATTGAAATATCATTCATAGTTTTATCTTTTTCGGAATAGAGGAGAAGAGTTGATTGTTTCAGATACACGTCACTTTTAAATAGTGGTTTTACATCAGTATTTAAATATGTCAAATATTTTTCGATTGCTTTCACGCACATATCATTAATATGTTCAAGTAAAACCATATCTTTAATAATGTCTGATGTAGGTTGGTATGAATCTAATTTTTCATTTAGTATTTTGATAGCATTATCAAGACGTTCAAAGAGGTAATTAATATTAGAATATAATTTAGTGTTACCTTCTAGCAAAATAATTTTATTTTTTAATTCATTAATATCAAGATCTTTATTAACTATATCTAGTTTCATGTAATGTAGTCGTTGTTCTAGTTTATCAACTTGAACTTTATAAACAGATACATGTTTATCTTTCTTGTGTGTGGGTTTCTTTTTCTTCTTATATTCTTCAGATAATACAGATGATTCTGAAGAAATAAAAGATTCAGAATCGGAAGATTCATCATCAGATGATTTATATGAATTAATAAGACTATTTTTAATTTCAGTTAAATTAGGGATAGTAATAGGAACCTGTGTAGGAGCAGGTTCAATAGTCGGGGTCAGAACAGTTTCTTGAATTGTATCCATTGTAACATTGGTGTTCATTCTTTATTTACCATAAAAATAATATAGATTAAATAATTAAAAATCAATTTTTATCTTAATAGATAATATATAATGGATGCCTTTTTAGTTTCTAAATTAGTAAAAAATACTTTAAAAGCCCCTAAAAAATTTAAAAAAGTAAGGGAACATGCAGATTTTATTGCCCCTAATAATTCATTTTCATTTGCACCTGCATCAGGATCATCAAATGCAGCTCCGGTTGCACCTGTAGTACAAAAAGATGAATCAAGTGATATATTAGGTGATGTTTATGTAACAAATGTTGATGTTACAAATATTACAGCAGAACTACCAGAATCACAAGAAGACATGGTAGTAAATAAAAAAGCAGAAAGTTTATCAACAACAACATTTGTTTTAATGTTATTAATTAATTCATATGCGGCGTATTTAAGCTGGGAATGCAACTCAAAAAATAATTATCCATTAGTATTAAAACTAGTATTCTCATTATTTGCATTTATGTTTGGTACATTATATATTCTATACTACATTCTATTTAGATTTGATTCATGCAATACATTTACTAATCCAAATAGTGTATTTTAAAGAAATTTTTATTATATAATATAAAATTATATAATGAATATAAGTCATTATGGTGATATATTAGCAATACCTTTTTTTGCATTATTAGTAAATTATTTTTATAATATTAATAATAAATCAATAATAGAATATGTATTATTTTTATTTTCTATAGCTGGATTAGTATTAGATATTTTATTTACATACATTTTTTTTAATAATTTAAATTAATGGTATATTTATTGACGTTCATATAAATAGACATATCCTTTGTTTTTTATTTTTTCATCTTCATCAATAGTATAAATTGATTCATCGTTAAATAATTTCCATTCAGATCCAAATTTATGTTGATAGACGTAATGACCTCCACCAATATGTCCCAAATGAGTTATCACTCCAGATAATTTATAAGACGCGTCATTGATAATGAAATCATCTGGCATGCTGATGTCATTATCAATTTTACTGACTCGAATACGACCGATATCTTTAAGATATTCTTGTTCAAATCGTTTCAAAGCAATAAAAAGATATTTAGGCGTACCTTTGATAATTAATTTTTTATGGGCTTCAACTTTTATTTTACATTTCTCGCATGTCCATTTATTATCATCAGATAATATTTCAACTGATAAAAAATTATGTAGTGCATCATTAAAATTGTTATAATTTTTAATAGGTAATAGAATTAATTTTTCATGTGCATTAGATTCAACTTTATTCTGGCAAAGAGGGCATGTAATTTCACTAACTAAATTATAATCAAATAGTTCTTTAATATGAAATCCTTCTTTCCTAGTAGCTTCATCAAAATTATCTAAAAAATATGTTAGGCACTCGCGAGCATCTTCTTGAGACCAGCCATTATAATTAGAATTCATTTGACGATATGATCGAAGAAGAAGGGTAGGACCAATCGTAATAACTTTAGGGTCGTTATAATAATCGACAATAGTTATTTGAAGAAATTTAAGTAGTTTATTTTCACCATCATAATCTTTTAATTTAGTAATTAGTTCTTTGCATCTAAAGATAGCTTGGAGAGTTGCATTATAAAAGCATGTATTTCCAAGATTACTAAAACCTTTAGTAATATTAAAATCTAATTCTAGGGGATTTGCTATATTGGTTTCACTCATTTTAGCAGTATATATGTTTATATATAGTGATATATCTTTATAAAAATAAATTATCAACTTTTTGAATTTAAGAGTTTTGCAATATAATAATTAATATATAATAGTTATAATGAGTAAAAGGACTAGAAAAGAATCCATATCCGAAGCAAATGAAAATAAATTAAAAGATACTGATTCTAATAAAAAAAGAAAAATAAAGGAAGATTTATCGAATGTAGAAGTTAGAACATTAGATGATTTAATTGATTTAGCAAGTAAATATAATCCAAATAAAGAATATCCAGTAAATATAGAAAAATTAAATAAATTATTACCATCATTATTAAAATTAAAGAACACAATTGGTATGAAAACGGTTAAAGATAATATTGTTGGACAGATCATATATTTTTTAAATGAATTTGATATAGGTAAATCGGAGATGATGCATACGGTAATTCAAGGACCACCAGGAGTAGGTAAAACAATGTTAGGAAAAATTATTGGAGAATTATATTATTATTTGGGTGTAATAAAACCGAAAGAAGATAAGCAACCGTTACAAAAAAGAAGATTAAATAGACATATATATATAACAGAAGATGATTTAGATGAAGAATTAGAAGAGTATTTTGGTATTAAAAAAGCAAAAAAAGTAGAGCCTAAATCAGATGAACCATTTTTATTTAAAATTGTAAAACGTAGTGATTTAGTAGCAGGATATTTAGGACAGACAGCAATTAAAACACAAAAAGTTTTAGATGAAGTAGATGGTGGAGTATTATTTATTGATGAAGCATATTCATTAGGTAGTGAAGAAGGTAGAGATAGTTTTGCGAAAGAAGTTATTGATACATTAAATCAGAATTTATCGGAGAAGAAAGATAGTTTGTTATGTATTATAGCGGGGTATAAAGATTCGTTAGATTCGTGTTTCTTTTCACAAAACGAAGGATTAAGACGAAGGTTTCCGTTTGTATATACGATTGAGAAATATACTGGAGATGAATTATGTCAAATATTTAAAAAGATGGTAAGTGAGATGGGATGGGATAATAGTAAAATAGAGAATAAATTTTTTGAAGATAATTATAAATATTTTAATAATATGGGTGGTGATATGGAAACATTATTATTTATGACTAAAATAGAACATGGTAAGAGAGTATTATTTAAGCCGGAAGAAAAAAAGAAGATAAGTATTGTAGATATGGATAATGCATTAAAACAATTTAAATTGAATAAAGATTTAAAAAAAACTAAAGACGAAGGGGATGAGTCGTGGAGGGCGTTGTATAACTAAAAAAACTTCGCCTGCGGCTCGTTTCGGTCGCTACGCTTCCTCAGTTCGCTGCGCTCACCGTACATGGCCTAAAAATATTGCTGTAAATGAACATTAACGGTGAGCGTAGCGAACTGAGCAAGCGTAGCGCCGCGAAACGAGCGTCAGCGAAGTTTTTCCTAAATGAGACTGATATAAATGAACGGAAAATGAATGATTACGGTTCGGCGATGAGCTCCTCGATCATGTACACGATCTCGTTAAAGACGGGATCGGTGCCCAACGTGGGCGCCTCGAACCAGAGAGCGATGGGAACGTGCGAGTCGATGATCTCTGTGTGCTTGTTCGAGATGATGTTCCAGACGATGCGCATGAGCTGGCGGCGGAGGCAAGCGCTGCGCGCGACGTTGGGGTCCAGCCGCTCGGTCGCTTCGGTGAGCAGCTGCGGCGCGTGGAACAAGAGGAGGAGCACATCCGCGACCCCGCGCTCGCGCGCCATGCTCGCGAGCGCGAGCGCGCAGGCGGTACGGCACTCGATTGATGTTGCGGCGGTGCGGTGGTTAATAGCGCGCTTGAAGAGGTGCCAGAGGAGCGGGATGATGAGATTGCCTGCACCCTTGTACTTGGATGTAGGCAAGCAAGGCACATTGCTCGCCACCGCGGCAAAATACTCCGCATTCTCCGCGAGAACCGCACCGAACGCGGCGCGCACGCGCGCGTCGCAGGCGAGGCGGGCGAGGCTCTGCGCGGTGGGCGTGCTCTCGTCGTCGCGGTTCGATTTGAGCCCGTCGATGAGCCGCGGGAGCTCGATCGCCTCGAGCACCTTGTGCGCGTCGGTGAGAGCGAGCGGCCGCGGCTTGACACCTTTCTCAAGCCGCGGCGCTGCGATGCTGCTGTACCGCGGATTGAGAAAGTTGTCCTCGTCGTCGTCCTCGTCGTCGTCGTCATCGGGGTGCGATCCCGACGGCGGCGACAGCGGCGCACCACTCGCGATTCTCTCCATTTCTATCATCGCCTTCTCCAGCATCGTGGCGGCAGGAGTGCGCGGTGGCGCCGTGAGGATCTGTGCATAGCGCACCGCTGCGGCGCTCCCCTCAAGCAGCAGGCCGCGCTTTCCGAAGGCGACGATGAGGCGCTTGTAGATCGAGTTGAAGACTGAAGACGAACGGTCCGAGTTCAGATTCAGGAGCCCGATGACTAAGCCCTCGCCGCGGCTGTAGATGTTCACTTGAAAGGTGCACTGTCCCCTGCTGCTGTAGGCGTAGCACATCCACATCAAGTCAATCGCATCAAACTCGACATCGCCTAGCGTCTTGCTGACGAGGGCACACAGCTCGGACAGCGCACCCGTCACATCCAGCAGATTCGGCGGCGTGAAGGGCGGATTGGGCACCTCACGCGGCTTGCGCCCCCCGAAGGCAAGGGGCGCCGCAGCGCCCCCACCTCCGTGGGCGACGCCAATTGGTACTCCCGCAGGTACCTTAATAACACTTGGGCAAGGATCTTGTGAGAAGGCCATTGCTGTGTGTCTAAAAATCTAATCCAACATATATACACATTATTTTTCAATTTTTTATATAATATTGAAAATTAATATATTAAGATACAAACTTAATATTATAAAATGGCTACATTAGATCTACACAAGTTATTACACACAATATTGTTAAGATCCCCCAAGAATCTATTTGATGAATTTATAGTAGAATGTCAAAAGTGGTATGAAACACCAGCACATACTTTAACCGAAATGAGAACCAGAAATAATAAAAAAATTCGTGGAGACATATTCGAGATGTTTTGTGTACTATATTTACTTCATGTAAATCAATATAACCAAGTATGGCGTTTAGAAGATGTTCCCATCGAAATTCTTGAAAAACTTAAATTAAAGCGGAGAGATATGGGGATAGATATTATAGTAGAGCATGAAAGTAAATATTATGCAGTTCAGTGCAAGTATAAGAAACATACTAGTTTTAGGAAGAATATAGTAACATGGAAAGGCTTATCTACATTTTATGCGATGTGTTTAAGGACAGGACCATGGGATAAATATATTGTGATGACAAATTGTGAAGGTATAAAACACGAGGGTGTTAGAACAGTAAAAGATATTTCTATATGTATTGGAACATTTAGGAATATAACTAGTGAAGAGTGGGTAAAAATGTGTGAGATAGAAGGACATACAATTAGTGAAACAAGTGAGATTAAACTTGAAACTAATACAAATGTAACTGAAGAAGATATTAGAAAATTAAGATTAGCTTATTTTAAGAAATAATATAAATAAACTTATTTATTTTGCCATTCGCCATACCATGTTATATCATAACTATTCCAACCTAAATTTATTTTTTTACCACATGTAGCATTACAACCAAAAGTTAAATTATTAGAACTGCAGTTGTTGCTAGTAATAACACAATTATCTGATAATTTTTTAACTGCATTTGATGTATTATTAACCCAATTAATACCATTTTTTTTCTTTACACCATCTTCAAATATACAATATATATCATTACTATCGCTATTTATTTGAAGACATTTATATGACATAATATAAAATTATAAATTAATTTATAATTTTATGTCACTATCGCTTCGTTCGCTACGCTCACAAATACGAATGTTATTAATTTATACGAGGCTCATTCCTATTGGTGAGCGTAGCGAACGGAGCGATAGTGACAATTAATTTTTGAAAAAAATTAATTATTAAACAAGTAATAATCAATTGCAGATTTTTTAAGCACATCAGTGAATTGATCAACTAACATTCTTTTTCTAAAAGCTAAGCTTAATATTTGTTGATCAATTGACATTTCTTTATCATTAGTTACTGTTAAATAAATATAAACATCAACCAATCGTTCATCTTTAGGTAAGTCTTTATGTGAGCAAAATCGAACCGCTCGACCAATAACTTGATCAATTCTAGACATATTCCAATATGGTTCTAAAATATGAACTTGTCGAACACGTAATAAGCTAACGCCTTCTTTAATAGCAGGGGAACCTAAAATAACTTTAATTTTACTACCATCATAATTATCTTTGGCATTAAATATTTCTTTGATGAGATCTTTGTCTTTAGATTTTTCGTCACTAGACCAGATAGCAAAACGTTTTTTGCCACGACCTTCATCTAAGAAATTAGAATAACCGTTATATTCTAAAACACGTTTAAAGTCTTCGATGCCACCGAATTCTTTAAAATATGAATAAACAAATACAGGACCTTTGCATCGTTCTATTTTTTTGAATATTTTATAAAATTTAATAGAATATTTTTGTAAATTATCGGGAGATAAATAATTACCAGCAAAACTGTCTAAACCTTTTTCACCAAATTTTTTATTAGGATAAACAACATTAGAGATTAAACGACCACCTAATAAGAAAGAAGAGGGTAATTTTAGAATGTCACTATTTAAGAATAAACCTTGAGTATCTTGTTCAATAAAACTATGATAAGCATCAGATTGTAATTTACTCATTTGACATTTAACATATTTAATTTTCATAGATGGGAAGGTGAAAGCTGGTGCGCCTTCATAATAAGAAACATATCCTTGTAATAATTTTGCTAATTTATCTTCATTTTTAAGAGTATATATTATACCTTCATCGGTTTCTTCACGTAATAAGAATTCTTTATTAAAGGTAGTTGCAGTATATTCTAAATCAGGGCATAATAAATTTAGAGTCAAACCTAATTCAACTGGTTTATCATAAATAGGTGTGGCTGACATTAGAACTAATCTAAAATCATCAGGTGATTTATCAATAGCAGTTTTAAATGTTTTATAAAAGATACCATCTTCACTGACAATATTTTGAACTTCGTCTATAATCAAAAGGGTATTTTTTAAATTTAATTTTTTAGTTTCACATAAATCAACAAATTTATGGTAGGAATATATTTTATAATATTTATGAATTTTATCGTTAATTTTATCAATATATTTACAATATTCTTTCGAATCAGGTGATAATTTAGATAATTCTTCACGTTCTTTAGTAGAAACATATTCATTACCAGAACACTGACCACGTAATTCAGAATAAAAATTAATAAGTAGAGAAGCAGGTGCAACTAAAATAATTTTTTTATATTTTTTCCAT
>Ga0209829_10001493_pt1 | contig 18865 bp, 15 predicted proteins | sample C_140205_EF_Meta_FD_187311 | JGI IMG/M metagenome (GOLD analysis project Ga0209829, IMG submission 187311) | Freshwater microbial communities from Lake Croche, Canada to study carbon cycling - C_140205_EF_MetaG (SPAdes) (version 2) | ecosystem: Environmental > Aquatic > Freshwater > Lake...
TGGTGCGTTGCAGATTTAGATGGCAGCGGATGTTCGATGCGGAACGAGCCAGAGCCTTTAGAGAGTGCGCCTGTGCAGGACAACGTCCCCGTGACCGCGAGGCCGGCGGCGGCAATGTCCAAAACCTTCGCCGCACTGATGCTCACGCCAATATTGTTCGCGCCGATGCGATAAAAGCCAGAGGTCGTGTCCCCGCTAAACCGGAGCAAGGGTGTGCCCACCGTTCCCGCCGCGAAGCTCGCGGCCAACGAGAAGCTCGCGGCTCCCGTTGCAGTCAGCGTACCCGTCTGCCACGTCGCCACCGCGTTGCTGCCCGTCAGCGTCAGGTTGCCGCCGAGGGTCACGGTGCGGAAGCCGTCCTTGCAGTCGAATCTGATATACCTGTCCATTGTTTGCGGCGTGGTGGAAAACGGGACTAGGCCCGTGTAATAGGTATCTTGGGCGTTATCCAGAACCTTCAGTTCCGTAACCTGTAGGCTGCTTACTGTCGCTAGGGTGTTCACTGTCCAGTTCTCCACCTTGTTGTTCCCTGTCAGTGTCAGGTCGCCACCGAGGGTCAGGGTGCGGTCGGCGTTTTTCTGGTCAAGAACCAGAACGTGATTGGCGGTTAGACCTACGCTGTCGCCAACAATAAATTGATAGGCAAAGCCCGACCCGGAATCAAACAGGTCGAGTTCGGGCGTGGTCAAAACGCTGCCAACGGTAAAACCCTGCGCCGCAGCCAGGGTATAAGTGCTGCTATCATAAAGTAGGAAATCCGAATAGCTGGGCGCGCCCGATCCGGTCGCAATCTGAAAATGAATCTTGGACTGCGTGATAGAAACGACCTCATTGTAGATGCGCATTTCTTGACCCCAAGAGGTTCCCCCCGAAAATGCCTGCCCCTCCAGTCGCAGCACCGGACTCCACTTCGGATTCCCCGCCGTCGCGGTGGAGGAGGTATTGAGCAACAGGCCGTCCGTGGCAGACGCGGCAGTCGCTTGCGTGCCCGTAATAAGTCCCGTCGCGCTCAGCGTCGTGAACGCGCCCGTGCTGGCCGTCGTGGCTCCCACCGTGCCGTTGATGTCGATTGAATTAACTCCAGTAAATGTATTGTTTAATCCAAGAATGGATGCACCGGAGATACCCTGGATACCCTGTGTTCCCTGCGTGCCCTGTGTTCCCTGTGTGCCTTGAGATCCAGTAATACCTTGAATACCTTGAGGTCCAGTGATACCAGAATTTGCAGACACCCATTGAGACGAGGTGCCATCGTTATAGTACACCATCAAAATACCTAAATCAGAATTCCACCAAAGATCATTGTCTGAAGGTGATGTAGGTGCAGTATCCGAAGGAGTAATCTTTGTTCCCTTCAGACCTTGAATACCCTGCGTGCCTTGTGTCCCTTGGATTCCTTGGGCGCCTTGTACGCCCTGAATACCTTGTAGACCCTGAGCACCTTGTGTGCCCTGCGTACCTTGAGTACCCTGCGCACCTTGAATTCCTTGGGCGCCCTGTGTGCCTTGTGCTCCGGAAATACCCTGAATACCCTGAGTGCCTTGTGTTCCTTGTGTACCTTGTGCTCCGGTAATTCCTTGGATACCTTGGACTCCTTGAGTGCCTTGTGTTCCTTGTGTACCTTGTGTACCTTGTGCTCCGGTAATTCCTTGGATACCTTGGACTCCTTGTGTACCTTGTGCTCCGGTAATTCCTTGGATACCTTGGACTCCTTGAGTTCCCTGAGTGCCCTGCGTACCTTGAGTTCCTTGGATGCCTTGAATACCCTGCTGGCCTTGTGTGCCCTGCGTACCCTGTGTACCTTGGATACCCTGAGTTCCTTGGGTTCCCTGAACGCCTTGCTCACCCTGCGTACCCTGCGTACCCTGAGTGCCTTGGATACCCTGTTGTCCCTGCGTGCCCTGAAGACCCTGAGCGCCTTGCGTACCTTGAGTTCCTTGGATACCTTGCTGGCCTTGAGTACCTTGAGCGCCTTGGAGGCCTTGCGTACCCTGGCGTCCCTGCGTACCTTGGATGCCTTGCTCGCCTTGAGTACCCTGAGTTCCTTGGGTGCCCTGAACACCTTGCTCGCCTTGAGCGCCCTGGATACCCTGTTGACCTTGAGCACCTTGAGTTCCTTGAGCGCCCTGGATACCTTGCCGGCCTTGAGTGCCTTGCGTACCTTGGATGCCTTGAGTTCCCTGCGTACCCTGTGAACCGGTGATACCTTGGATGCCGGCGGCGCCGGAAAGATCGTCAACGAACGTATAAGCGGATCCCGTCCAGAGATACAACCTTGAATTCTCAGGATCCTCGACGTTGGCGGTATTGATCAGTGCAAATTGACCGGCTATGATGCCTGTTGGAGAAGTATCCGCGGTGAGTGCCGCAACGCTTGCGTACGTCTTGGCGATCGTGAATGCAAGTCCGGTTGTGCCTTGGATACCCTGGATACCTTGTTCGCCCTGAGTACCCTGAAGGCCCTGAGTACCTTGTGTACCCTGAGTACCTTGGATACCCTGCTGGCCCTGAGCGCCCTGAGTACCTTGGATACCCTGTTGACCTTGAGTTCCCTGAGTACCTTGGATACCCTGTTGACCTTGAGTCCCTTGAGTACCTTGCGCGCCCTGGACACCTTGCTCGCCCTGAGTACCTTGGATGCCCTGGCGTCCTTGAGTACCCTGCGTGCCTTGGATACCCTGCTCTCCTTGAGTGCCCTGTGTACCTTGGATGCCTTGGACACCTTGCTCACCTTGAGTGCCTTGTGTACCCTGTGTACCTTGGATGCCCTGGCGGCCCTGCGTTCCTTGGATACCTTGCTCGCCTTGAGCGCCTTGCGTACCTTGGATTCCCTGCTGGCCCTGAGCGCCCTGTGTTCCTTGGATGCCTTGACGACCTTGAGTTCCCTGGACGCCCTGCTCACCTTGCGTACCCTGGATACCTTGTGTTCCTTGAGCGCCTTGAATTCCTTGCTCACCCTGAGCTCCCTGCGTTCCCTGAATACCTTGTTCACCCTGCGTACCCTGGATGCCTTGCTCACCTTGCGTGCCTTGAGTGCCCTGAATACCTTGCTCACCTTGAGTGCCCTGGATGCCTTGACGACCCTGCGTACCTTGGATTCCTTGCTCGCCTTGCGTACCCTGGATACCTTGACGTCCCTGCGTACCTTGGATTCCTTGCTCGCCCTGTGTTCCTTGGGTACCCTGTATTCCTTGTTCGCCCTGCGTTCCCTGGATACCTTGACGTCCCTGCGTACCTTGGACGCCCTGTTCTCCTTGAGTTCCTTGGACGCCTTGCTCTCCCTGTGTGCCTTGGATGCCTTGACGACCCTGAGCACCTTGAGTTCCCTGGATGCCCTGCTCGCCTTGCGTACCTTGAGTACCCTGAATTCCTTGAGTGCCTTGGATACCCTGCTCGCCCTGCGTGCCTTGCGTTCCCTGGATACCTTGACGCCCTTGAGTTCCTTGCGTACCTTGAGTTCCCTGGATGCCCTGTTCGCCCTGAGTGCCTTGAGTACCCTGGATCCCCTGTTCGCCTTGCGTACCCTGGATCCCTTGCTCTCCCTGAGTGCCTTGGATACCCTGACGACCCTGAGCGCCTTGCGTTCCTTGAGTACCCTGAGTGCCTTGGATTCCTTGTTCGCCTTGCGTTCCTTGGATTCCTTGCTCACCTTGAGCTCCTTGGATTCCTTGCTCACCTTGAGCTCCTTGGATTCCTTGCTCACCTTGAGCTCCTTGAGTGCCTTGAACACCTTGGATACCTTGCTCGCCCTGAGTGCCCTGCGTGCCTTGAGTTCCCTGGATGCCTTGGCGACCTTGAGTTCCCTGCGCACCTTGGATACCTTGCTCGCCCTGAGTGCCTTGCGTACCTTGGATTCCTTGGCGGCCTTGAGTTCCTTGGATCCCTTGCTCTCCCTGAGTGCCTTGGATGCCCTGTTCGCCCTGAGCGCCTTGCGTGCCCTGAGTTCCCTGGATGCCCTGTTCGCCTTGAGTGCCCTGCGCACCCTGAAGACCCTGCGCACCTTGCGTGCCTTGAGTTCCTTGTATTCCCTGCTCGCCTTGAGTGCCTTGCGCACCTTGGATGCCTTGGATACCTTGCTGACCTTGAGCACCTTGAGTTCCTTGGATGCCCTGTTGGCCTTGCGTGCCTTGAGTACCTTGGATGCCTTGCGTGCCTTGAGTACCTTGAGAACCTTGGATACCCTGAATGCCGGCAGCGCCAGATAGATCATCAACAAACGTGTAAGCCGATCCGGTCCAAAGATACAATCTTGAATTCTCGGGATCCTCAACGTCCGATGTATTGATCAGTGCAAATTGTCCGGCTATGATGCCGGTTGGAGAAGTGTCGGCTGTAAGAGCTGCGACACTGATGTAGGTCTTGGCGATCGTGAATGCAAGTCCTGTGGTACCTTGGATACCTTGGATACCTTGTTCGCCTTGCGTTCCTTGGATACCTTGAAGACCCTGAGCACCTTGCGTGCCTTGAGTTCCTTGGATACCCTGCTCGCCCTGAGTACCTTGCGTGCCTTGGATACCTTGGATGCCTTGGCGACCTTGCGTACCCTGAGTACCCTGAGTACCTTGGATACCCTGTTCGCCCTGAGTGCCTTGCGTACCCTGGATACCTTGCTCGCCTTGAGTTCCTTGTATTCCTTGACGTCCCTGCGCACCTTGGATACCCTGCTCACCCTGAGTGCCTTGTGCACCTTGAACACCTTGGATTCCTTGCTCGCCTTGCGTACCTTGGATACCTTGGCGACCTTGCGTACCCTGAGAACCCTGTGTTCCTTGGATACCCTGTTCACCCTGAGTGCCTTGAGTGCCTTGCGCACCCTGGATACCCTGGATTCCTTGTTCACCTTGAGTGCCCTGCGTGCCTTGCGTGCCTTGGATACCTTGGCGGCCTTGAGTACCTTGAATTCCTTGAGTACCTTGGATACCTTGCTCGCCCTGAGCGCCTTGAGTTCCCTGCGCGCCCTGAAGACCCTGAGCACCTTGCGTGCCCTGCGTGCCTTGGATGCCTTGTTCGCCTTGCGTGCCTTGGATGCCCTGTTGGCCTTGCGTGCCCTGAAGACCCTGAGCACCCTGAGCACCCTGAGTTCCTTGCGTGCCATACGTACCTTGGATGCCTTGGGTGCCTTGAGCTGAAGCTGGAGTAGTGTCGACCCATTGCGAGGAATTACCATCAAAATAATAGATGCGTAGAACTCCCAAACTAGAGTCCCACCAAAGATCACCGGCCGTTGGAGAATCCGGAGCAGTGTCACTCGTAATTACATTTGCGTTGACTGCTGTGATACCTTGGATACCTTGAAGACCCTGCGCTCCTTGAGTGCCCTGGATACCCTGTTGACCTTGAGCGCCTTGCGTACCCTGAATTCCTTGACGGCCCTGAGCACCCTGCGTACCCTGTACGCCCTGCTCGCCCTGTGTTCCTTGGATACCCTGCTCGCCTTGAGTACCTTGAACACCCTGACGGCCTTGAGTTCCTTGAGTACCCTGGATACCCTGTTCGCCCTGTGTCCCTTGGATTCCTTGTTCGCCTTGCGTACCCTGAATTCCTTGACGTCCCTGCGTACCTTGGATACCTTGCGTGCCTTGAGTGCCCTGGATCCCTTGCTCACCTTGAGTGCCTTGGATCCCTTGTTCACCTTGAGTGCCTTGGATGCCTTGGCGGCCTTGAGCGCCCTGGACACCTTGCTCGCCCTGTGTGCCCTGAGTGCCTTGCGTTCCCTGGACACCTTGCTCGCCCTGCGTGCCTTGAGTTCCTTGGATGCCTTGACGACCCTGAGTTCCTTGCGTGCCCTGGATGCCTTGCTCACCCTGCGTTCCCTGGATACCTTGTTCACCCTGCGTACCCTGGATGCCTTGCTCACCTTGCGTGCCTTGAGTTCCCTGCGTACCCTGTACGCCCTGGATACCTTGCTCGCCCTGCGTGCCTTGAGTTCCCTGCGTACCCTGGATACCTTGCGTACCCTGAGTTCCCTGCGTACCTTGAGGTCCAACGATCAGACCAACATCGGTGAATCCAACGACCGGACCTGTTGATGTATAGACCCAGAGATGACCGGTGTCGATAGCGATCCATCCATCACCCTTGAGCGGGATAGGATCGATCGCATTAAAATTTTCTTCGGTTGCTGATTCTACAGAACCTTTGATGTTGACGGATGTACCGTCGTTGCCGCGAACACCTTGGATACCCTGCTCGCCTTGTACGCCTTGTTCACCCTGAGTTCCCTGCGTTCCCTGAATTCCTTGCTCACCTTGGGTTCCCTGGATACCTTGCTCGCCTTGCGTACCTTGAATCCCTTGCTCGCCCTGCGTGCCTTGAGTACCTTGCGTGCCTTGGATACCTTGCTCGCCTTGAGTGCCTTGCGTGCCTTGGATACCTTGCTCGCCTTGAGTGCCTTGGATTCCTTGCTCGCCTTGAGTACCCTGGATGCCTTGGCGTCCTTGTGTGCCTTGAGTACCTTGAATCCCTTGCTCGCCTTGAGTTCCTTGGATACCTTGCTCGCCTTGAGTTCCCTGGATACCTTGTTCGCCCTGAGTTCCCTGGATACCTTGGCGACCTTGAGTACCTTGAATTCCTTGCTCACCCTGAGTTCCTTGCGTACCCTGGATTCCTTGCTCGCCCTGTGTGCCTTGAGTACCTTGAATTCCTTGCTCGCCCTGAGCGCCTTGCGTTCCCTGGATTCCTTGTTCGCCCTGTGTACCTTGAGTACCTTGGATACCCTGCTCACCCTGCGTGCCCTGAATTCCTTGCTCACCTTGGGTTCCTTGAATTCCTTGTTCACCCTGAGTACCTTGAATTCCTTGTTCGCCTTGCGTACCTTGTATACCCTGCTCACCTTGCGTTCCCTGAATACCCTGCTCGCCTTGCGTGCCCTGAGTACCTTGGATACCTTGGCGTCCCTGAGTACCTTGCGTTCCCTGAATTCCTTGCTCGCCTTGCGTTCCTTGGATTCCTTGCTCGCCTTGCGTTCCTTGGATTCCTTGCTCGCCTTGCGTTCCCTGGATACCTTGCTCGCCTTGAGTGCCTTGTATTCCTTGCTCGCCTTGCGTCCCTTGGATTCCTTGGCGGCCCTGAGTTCCCTGAGTACCTTGGATACCCTGCTCGCCCTGAGTGCCTTGAGTGCCTTGAACACCTTGGATACCTTGCTCGCCCTGCGTTCCCTGCGTACCTTGAGTTCCTTGGATACCCTGCGTACCCTGTGTACCTTGAATTCCTTGTTCGCCTTGAGTGCCTTGGATTCCTTGCTCACCTTGCGTGCCTTGGATACCTTGCTCACCTTGCGTGCCCTGCGTGCCTTGGATACCTTGCTCGCCTTGCGTACCTTGTGTCCCTTGGATACCTTGAGTGCCTTGAGTTCCCTGCGTGCCCTGAGGTCCAACGATCAGACCAACGTCAGTGAATCCCACAACGGGACCCGTTGAAGTATAGACCCAGAGATGACCAGTATCGGTCGCGATCCATCCGTCGCCAAGCGCGGGAACCGGATCGATCGCATTAAAGTATTCTTCCGTAGCAGAATCAACCGAACCCTTGATGTTGACTGAGGTTCCATCGTTGCCACGAACACCTTGAGTACCCTGAGTACCCTGGATACCCTGCTCACCCTGAGTGCCTTGTGCGCCTTGGATACCTTGGATACCTTGCTCGCCTTGCGTGCCCTGAGTACCTTGTGTTCCCTGGATGCCTTGGATACCTTGCTCACCTTGAGTGCCCTGAGTACCCTGTACTCCTTGGATGCCTTGCTCACCTTGAGTTCCTTGCGTTCCTTGCGCGCCTTGGATACCTTGGGTGCCTTGCGTGCCTTGGATACCCTGCTCGCCTTGAGTGCCTTGGATACCTTGTTCGCCCTGCGTGCCTTGCGTTCCTTGGATACCTTGTTCACCCTGAGTGCCTTGGATTCCTTGCTCACCTTGCGTGCCTTGGATACCCTGCTCACCTTGTGTGCCCTGAGTACCTTGGATACCTTGGCGGCCCTGAGTACCTTGCGTTCCCTGGATTCCTTGTTCGCCTTGAGTTCCTTGGACGCCTTGCTCTCCCTGTGTGCCTTGGATACCTTGTTCGCCTTGCGTACCCTGAATTCCTTGCTCACCTTGAGTTCCTTGGATTCCTTGACGACCCTGAGTACCTTGGATACCTTGTTCGCCTTGCGTTCCCTGAGTTCCCTGAATGCCTTGCTCGCCCTGAGTGCCTTGGATGCCTTGGCGTCCTTGCGTGCCTTGGATTCCTTGTTCGCCCTGCGTGCCCTGCGTTCCTTGGACACCCTGAACACCCTGTTCACCTTGCGTTCCTTGAGTACCCTGCGTACCTTGGATTCCCTGCTCGCCTTGCGCACCTTGGATGCCCTGTTCTCCCTGCGTACCTTGGATACCCTGCTCTCCCTGAGTACCTTGGGTGCCCTGGATTCCTTGCTCTCCCTGAGTACCTTGGATACCTTGCTCGCCTTGAGTACCCTGCGTACCTTGGATACCTTGCTCGCCTTGAGCGCCCTGTGTACCTTGAGTACCTTGGGATCCTTGAATAAGTCCAACATCAGTGAATCCTACGACTGGACCTGTTGATGTGTAGATCCAGAGATGACCAGTATCGGTTGCGATGTAACCGTCTCCGAGCTGCGGTACGGGATCGATCGCTGAAAAATTAGCTTCTGTGGCAGAATCAACGCTTCCTTTGATATTGACTGAAGTACCATCGGTACCTTTAATACCTTGCGTGCCTTGCGTACCTTGGATACCCTGTTCACCCTGCGTACCCTGGATTCCTTGTTCACCCTGCGTACCCTGGATTCCTTGTTCACCCTGCGTACCTTGGATTCCCTGCTCGCCTTGCGCACCTTGGATGCCCTGTTCTCCCTGCGTGCCTTGTGTGCCTTGCACACCTTGGATACCCTGCTCGCCTTGTGTTCCCTGAGTTCCTTGAGTACCTTGGACGCCTTGACGGCCCTGCGTGCCTTGGATACCTTGTTCACCTTGGGTGCCCTGAATTCCTTGCTCACCCTGCGTGCCCTGAATTCCTTGTTCGCCTTGCGTACCTTGTATACCCTGCTCACCTTGCGTTCCCTGAATACCCTGAATGCCTTGCTCTCCCTGAGTCCCTTGGATGCCTTGCTCACCCTGAGCGCCTTGCGTACCTTGGATGCCCTGAACGCCTTGTTCTCCTTGAGTTCCTTGCGTTCCCTGAGTACCCTGAACACCTTGAGTTCCTTGAGCGCCCTGGATGCCCTGCTCGCCTTGAGTTCCTTGAATACCTTGCTCACCCTGCGTACCTTGGATACCTTGCTCGCCTTGCGTACCTTGAGTGCCCTGTATTCCTTGCTCTCCTTGAGTGCCCTGTGTTCCTTGGATACCTTGCTCGCCTTGCGTTCCTTGAATACCTTGCTCGCCTTGAGTCCCCTGTGTGCCCTGGATGCCTTGTTCACCCTGAGTTCCTTGGGTACCTTGAATACCCTGTGCACCTTGAACCCCTTGGATACCTTGCGCCCCCGTTTGCCCTGAGAGAGAAACATAAACACCAGCTTGTGTCTTATAACCAGGATTTGACGAATCTGTAATAGTTGCAACAAGAGTTCCATCTGCAGAATTATACGAAGTAATTAAAATGTGTTGTACTATACCACCTTCGTCCGGCGCCCATACAGATAATACTTGTCCAGCAGACCATTCCATTCCGACAGATGATGGACCATTGTAGGAACTGTCTACGGCTTGAAAATAATAATCTCCCGCCAAGAATAACGTATTAAGTAAAGGCTTAAAACCTTGAATACCCTGAGCGCCTTGCGTCCCCTGCGTACCTTGGACGCCTTGAGTGCCTTGAGCTCCTTGGATACCCTGTTCGCCTTGAGTACCTTGGATACCCTGTTCGCCTTGAGTACCTTGGATACCCTGCTCACCTTGTGTACCTTGCGTACCCTGGATGCCTTGCTCGCCTTGAGTTCCTTGGATACCCTGTTCGCCTTGAGTACCTTGGATACCCTGCTCACCTTGTGTACCTTGCGTACCCTGGATTCCCTGTTCACCCTGAGTGCCCTGGATTCCTTGTTCACCCTGAGTGCCTTGGATTCCTTGTTCACCCTGAGTGCCTTGGATTCCTTGTTCACCCTGAGTGCCTTGGATTCCTTGTTCACCTTGGGCGCCTTGAGTACCTTGGATTCCTTGAATTCCTTGCTCACCCTGCGTGCCTTGAATTCCTTGCTCGCCCTGCGTTCCTTGAGTACCTTGGATACCTTGTTCACCTTGAGTACCTTGAATGCCTTGTTCGCCCTGTGTACCTTGGATACCCTGCTCGCCTTGCGTTCCTTGGATACCCTGTTCGCCCTGCGTGCCTTGTATTCCTTGCTCACCCTGCGTGCCCTGAGTACCCTGCGTACCTTGAATTCCCTGCTCGCCTTGAGTACCTTGAATTCCTTGCTCGCCTTGAGTACCTTGAATTCCTTGCTCGCCTTGAGTACCTTGTACACCTTGCTCACCTTGAGTGCCTTGCGCGCCCTGAGGTCCAACGATCTGGCCGACATCGTCAAACCCGTTTATTGTACCAGTGCCAGTATAAACCCAAAGATGACCCGTGTCGGTTGCAATATATCCATCGCCCTTTGTGGGTAAGGGATCTGCGATTGTAAAGTTTTCTGATGAGGCCGTGAGCACCGATCCCTTGATCGTTACAGAAGTACCGTCGGTGCCCTTGATGCCCTGAGCACCTTGTAGACCCTGCGCGCCTTGCGTACCCTGTACGCCCTGCTCGCCCTGAGTGCCTTGAGTTCCTTGAGTACCTTGGATACCTTGGATTCCCTGCTCGCCTTGCGTGCCTTGAGTACCTTGCGTGCCTTGGATACCTTGGCGGCCTTGAGTTCCCTGTGTTCCTTGAATTCCTTGTTCGCCTTGCGCGCCTTGGATTCCCTGCTCACCTTGAGCGCCCTGCGTACCTTGAATTCCTTGCTCACCTTGAGCGCCCTGCGTACCTTGGATACCTTGCTCACCTTGCGTGCCTTGGATACCTTGTTCACCCTGTGTACCTTGAATTCCTTGACGCCCCTGCGTGCCTTGAGTTCCTTGAACACCCTGGATGCCCTGCTCGCCTTGCGTGCCTTGGATCCCCTGAGTACCTTGCGTACCCTGTGTGCCTTGAACTCCTTGCTCACCCTGCGTACCTTGTATTCCTTGACGACCCTGAGCACCTTGGATACCCTGTTCGCCCTGAGTGCCTTGCGTACCCTGGATACCTTGGATTCCTTGCGTACCTTGCGTACCTTGCGTGCCTTGGATGCCCTGTTCGCCCTGAGTGCCTTGCACACCTTGCGTACCTTGAGTTCCCTGGATTCCTTGACGACCTTGAGTTCCTTGGATGCCCTGCTCGCCTTGCGTACCCTGCGTGCCTTGGACGCCTTGCGTACCTTGAGTTCCTTGAACACCCTGCGTACCCTGCGTGCCTTGGACGCCTTGAGTACCCTGAGTTCCCTGCGCGCCTTGGACGCCCTGAGTACCCTGAGTACCTTGAGTTCCTTGGATACCCTGGATACCTTGCTCACCCTGAGTGCCTTGGATACCTTGACGGCCCTGCGTGCCTTGCGCGCCTTGAAGACCTTGAGTGCCCTGAGTTCCTTGGATACCTTGGATGCCTTGTTCACCCTGCGTGCCTTGGATACCTTGGCGGCCTTGCGCGCCCTGGATTCCTTGAATTCCTTGTGCGCCCTGCGTACCTTGAGTACCTTGAACACCTTGGATACCCTGTTGACCCTGAGTGCCCTGCACGCCCTGAGTGCCCTGCACACCTTGAGTGCCCTGAGTACCTTGAAGACCCTGCGTACCTTGAGTACCTTGGATTCCTTGCGTACCCTGAGTGCCTTGCGCTCCCTGTAGACCCTGCGTACCTTGCGTACCTTGCGCTCCCTGTAGACCCTGCGTGCCTTGAGTGCCTTGGATCCCTTGAGTTCCTTGCGTACCCTGCGTGCCTTGGACGCCCTGTTCGCCTTGAGTGCCTTGGACACCTTGCTCACCTTGCGTTCCTTGAAGACCTTGAGTACCTTGCGTACCCTGAAGACCTTGCGTACCCTGAGTGCCTTGTACGCCTTGCTCACCTTGAGTTCCTTGAGCACCCTGGATTCCTTGCTCGCCTTGAGCGCCTTGGAGACCCTGCGTACCTTGTGTACCCTGAACGCCTTGCGGTCCCACGATTTGTCCAACATCGGTAAATCCTGCTACGGGACCTGTTTCGGTATAAACCCAAAGATGCCCGGTGTCTTCTGCGATCCATCCATCACCATAGCCGGGAATCGGATCGATAAAATTAAAATTCTCGACTGTGGCCGTGGGCACAGAACCCATCACGCGAACCGAGTGCCCCTCGGTTCCTTGGATACCCTGCTCGCCGTGTGTACCCTGCGCGCCTTGAGCGCCTTGGGCACCCAGTGTTCCTTGGATGCCCTGGACACCTTGTATACCCTGCAACGTTTTACCCGTGGCGACCGCGATGGTTTTTGCGGTGACCTGAGTCAGCTGAGAGATTTTAGCTTTGATATTGGCCATGGCTTAGGAATGCGTGATTCTGGGATTGACCTCGATCTGGCCCTCGACGACTCGGGATACCGATCCCGAGGTGCCGTCGATGATTTCGATATCGAACAGGTAGCGCCCGGACTTCATCGCCCCTGTTTGGGCGGAAGAAAGACTGATCTGAATATTGCCGTCGGACTCGGGACTCTGCACGTTGCAGGTCAGTGTAACAGCATTGATGGAGGTATAGGTCTTTCTGATCTGACCTCGGGCAGTATACCCGGTCAGATCGAAGGCCAGACCATCGACGCTCAAAACACTTACAACTGATGAAAAGTCCGAACCTTGGTCGAGAGGGATGTTCGCGTAAATAGCCATTGCGACTATTTATACACAATGCGAACTGGCTTTTACCTAGAATCCCAGGTGCTTGGACCGAACAAATTCAAGGTCGAAGGTGGTCGTGGACAACGGCAATCCATGCCCTTGAGTCGAAACGAACGGTGTGGGAGTGACGTTGCACGATCTCCAGCCCTGTCCCCACTTCTTTTCCATGTATGTGAAATTTGTCAGATTGACCCGATTGAGCTTTTCTCTTAGAACCGGATTGGTCTTGGCCGTCTGACTGCCGTGGGTATGATAATCTGCCTTCTTTCCGTCGCCATGGAGATACTCGGTCTTGAGGTTCATGATCCGACGAACCGGCTTGTGAATGAACCGAAGAAAGTAGTCGGCATCCTCGTTGTAGGCGGGGTAGAGACTCTCGTCAAAAAGACCATACTCCTGAATCACGTGATCTCGGATGAGAAAAAGATCCCAGCTGCCGATCCCGTGATCGCCTTCAAACCCATGGATCATACCCGCACCAGGGTCTCTTTGGGTTTCGGTATGCATCTCGGCAAGAAACCCGGCACAGAAAGCAACGTCGTCGTTCACGATGATCCAGAAAGGAGACTTGAGATAGCTCTTGATCATGAGGTTCCATGAACCTGCCACACCCAGGTTGGAGGGCATGTGAAGCACGCGGACGCGCTTGATCATGGGATTGCCGACCCTGGCGATCTCGTCCAATTGAGCATCGATCTCTCCCCTGCCGTTGTTGTTGATGATGAGAAACTCCTCGACGGGATAATCCACGCTTTCAACCAGCCTCTTGACCCACACAGGATTCTTGACGACCGCGGTACCGATCATGGGAATGGAGGGAGGAAGATCGCTCTTCTCAAAGAATTTGCTACAGTTGGTGGATGCGCCGTTCATGTGCCACCAGGCTGTGATGGCCTTCTCGGAGTTGTCGTTGTGGGTCTTCACCTTCTTCTTGTCACCAAAGAACGTGGAGGCGTAGGTGTTCTTTTCGGTGAAGATGGGAAACGAATAGACGTGCGGCTCGGCCGGAAAGTAAACCGCATTCTCCACGATGGGAGTTGCCCTCGGATCTCCAGGCGTATGAAGGAAAATTCTGCCGTCCTCTTTGAAGTACTGCGATACCAGCCATTCGGCGTATGAACGCTTGAGAATATACGCGGTGACGCACCAATCGGCGGTAACACGAGTACGAAAACGAACCTCGGTGATGGGATCCGAACGAATCAATGCCAACTGAACAGCCTTCCAGTCCTGAGGCAACAGTGCCATCATATCATTCCAACTGAAGTTCCAGTTCTCGCAATTCTCCAGGTTGATGTCGTCCTCGATAAAGAAGGCAACATCCGAAGATGAAGTGTTCAGCCATTGCCGGATCATACTGATGTGTCCCATCGAGCAAGCGATATCACCGGACGACATACCTTGAAAGTACACTCCGTACACCGACGGATTATTCTTGTAGTCAGTCACTCGACCATCGTAGCCGTAGAAGAATTCCACGTTGGCGCCATACCGAGCGGCCTGCCGCTGAGTTTCAATCTGTCGTTCCGTCTCGCCCTTGAGCGTGAGACAGTAGACCGGAGGAAGTCCCTCTAGTCGATTCATACGGTTCCCTCGGGAACGATTTTCTTACCTGTCTTACCCTCCATGAAGCGAAGGTTGCCGATGATCGCTCGACGATGCGATTCATCAACCTTTTTATCCTTGAGCAGAGCAAGAAAGATATCGCGCGATTCTTCACACTGACCGACCCACCAGCCGGCGACTGCCTTCTCAAAGAGGATACCGAACTTGCCCGGATACTCCACCCACGTCCGAAGAGACGGCAGATTGAAGTCGCAGGTTTTCTCGGCGATGGACGCGTATGTGTAGCAGTTGACCCAGCTCTCGATTTGACCGTCACGCTCCCACCAGCGTGCAAGAAGGAAGGGTGCCTCGGGCCGACGAGGAAGAATGGTCATGGCACGCTGCAGCAGACCGCGAACGGACAGGCCGCGAATGCCCTGAGACATGAAGCAGAGCGCCGCACGAATAAGCGACTCATACTGAAACAGTTCCACGTTGGATCGCTCGGCAGCGCGAATAAAGAAGCTCACGGCCGATGCGGTCTGGCCCAGACCCTGATAGTGCATTCCCAATGCAAAATTCGATTGCGGGTTGGCGGGATCGTTGATGTATGTTCGAAGCAGTGCTCCAAGTGTGTCGTCGGCTTTTTTGAGGATCATATTGTTCTTTTCAACCACCCAGCAGTCTTCTGTTACCTTAAAATTTATAAAGATTTCGGATACGGCTTTATAGACGCCACCGAAGTCGGGGTTGTTCGGATAGCAGTCGTGACCGGCGATGACGCCGTCCTTCTTAACCTTGGGCAGCCAGGCTGTGATGTCCTTCTTCACTGCGTCGTAGTCGTGGGACGCATCGATGAACACAAAGTCCAGCGATTCATCATCGAACTGTTCGGCAGCCTGAAGAGACGGCATCTTTATATCCTTGTAGTGACCCTTCACAGGGTACATGTTCCAGGAATAAATATCGTAGAGAGATTCAAGCTCGGGATTATCCTTGTGCTCCTCGGATCCTTCCCAATGGTCCACGCAGGAGAACTCGATATCCTTGAGCGAATTGATGATCTCAACTGCCATGAACGCAGCCGATCTTCCCTTCCATACTCCGATCTCAACGAAGCGGCTTCCGCTCGGAAAGCGGCGAACCATCTCGGCATAGAGATTTGGGTAGCTGAACCAGCTCTCGCCAAACTCAGATCCTTTATAGAAGTGATCGATCTTCGCCGGAAGAAGAAAGCATTTGACGGTATTGAGTTGCCAAATCTTCTGAGGAAGAAGCTTATGATCGTAGAACTTCAGCACGTGGTCCTTGCGACCAAGCGGATCCGTCGCTCCCACCTCGGCTTTGTAGCTCTGGATGAAGGATAGGATCTTGGCAGAATCGCCCACCGCGCCGGGTATGGGATTGCTGTTCTCCGCATAGGACTTATACTTTTCCTCAAGACGATTGTTGTCGCCCATCCAACTGAAGTGCCATCCCGCGGGAAGTACTTTGCCTGCGTCCATACAAAAAATATCTCGGTACTTGATGCTCTTTTTACCACGAGTAAAGTCCTCGCGAATCTCGCTGAGAGTGTAGTCCTTGGACTGCTCGTCATTACAGATGAATCCACCGAACCATTGCTTGGGAGTACCATCGGGGTTGCAGACCTGCAGATCCGCCCTCACGTTAAGGAAGGACATCGGGATCCGAAGTATGCTGTTGGGATTGTTGCGTGAAACCCCGACGTAATACTTCACAAAATCCGGATTCATGATCTCGTCTGCGTCGCTGATGATAGCGACCGTGCGCTCGCCGATGTACTGACTCAGCGCATCACGCTGCATGTTTTCGCGAACCCAGTCGTTGGGCTCCTCTTCCTTGCTGGGGAGATGCGTCTCCACGACGATGATCTTATCAGCTGGAAGATTCAATTCATCGATAAGCTTCCTTAGAATCATGTCCTTGGGCTGGCCGGAATGAGTGCGGTCCGCCTCGGATATCACGAAGAAGTCAACGACGTCCTTGAGCAGATTGATCCTAAGTTCAAGCAGCTCGCGTTCATTAAAATAGGGAAAGCAGTCCAATACCACAGGAAGTTTAGTGATATCACGAATATTGAGAATATTTGTATAGAAAAAACTGAGCGAAATAAGATTGAGCCATTCCTTACGGTTGGCTTCAAGATTCTCGTACGTAAGTTCTTCGGTGATGTTGGCTGGTCGGCATGCCGAGTTGCGCGTGATGATACCAAGGCCCTCATCGATATCGACAACAGCCGTGTATAGTTCGGATTCAGTGCGTCTGAGTTCGACCATCGCTTTCCAGCAGTCGCCGTTCCAGTGGCCTCCGTTGTAGGGTACGGTCTGATGTTCCTTTCGAACCGGGTTCATATCATGACAGACGATATATCCGTCCTTGCTCAGAACCTTGAGCGCGTTCTTGATATCCCTGAGTACCTGATCCGCCTCGTGAAGTCCGTCGATGAAGATGACGTCAAAGTTATCAGTGTTTTCGAACGTATCGGCGTTTCGAGCAAAGAACGAGTCCGAGGTGTCTACTTGGATGAGTTCGGGATTCTTCCATGGAAAGGAAACCGGATCCACTCCCACCTTCTTTGCGCAGACGATGGCATCGAAGTTGGCTCCGTCGTGGATTCCGATTTCAAGGTAGGACTTCGCGCCTATCTTCTGAATAAGATCGTTGAGTAGTTCTGTACGGCTCATTTGGATTTGATGAAGTCAAAGATCACTTTCTGAGGAACACGAAGCACATAGGCTGCGTTGTCTTGGAAGCCAAAGGTGATGAGAACGTCACCCTTATCTTTGTAATGGCACATACCCACACCGAACTCCACGTGACCGTCCATCATAAAGAAATCATTCGAGAAGTCCACGATGTTCCAGTCCTTGTCCCATACGACGAAGCGATGGTGATAGACGGCGTCCTTACGACCCACCTCGGAATGAAGCAGGTCCACCTCGTGGCACATGGCCATGCGAAGATCACCGAAGGGAACCACCTGGCTGCCGCCGCGAAGGTCCCGGCGGATCTTTGGGTTGTTGTCCACGATCATTTCGGTCTTACACGTCTTGGCGATGGGATCGATCGACACGAGTTCCGTGGGCGCCGTCCACTTGATGTAGTGCATCGGCATGTCGACGACGGGCATCCAGTTCTTCTCGCAGTACGAGTTGGGATCCCTCGGCGCCGGAATGCGGAACCGAGCGACTTCCTTTACCGAGTCTGGGCCCACCTCGATCTCACAGAGTTCCATACGGCCTTGACCGTTGGGCGTGGTGTCGCGACGTACTCCAGAGATATAAAGTTTGCCTTCCCAACGAAAGATCCGAGCATCCTCGAGACCACGAAATTCCCAGATCTGTTCGTACTGAGAATCACCGAAGGTCATGTCGATCTTGTCGTAGCGCGAGATGTTCAGATTCTCATCGAGTTCCACGTAGTAGTTCGTGGTGCGCAGATGCAGATCGTTCTCCGGGTGGAGATACGTGAGAGGTCCCCACGGATGGAGAAACACCTTCTTCTCAGAGTGATAGAACGTGTAGTTCACGTGTCTCACGACACCGATGATCTTACCGTTATCATTGAAGATCGAAGGATTCATCAATCCCGTACCACCAGTAAGGTTGGACGGAATGATCAGAGGATGGATGGATCCGCCAGCCTCGAGGGCCAGCTTTACGAAGTTATTCATCATAGTGTAGCTTTATTCAGCTACAACTATATATCTTTCCTAGCAGAATGTAAACCTTAAAGTTTAGACTGTTTTGTCTTCAAACTGTATCACATCGCCAGGCTGCAAGATGTAAGGTTCCGATCCAGTTAAATAGAATGTGATCTCGCTGCGGTCATCGGAATAGGACCAACCATGATAAGGTTTTGCTTCGCTGTCACCATCTTTAGTGATATAGACCGTTGGAAGATCGCCAGGAGGTTCTGGCTTCTTAACAAAGGACCTCGCAAAGGCCTCGCGGATGGAATCAACGTTGACTGGATAAACTGTGGTCATTGAGAATTATCAGTCAAAATTAAAATAAACATATACATCGATTGTCACAGGGATCGATCGACTTCCCAAGGTATCAGTAATAGTGCATCTGAATAACGAAGTTCCGCTCGTTGCGGTCGCCGAGGTGGCACTGAAGGTAGAACTTGAGCTGGACTGACTATTGATAGTACGCGTATCAACCAGGTTTCCGCTATATGAGATTTCTACCCAGCTATAGGAATATGGCGGCCAACCGCCGGCTGCCGTAACATCTGCGCTCGCAGTGGTTGTTATAGTAGGGCCCGGGCCCGATGCGGTCAGCGGAAAGCCACCGGAAGCTGAGGCCGTAGCCGACAGTGCCTCGTGCACTTTTCTCCAAGTCGCACCATCTTTTACATACACTGCCTTGGTGCGCTGCCACGTCGAGGCATCTTTCTTATAGATGTCTTTTGTCGAACGCCAC
>Ga0209829_10001494_pt1 | contig 18860 bp, 19 predicted proteins | sample C_140205_EF_Meta_FD_187311 | JGI IMG/M metagenome (GOLD analysis project Ga0209829, IMG submission 187311) | Freshwater microbial communities from Lake Croche, Canada to study carbon cycling - C_140205_EF_MetaG (SPAdes) (version 2) | ecosystem: Environmental > Aquatic > Freshwater > Lake...
GATTGTTTGGAATTTTGTACGCTGGTTGCAACACACTTGAATCTTTAGAAGCTCAGGGATTGGAAGCTGGAAATTTAGAAGCGGGAGCGTTCTTACATGGGTTTTATGACACAATTACCTCGAATATGGCTATTTTAGCGTTTACCACATGGTACATAGCTACGTTTTTCATAAAAATTGCCTTTAGACCAAGAAAAGATAAATTTGGAAATGACCTGGGAAATGAAACTAGTGTAGCTTACCTTATTGGAGACAGCGTTGTAAACAGAGCTGGGCGAACAGCAGATCTAATTGTATATCAATCAGCAGGCGTTGCAAACAATTTGGGGACACAGTTCATATCATGGACGGGTGTCGTGACAACACTCATTGTACTTCCATTGACTATTTTGGCGCTGGCAACTTGGCGAAAATAGTCATCTGATTCTGCGGTTCATTTTTCTTGTATATCTACGCACAATCAAAAATGAACTACTGGGCGGACCCGAAGGAAGAAGAGCCGAGGCTGCAGCGTGTGCGCAACTGCATCAAGGCGAACTTAAAGGGCAAACTACTGTTTTTTGTATCAAAATCGTTTAATGATAATTCGATTGTGTACCTGTACGAAGACGATAAAGTCAATCCGTATTGGATTCAAGTGGAAGACAAGGATCACGGAACTCTGACGAAACTCAACTTTGCTGAACTCTTGGTGTTGGGATGCGAAGTCAAGTACAGGGATGACCGCATCTTCATTCAAATGAACCAGGAACAATTGGCGAAGCGTACATTTGAGTTAGTGGTCGATGCGCGTGGCAGCCCGGCAGTAATCGGTACGGTGAACGGCATAGATTGCCGCGTAGACTGGGCTTATGCTCAAATGAAAAATTCAAGCATGCCCGAGCCAGAGTACATGAACTTGTATGGCCGGTCTCTCGTGGACGGTTCCAAGATCGTGGAAAAAATTTTGCCCTAGTTTTGAAAATATAGTCACTGCGTACGTTGCTTTCATACTTTAAATAGTTCAATCACAAATAAAACATGTCTTGGCGCAAAGGCATATCAAAGAACGAAGCCAAGTCTACGTCTACGGAAATCGTAGCTGTACCTCCTTCAAATGCGCGATACGAAAATCCCTCAGATTCTACGGCTGTTGTTTTTTTCGATGTGGTCAAGGACTTTACTGTAGCCTGCGCAGACGTCTGGCCGTCAGACGAGTTCATTAAGACCAAGGCCGCCGAGCTTTCTGCCGTGACAGACAAGAAATCCAAAGGCAAAGAACTGGCCAAGTTGTTTCATGAAGCGTTTGCGAGCAAGTATTCCATGGTGGTCTCAAAGTCGGCATCGTTTTTCCAGCACGCGGCGTTTGACCCGGTGAATGCAGCGTCCAAATTTGCGAATTCTCCAAACGATCTCAAGGAAACGGTCTGGGAATACTTTCGCAACATGGTTCAGTACGCCGGGATGGTGGATATGTACTCCAAGTGTCCGCAGGGAATGCTGGACAGCATAAGTACCATTGCCGGAAGCATGGTCGACAAGCTGCAAAAGGGTGAGTTGGACACGGCCAATATCAATCCTATGGAAATTGGCCAGATGATGATGTCCTCCCTCAATACGGCAGATCTGGAAAACTTCGGCGCAGCAATGATGCAGAGCGGAAACATCGAGTCGATGATGAGTATCATGCAGTCGAGCATGGGCAAAAGTGGCATGCCGGATCTTTCTTCGTTGATGTCCATGCTTCCGAAATAAAAGCGATGGCTCTTCTTTTTCAAGGATTGAAAGATACTTTAAAGGGTGCTTTGTATGCTACAGAGGGAACGTTAGGTGTTTTTGAAGGTGCTTCAAAAGTAGGTGCGGCGGGGTTTGGCACTGGAAAACAGGTCGTTAACAAAGTGTCGTCTGTTTTGGGTGGTGGGTACATCAAAAATCCCGAAACTGGACGTATGGTATTGAGAAATGGCCGCATAGGCAAGAAAATACTTGCTAACGCTTGAATTGAGTTTTTAGCCACGTAATAAAGTCCGTAGCTTCTTTCAGTTGAAATTTACCAATTGTGACAGAGAAAATAGGTTCTTCTTCGTCTTCGACATCACGCAACAAAATAATGACATTGTGGTATTCATCTTTTTCAGAGTAAAGACTGGCGCCAAGAACGGAATCAAATAGCCGGACGTAATTTTCTTCTTCGCTTTCCGTGATCCAAAGTGCAAATCGACTGTTTACGCCAGTGTTGATGAGTTGAGCACGAAACGTGCTTTCGTTTTTTTTTTGTTTGCAGGTGAAAATGGATTCCATTTTTTTGTTATTCGTTGTTTTTCATAAAAAGTTCGAACGTGGCAAGAATAATTAGCGTAAAGCACAGTGCAAGTACAGAGTACAAGTACAGGATGATCCACTCGAGCAAGTCAATTTTGTTTTTATGCGTTGATTTTTTTTGAATGGCTGAGTATTTAAATTAAAATGTCTCGCGAGTCGCGTGTAGAAGAAACCGTGTTGCCCGATCTTTCTTCGTTGACAAAAGAGGAACAGCGTGCAGTACGTGGTATGGTTTTGTTAAATACGTTGAACCCTAGTGTAGAAGACGAGGACAAAACTGTGAAATTAGTTACGCATATGATGTCAGCGCCAAAAACCGATAAAGATACTTGGCCAAAGTCGCGACGCGTCAAGAAGTAATAAATGGAAGATCTTTTAAACGTTGCTGATTTTTTACGAAAACAGCTAGAAGAAGTCGAACGTAAAATGAAAGACTTGAGTGTTCAAGAAATGAAACGTTGCATTGCGGAAAAAGACTCCGATGCAAAATGGAAAGATTTCGTTCTTAAACCATTTGGAGTCATTGATAACATAATCAGTATCCTTGACGATTGTTACGATTCTCTGTTTGACATGGTCAAAGAATATTCCGAAAAAGATCCTAATCTAGTTCTCGGTACCTTGAATAGCACGACATGGAAAAATTTTCAATTGTGTGTTCTCACCAAATTGCTCGATCCGAAAAAGTATGACGAGTCGTACGATTTTGAAGATACGGCCTCAGGATGTGATGAAATCGTTTGGAGCGTCGCGTATGATATTCTTATCGATTAATCAGAAGGGATTTTGCAACTATTTTATTTTTGGTGTAAAAAAAACTAAATTGAATTTCTTGTTTTTCATTGTATTCTTTTAAAATAGTCACGCACAAAAAATCAAATTACCACTTTGCGTATTGGGTGCACACTTTCGTCATGTCGAGTTCCGAGACAGAGGATGAGCGTATTTCTGAGCAAGAGCCTTCGGTGAATCTCAAGACGTTGGATGAACCGCAAAAGAAGCGTGCCAAAGTAGAAGAGTCCGACAAGCCCAAAATTGCGTCGAACAAAAATATCGACATGTCAAGCATTCCGCCGAAACCAGTGTTCAAGAGCCGCAAGCCCGCGTCAAACAAGTACACCTTTCGCATCAATCTGACAAATGGCGCTATGTTCAACAAGTTTCTTCTTCCTATCTCGAATGCAGTCCACGAACTGCGCTTCAATTTGACGTCGACGCCCGAGTTCAAGGGCATTCGTCTAGAGGCGCACGACACGTATTTGACTCTAGCCAACAAGAGCCGGTACGAGTGCGACATTGAGGCGGGAGTGGACGACGAAGGAAATTACATTGATGAAGACAAGCTAACGGACATGTCGTTCTGCGTGTCTGCTGCTTCATTCATGCAAACGCTTGGCTGCGCCACTCTCAAAGACACCGTTTTGACCATCAGCAAGTACGCCAACTCGGACAAGATCACCTTTGAATCCAACTCCAATGAAAACGATGTACAAACGGTATATTCGTGCGATGTCCTCGCCGAGTCGCGTCTCGAAAACCTGGACGGCATGCGCTTCAAGCTAGGGTACCACGTCAATGTGCATCTCAAGACTCTGAAGGAACAAACGTACAATGCCAAGAAATGTGGCGCCTCCACCATCTACTTTGAGCTGTATCAGACCGAAGGTGATGACATTGTTCACTCGCGCATGAGCGTCGGGTTCCGCGGCACTGTCACATCCGGTTCGCACGACTTTTACCAGTCTGCCAAAAAAACCGAGCGCAAGGACGGCGATTCTACGACGACGGAATGGGAGCCTCTTCCCGGCCTGTCTCTGGCTGATCGCCAGTCCCTCAAAATGGAAAAGCGTTCGTACAACGAGTACGACAACAGCAAGTTGCGCTTATTCCTCAATCACATGGACGTAGAGTGGGTGCTCGTACATTTATGCAGCGACAACTCGCAGCAGCCGCTAGTGATGGAGTGCATGATCGGTGGCAAAAACACCAAACATACAATCATCGTCGCACCCAAACTTGACGGTGCGATGGTGTCCGATATGTAACTTTTTGAAGAAACGCAATGGGTATAGAAAAAAATGAAGTGTCCAGCTGGTGAAACTTTCGATCGTTCATTGAAAATGTGCCGCGTAAAAAAGAGTCCCGGCCGTAAAAAACAGCCAAAGTCATCTGCGCTTGAAGCTTGTGAACATCGCGTAAAAGAACTCAAACTAAAAATAGAAAAACTGTCGCCTTCCAAACCCAAATTCAAACATATTACGAACCAAGATGTTGCAAAATTTTTCATGCCCCGAATATAAATAAAAAATGTCTGCATTAACGCCGCAGTACAGTCCGTCAAACACGGAAAAAATCATAGGGACTGTTGTTCTTGTTGCCATTCTTATTGGTGTGTATTTTCTCATTCCCAAGAAAGCAGTTGAGAAACAGCAGGCAGAAGGATGGCGAACATATGGTTTGACTGCAACCATTACGTTAAAAGATCCCAATGCACATTACTTGATTCCGAATCCGTCTCGATCGTCCAAGTTCATGACAATTCACCTTCCTCCAGGTAACACTGGCGACAGACTCCGAATTTCCAATGAAACGTCGTCCAACTTTGCCGCATTCTTGGGTCCGGAGTCCATCATGTCCACTCCTCATGTGGTACACTTTTCAAACAGTGGGGACATTGTGTGCGACAACACGGCACAAATTTGGCAGTGCAATGGAGGAGGAGTCAGAAACTATTCCAGCGGCAACTTGAAAAATGACCCCATTACACTGTCTGGCATTCTCTGGACAGTTGTGAATGGCGGTCTCAGTTGGCTTGGAGGAAGTTTACTGAGCCAAGTGTTTAGCGCGTTTGGACAGAACTTTGGATCGGGAGATTCTGGAGTTGACGTGCAGTCGCTGATAACTGAGTTTTCGTCCATCGTTCAGTCGCTTCTCAATGCCCAGCAGATCATCGATATAGAGAATTCTTACACGGTTGGAGCACAGCAACTTGCCTTGTATGTCAATGTCAACAAGTATCAAAATGCTGTGATGAACAGAGAATATGGGGATAGTGGTGACCCAAGCATTCTAAATTCCACGCAGAGAACGGCGCTAGACACATTCATCACTCATTTCATCACCGATACGATGGATGGATCTTTAAACAAATCGATTACAGTATTATCGAGCGGACAAAGTGGACCAGACGCAAACGGATTTTACACGTGGACACTAGGTAATAATTGGTTACTTTTGACCACTTTACTTACTTTGTACTGGTCATTTTGCCAAGAAGCATCTTTGGTCGACAAGAACAACAAAACTGGGTCGAACTATTATGTTCCTTGGCGGTCTCAGTACATTGCAACTTTACAAGATCCGTCTGGACCCTTTGTCAGCGGATGCAAAGCCGCGTTTACCATGTGGCAAGATTTTAAAAATCGGTACATGGCAAATATTACTCAAACAACTGTCGGAACAAACAATGACGGAGCTGGAGACACTATGTCTGGTGTGAACATCGTTCGAGATAATAATACACTTGTTGCCGGTACCTGCGTGCCTCCATCTGGACCTCCCCCACCCTGGCCAGACGCGAGAGTATTGCCCACCGCATTTGTCACAGGACCAATTCCGTCTGAGTACATAGATGGCAATGATGGCAGTACTTCCTGTGATCCTTTGCCTATGCCGAGCTGCGTGACTGCCGCGTGGGATGCCGGAAATAGCTGCGGAAACTCACTATGGACACCTGGCAGTCCACCTCCAGACCCTCAACTACAGTCTCGAGCAAACGACTTGGAGTACTACTATTCGAACCCGACAGATACGATTACCGGCTTGCTTCTGGCTGCCGGAATCAATGTATCTGTGCAAAACAATGTCATTACCTATACGGACGCGGCGACTCCGCCCACTCCGTCGTGGTGGGGAGTGGGCCGCAATGTTCCAAAGGGAACTCCATACGGACACGGATGGACGCTAGATTCTTATTGGAAATTGTTATGTGTCGAACAGTGCACAAAGCAGGGAACGAACACGTGTTCGTCGGGCGGTCCTCGTGTCATTGACGCAGAAGTGACCACAAACAAGTGCTTGGATCAGTCCACTAACCCATATTCGTCTGGACTTTCTATATCCGTTTCGGCCGCCGACAAGACCGTCTTTAATCACTCGTCTACGATCGACAACTCTACAATCCAATCGTCTACGCAGTGGGGCATGCCTCTGGAAAGGTACACTCCTAATCCTAATGGCGATTCTGCGGGAAATTCACTGTTTTCGTGCATAGCAAACGAGGGCAACATAGCTTCCACTGGGTTCGTTGGAACTTCTTCGGGACCAGCGGCAGCAACCCGACGCATTTTTACCGGCCTGACTACTGGACTTACAACCAATCCCACAACTTTGTACGGATACCAACTGTTGGAAGCTTGCGCTCCTTCCAATTTCGACTCATTTTCTGCCACCATGACGTCAAAGTCTCGTACTGGGGGTTTGACAACATTCACGTTTTCGTCTCCATCTGTTACATACTGGAAGTACAAGAACAATCCCATAACCATTGAGAGCGATTTGTATGGCTCTGACAGTGGTACATCAAGCCTCACCTTTAATTCGACAGAATGGACGTCAGGAACGTTTACAGCAAAGCATGCCACCGACACGAAATATAGCGTCACCCAGGTCGTGACTGTAAAGATCGCGCGCGTTTATTGAAATAATTTATCAATACCTTTTGTAGACACAGACCTAAAAAAATAGTCGGTGCGAGGATTGAACTCGCGACTTCCTCCTAACGCATAATGCCTAGATTATAAGAGAGGGATTCTACCAACTGAAATAACCGACTATTAGACTATGGTTGCTGCAGGGGTCGAACCTGCGCGGATTGGAATCCACAAGAACTTGAGTCTTGCTCCTTAACCACTCGGACAAACAACCATATGCCATGCGGCTACCCGATACGGGAATCGAACCCGTGTCTAAGCCTTGAAAGGGCCGTATGTTAACCACTACACTAATCAGGTTCATCACACGCACGCAGAAATGTTAAATGCTTTTATATTTGAATATTTTTACTTTAATTCAATAGTTTTCAGCCAAGTTTGCCAAATTCCCTCTACCTTTTCAATATCACGCCTACATAGCAAGAAATTATTGTATCCGTACTTGGTTTTCATAAAGTCCGTGTATCGATCGAAATTTTTCTGTGGCAAAATGACTCGAGCCATGCCGTGACAGAACTCTGTCTTGCTTTCGATAAATTTACGCCGACTGCGCCAAGTTTGTCTTGCGAGTTCTCGCACTCTAGCTTTTTCCGCATCACACATGTAATTGTAGTGTCCGATCATGTAGAAGACGTCCATAGTTGTGCACAAAAAAATGCAAAAAGAAAAAATAGTCATTTAAAGCGCGCACCCCTTTGAATACTTGTCCATGATTTTTCGAACAATTTTTGCATCTTCTTTTGACGTCGAAGGAGAAAATAGCGTCGTTATGAGTCCTTTTTCTGCGTCATCTATTCGTACTACAGGCTCGAAATGGCGGTGATCTACCCAGGCAACAATTCCCGTATTTTGTTTTGGAATATCTTTTTCGAGCGTTTCCTGGCCGTGAACGCCGCAGTAGGCCTTGCCGTTGCGCAGATCTAAAAATATCAAGTTTAAGTTGAGAGCTTTAGACACGACATTAATCATGAATTCATCGGCCCAGACTTTGGGCGAACAGAAGCCGTCGGCGTATTCATCTTCAGATTTCGAGTCGGGTTTTGACAATTTCTTGTACTCTTCCGGCGTAAACTTCTTGCCGAAATCACAGCGGAATTCGTACGCAATATCTTTTTGCTGTGCCGGAGTCTTGTGCATGTACCCCTTGCGATTAGTCATGGCACACACGGAATGAAAAAAGCACGAGCCGTCGCCTTGTACACCCATGCGCGCAAATTTGCCGTGGCCGACCATCCAAGAGCAGTATATCGATGGATGCAGCTCTTCTACCCGCATGTTGTCAATGCCTTCTGAAAGAGACGCCATGTCAATAAACACGTATTTATTTACATGGCAATACGCATAGTAGGAACGGATGCGGACAAAGTGTTTCCGTTTTTGCACTTGATCGAATCTGATCGCGACGTAACTCTGTTTATAGACACGCCTGAATTTTTTCGACGAGGACTAAAAGTGTATTTGCAGCTAGAACCGTTGGCTTCCTTTGACGCGATAAAAATCATGCGCAAAAATTTCGATTATGTCCTTCGACGCGACCCCAAACTGCCTCACGAAATTTTGTGTTTGCCGTGCGAGTCGTGGGTCAAACCTGAAATACGACCAAAACCGTTTATAATCACGCATATGGCCGGTGGAAAGGAGGAGATTTACGGCCAGAGGTTACGCCGACGTATTTTCATGAACCAGCTCAAGTTCGCGCATTTACCCATGAAATTCTGGCGATCTTCTGCTATACCACTTTTACCCGACATCAACAATAATCCTATATTGGAAAAAAATATCGTAAAAGATCACAGTGGAATGAATCGTGGAGCCAAGGCCGTTCTCTTTGACGCACAGTTTTCGCTGGTCATTGAAAACTCGCGCGAGATCAATTACTTTTCCGAAAAGTTACTGGATTGTTTATTGAGTCGCACGGTGCCAGTGTACTTTGGCTGTCCCAATATCCGCGATTATTTTGACACGCGGGGATGGATACTTATTTCGTCCACGAATCCCGACGACGTCGAACAAGAACTTTTGGAAAAGCTCGGTGCACTCAATGAACAAAGTTATAGCAATAGTCCAGTGGAAGAAAACTTTGTACGTGCACTCAAGTATTCTGATTTTGCAGAAAACGTTGTTGGAGCTCTGGTACAAATTCCGGGTATTCGTCGACGATAAAATAAAATAATATGAAAACGTACATTATCATGAGAGACAGTGCTTTTTCACCAACGTGGACATTGATTGATCTTGACATTGATCGGCGTCTAAAACAGTCCCAGATTGTAAAGTATTTAGAAGGAGTGAAAAAAACGGAAATACTCGATATTCCATACATTGGTCGCTTTTCTGTCCGTCCACTTTCTTTTGCGCGGTTACTCGCAGCGATGACTCGTGATGAAACCGTGAGACTTGACTCGGAAAAAGAAAGAATTATGCAACAGTTATATTATGACTCTAAATCTAAAATATGGGCTTGCACTTTTCCTTGAACGTTGCGAAGTAGACATGAAGACATGTAGCAAATAATTAAAAGAATGACGTGTGGGCTTGCAAATTGTGTTGAAATTCACGTTACAAATCCGAGTAACGGGCAATGTGTCGACCGTGATTCTTCGCTTGGTCGCATGATTGTACGTAACCTTGACGAAAAGCCACAGAAAATCAAGGTAGAATCTAGTTTTCCGGCATATGCCGACAAGGCAGTGCGCGAAAACGTAACCAATCTTACGCGACGAGTCAACGACATCGGCGAATCGGTTGAACTGGTAAACAGAAAAATTGATGACATGGTCAAGGTAGAAGACATGAAAGAAGTGCGTGCAGCGTTGGACTCGTATGCCACGACCTATACTGATATTCGTCGAGCTTTAGATGCCGTAGCTTCTTTAGCGCAAAAGGTGGAACAGCACGAATCCGAAACGAAACAAATTGCATCGTCGGTCGAAAACTTCAGTAAAGATGCAGTAGAAGCCGTCAACGAAGCAAAGCGACTTGCTGTTCAAAACGAATCAGATTTAGCGGAAATCAAGGAAGAAAATGCTAAAGTTGTGCAAAAAATGGCCCAGATCGAAGAAGAATTAAGCCGCGCAAATGCGCTGATTGCACTGATCGAAAAGAACACGGTCGCTGGAGTGGCCGAAAAGGCGTACAATCAGTTCAATTCGCTTGCCAATGATCGAGTTAAGGAAATCACGGATCTCACTGAAAAAGCTGCCGAGTACGTACAAGATGTCGTGGATGTTTCGCAGAAAAATGTGGAAGCCAAACTGAAAATTGTCGAGGCTGATACAGAAAAGTGTGCGAGCGTACTTTTGGCGGCTGAAAAACAGCTTTCGGACGGCGTGGAACAAATTGAGAGACAGCTCGAGAGCACCATCTTGCAACAGGCATCTGATATTCGTTCGCAAATTTCTCAGGCGTCTAAAATTTCGCAAGAACTTGGACCGGAAAAGAAACAAGATGACTACGTGGATGTGGACGAAACCGACAAACAGGAAGAACTGCAAACGTTGGAACGCAATCTGGAAATCGAAAAACGGCAAGCCGAGTCTGATTATAACGCTGCACTGGAACTTCAAGCGCGCGCTGCTCAATCAACTGCGGATTACAATGCTGCAGTGCAACAAGGACAAGCAATAGATCGTGATATTTCGCGGTTCGAAAGTGAAAATGCGAAAAATACCACCGAGCGAGGCTTGGACATGCTTGCGCAGGCACGTGCAGCCTCGGATCGAAATCGTGCAATTATTGACGAAACGCGATCGCATGTCTCGGATCTTTCAAGCAAGTATCAGAAAGCGGCTTCCCTCGCAAATGAAGAGTTATCCGTTGTGAAAAAGGAAGAGGCAAAAGTCAAGGCTCTTCATGTCCAGGAGCAAGTTCGTCGCGAAAACGAACGAGATATGTCGGCCAAGGCTCTTACGGGAGAACTATCGAGCCTGGACAAGCAACGCGTGTTTTCTGATTCTATGAAAACACTGATGAAACGAGGCCTGAAACCAGATTCTGAAGAATACATTCGTGTGATGAACGAAGTTCGCGCAAATCTGAAAAAGGGTCAGGTAGTTACGGTAGAGTCGCTTATTCGAATTTGAACTGTCCGAGTACTAGATAATAAATGAGCTTTAGTATTGGCGTGAACCATTTACCAAAAGATGAAGAAGAACTCGCACATTGTTTAGAAGACATTGAGACGGGACGAAAAATGTGTCATGGATCGGCTTGCACCTACTCTTTAGTGGATGATCCCCAGCATATCATTCATGTTGTCCCTGAAAAGTCGCAGCACGAAATTTCTCAAGCTAAAGAGTTGTCGGAGGAAAAATTGGTGCCACCAATTCGTGTAGTGAAAACTTGTGCAGGCAAAACATTTACCGTTACCGATGTAGCCTATCCTGCGACATCAATCATCGCAAGTGCAGTGGGAGGGTTTGTGTTGATTCGCGACAAGGGCGTAGACCGCCTTGCGCGCATGCCCCAGAAGTATCAGATGTCCATAGTAGAACTTTGCACTCGACTGATAGAAACGGGTCGCGTACATAATCACTGTACGCTTTCCTCCATTGGATTTACGGAAGAGGGCGCGCGATTTATCGACCTCGAAGGAATGAAGACGTGTAAATTTTATACGGGCAAAGAAAAGCTGTTTGCGCTGGCGTTTTGTTTGCTGCAACTTTTGGAGCGTGTGCCCTCTGATGAAATCGAAAGCACTGTCATTTTCAAGGTGGCCATGGCCGCCATAAGCGGCAGCCATTTCTGGGGTGAAGAACTAGAACACCGCCACGTTTTTCTCAAAGATGTCGCTACGCGATTTCCGCTGAAAGAAGTCCACGGGTTCGCTTCGCGTAGTCGGGCGATGACCGAGGCCAACTCTGATATTTTTCTCGCTGTGATGTACTATGCGGCCATTCTCACTACAAAAACGCGCCAAAACGATTTCATTCTGTCTGAACTTCAACGATTGCGGAATTAGTTCTTGCACGTGCGTGCATTGTGGCCGGTTTTCTTGCAGTTTCCACAACGCTTTCCCTTGACCTCCTTGCTTTCCTCGGCCTCATCGACCTTGGCTTTTTTCGGGGCTCGAGTGACAAGCTCTTCGTCCGAATCTTCATCTGGAATGGGTGAAATGTTTGCGATGCGCTCGTCGATGATAAACGCCTTGTCGAGCTCCTTGTCGTCCAGGCGCTTGGCGTACGCGTCATTGATGGCCTGAAGCTCCGCGTTTTTCTCGCGCAACTCCTCCAAATTTTGCTCTGCCACACTAAGGCGGTGCATAACCTCCATCATTTCTTTGCGCGAATACACCTCGCGTTCTTCGACTTCCGTCTCGTCTCCCGACATGGTGAAATGTGCACAGCACAAATATTGAAAATTAATTTATTTTTTTTTTATCGATGACTAAATTTTACGATTCAAGTTTTATACAAATAAATGGCAGGAGTGAAAAGCAGTATTTCAAGTGGGTTATCCACAATAAAGCAGGGCTTCAGTGGTCTTGGGCGTATAGCCAATGACTTTGTCACGAGCATCTTAAGTTATAGCACGGGATTGAGGTACACGGCTCTGGTCGCTATTATCGGTGTTCTTTGCTTGACGGTGGTCTGGTCTTTGACGAGTAAAAATAAGTTTTTCCCCAAAGATGGATCATACAGCGAAGTCCAAAGCAAAGCAATTTTACGATCTTTGAGAAAAGAGCCAATCGTAACTCACGCCGAACATTTACCTTCTTTCGAAACGCGCAAACTTCAATATTTGCAAAGACCCACGTTTTATGCGAGCTCCTTAACATGAACCAGATTGCTGATCGCAAGAGTCAGAAAAAGTATAGTTTTCTGTCGAGTACAACAGTGTTTCACCTTCTAGTCGGCATACTCCACTCGAAAGCATGTAAAAAACGTAGCGCTTGTTTGGAGAGCGCAGCGTTAATATCACCGAGTCGTTTGCTGTCGCAACGGGCGATAAAAATGTTCCGCATGTTTGAAGCGAGCAGGATGGCACGTTTGCCCCACCCACACAATTTTTAAACGCCGTCATTAAACTTATTCTTTGGGGAGGAGAGTTTTTGTCATGCGAGTAAAACCATTCATTGTACGGTTTGGTTATCCACTGACAAGCACTCCAGTCTTCTAAATCTTCTGGTTGAGGCAACGTAACTGTGGACGACGGTAATCTCAAAAGCCTTAGACCAAAGGGTCCAAGCCACAAAAAGTATCGATGGCCATTTAGAAGGTTGGAATAAGCAAGAGTTGTTCCGTTGTTCCAATCGTATATCGCCATTTCTTTGAATCCTTGACATACCAGCACATTTCCCAGAGAGTAGTGCATTTGATAATTATTCGTATCGTTTTGGGAAGGGACGCCAATGCCAGCGCCATTCGCGACGGGAACAACGGTGTTTTGCTGTATCGTGAAATTGGCCAGAGTACACTGTTCGGGTGTGGCAGATAATGGCAACGCTGACTGAACGACAAGGTGCGATGTTCCGACATCTTCGGTTGACGTACCTCCCCGTTGATAAAGACCCAAAGCTCCAGACACATTGGTTGTTTTAAGTTGTCCGTACACATAATCTTTCTGGAGCACAAGGGCGCCGTAATTTGTGATTTGAACCATAAGATCCACATATGGCGCCAGAAATAAGTTCCCATCGGGAGTCAAGTATTTGTACGAAGCGCCACGTATTACCCAGGCATCGCGTACCTTGTCAAGATAGACTCCAACGTCGGTTTCGCTAAATTCTTGTTTAACACACAGTGGAAAGTCTGTGTGGGCTGCAGTTGGAAATGGTTTTGGAATAGTGGAGTAAATCGGAACAAGTTTTGCCGTGTCTATAAAACTTACATGCCCGCTGTCGAAAAATTGCAGTCTATACCGCCCATTCGTCGACGCCATTTCCCAAATCACCGGAGCGGTTTGGTTGTATGGCAAGACTACGGAACACGCTTTTCCGCATTTTTTGCTGTATGAATCGTTGGGGTGATTAAATCCTAAAAATCCAGGACCCGGAAAGTCGGGATCGCCTTGAACAGGTGCATTGGCAACTGTGGGATAATACGTTCTTTGGCCACAATCGGGAGTGTCCATGTCATCGAACAGCGGAGTGTATCCCGACAAGAAATTTTCTTCTGTAATTATAGACCCGCGAACTTGTGCGAGCAAACCTAAGCCAAGATACGTGCTCACAAGATTCCACACGCGCTGGTCGTCGTGTACTGACGTTGTGGCTATGATTGTCATGGAGTACAAATGTGCCTGTGCAACAAAATGCGTTCCTCGATTGTTTGTTTCATTGGCGTAACAAATATACTTTGTAATCGTAGAAGAAAGGTACTTTGGATCTGAGGGCGTATCAACGAATCCCCCACCAACATTGGTTCCGCCAGAACACAGTGTTGTTTTCCCTCCGAAAATCATATTGAAACAAGAATTTGCGGCGTCTTTGTTGAGATATTGCGAAATTTCCGATGCCGAATTTTTCGCATATCCCCATGCGTCATACACTTGGGCATTCGGTCCAATTTCGCGTAAAACGTGAAACGAAGAATCGTAGTTTGCATGTGTAGGGCAATTTCCCGGCGGCTGGTCGTGTGACTGCAGTCCAAATTTTGTTTGCACGCTATGTTGCAAAGTACCACTGTCATTTATCGTGTACTTGAAGACAAATCGGCCATCAAGAATTGTAAATGGCAGTACGCTTAGATCATAGCCATTGGCATTCGCACTGACAAGACGCGCGCGAGTTTGCGGCGCTTTCGGTTTTAATGTCAAAGATAAGATAACAACAAGTGCTAAAACGGCAAGTGCTAAAAGCACTTCATGGCGCTGCATTTATTTCAAGGGGGCGCCTCACACCATATGCCAACCTGCGGACTGACGCATTTACAATCGGCAGCCATGCAATCTTGCCACTGATAATTGTACTTGGCTGTACCTGTAGGGTAAGGTCCGTTCTGTCTGAAATGATTTCCGTTAAATGCCGACGGAATGCTGTCAGTAAACGTGCTGTTTGAATTCAGAATATAGCCATAACATAAATTTTGTGCGGGGTCGCCGTGTCCTGTATCACCGCTATTGATGGGTTGTATGATAACGGGGTCAACAGGATTGCCTCCCACAAAATTGTTGTAGCCCGAACAATTTAAAATTTGATTGTATGGAGATACACCAACAATATCGGGCGAGTGATACTTGACGGCAACCCAATCTCGTGGCTGCAACTCCTTTGGCGTCAAATCAATGTAAAAACAGGTTCCTTGCTGCGAAAGATTAATGTTCGGAATGCGCCGCTGAACGACCACAGTCACACCTTGTCCACGCCCAAGAGTCGCATTCAACTGCAAACTTATGCTGGGATTGCACACGCTCGTACACAAACATTGTGCACAGTCATTGCCAGGACAAGTGTTTTGACAAAATGCCGTATTCGTAGGACAGGGGCACTTTGTGCCACATGTTTCCGTGTCCGTATAATTAGCGACGCCTTTTGTAAGATTTTTGAACAGCACACGAAGAGTAGAACCAACGGGAGACGTTGGCGAGTTATAAATAGTCAATGAAGTTCCTTCGGTGACGAGAGAAGGATCAAAAAGCACGAATGGAAACCCCTGTTCCCATCCTGACGTGTACTGATTCAAGTTTACATAGATAATTTTGTTTGCCAGTGTCGTGTCGGCAAAAAAACCTTCGCTTTGTGAGGCCGACACAAAATTAATAAAATTTGCATGATCTTTAATGTCCAACACTCCAGTATTCGACAACTTTGTCAAAACAATGGACACTGCCAGGTACGATACGAGAATGGAAACAATAGTAAACAGCGGCAAGTAAAAAATCTCAGCCGCCGCGCCACTCATTTTACTAAGATGTTTTCGGGCGTCTTGGAGCGCCGTCGCTAGTAAATGACTGGGTATCAAGTAAACTTGTCTGGCCAGTATCGCTCAAGTCAAGACTCCACAAACGCACCAACTTCCACTTTCGTGTCCCTAGATCGTCATCGACAATAAACAACGCGCCGTAATTGTTGTACAAGTTATAAGTCAACGGCGAACCCGTCGATTCCTGCGGGACATTCAAATGAATCAACGTTCGTGGACCATTGCCTAAAATGACAGGAGCATTTATTTGTCCACATAGCGGAAACGGCTGATAAAAAGACAAGTACGTGTCTACCGCGTAATTTACGCCAAGTTTAAGGTAGATGTCAATACTATTTGTTCCTCCGGGGAAAATGACATAATGGCGGTTCACTTCTAATTCGTCTGTCGGAGCCATAGACGCCGTAATGGTTTTGATGCCATTTAGTTTAGTGTCCGTAAAGCGCGCGTACTTTTTCTTTACATACAAATACGATGCGATTGCAATCCCCAATCCTACTCCGCCAATGGCAACCATGACCAAAGCAAACACATCTTGTCCGGGATGATTGTGCTTGTGTTTTTCAAACAGTTGTTTCAAATCCATTTACTTTTAAGGCGGTGTTATGTCAACTGGCGCTTGCCAACCTTCCATTGGCAAACCGGCATGAAACCACTGTGGACCACCGCCAATATCCAACACAATGAACGACTTCATATCTCCGCGCACAACATAATCAGTCCCCGAACCTCCAATTTTTACCGACACTTTTTGTGGCGGTGAAATATAAGACACGCCATTCGTGTTTGTCGTACTTTCCGTATCTACACTACCATTTCGAACCGTGACGACTGTTTCAGTTATCATGAGCATGGGATCTGGAAGAACCATTTGTGGCACGACGCACGTGTTTTCTGTTTGGCAGCTTGCCTGTCCCACACGAAGCGTGTAATTTTGAATTGCAGCAGATGTAGACGCGGTTGCCATGACCACCGGATTGGGCGGCGCGACATATGCCGGACCTTCGTTTCCGTCTTTTAGAAAGAACTGGGGACCGTACCCATTTGAAGCGTAGGACGCCAAGTATAGAGTATACCCTGCAATAACAAGGCCCAGAATTAATAGTATTGGTCCAAGACTATTTAAAATTAATGTGATTCTACGACTGTATGCGGGTTTTGCAGATTGGTCTAAAACATGTGCGACCTGAGCTTCCATTTTACTTCAATATATCAATTGACAAAATATGTCGTGGACTTGACCCAATGTCTTCGCTTGGCGAGCAATATAAGCGCCGTGAAAATTCCCACGGCAACCACGATTCCGACGATAGACCATAGCGTCGACACGCCGCCATAATTCGCAAATTTAGTCAAATTCGAACTTGTTTGCAAATTGTTGTTTAAAAAGTTGTTTGTCGTCGATGCCTGTGGCCCCGATCGTTGTGCAGCAATCTTGTAACATTGCAGCCCGCCATCATAAAACGATTCTGATGCGGGACACAAGTCTCTGCACTGCGTGTAATTTTTAGCGCCCTGGCCTTTATCGTTAGGGTTAAAGGGCGAAATTTCCGTTCGGTCTGGACACGGTCCATAACATACGCCACTTGTGACTGTCAAGTACTGAGAATTTATGATTGCGGTTTTATGCGGATCCGAATCTGCTGCACTGTACACTGTGTTCCCGTCATTGAGCTGAATGATCGGCGTGGTTCCATTTGGGCATGTGGAATATGCCGCAACCTTGTCCGTATTTTTAGAGCGAAGTAGACATACTGGTCCACTTCCTTGAAACAAGGCCGATGTTCCGCATATGGGGTAGCAACTGGATTCGGTAACGACAGTTTGGCCACTGACCAACGAACTCGTGTACGAAGGTTCGTACAATCCTTGTTGGTAATTGGGATCGCCTTGGTCCGTATTTCCGAATGGGCATTGCGTAATACATACCGGTGGGCAGAATTGCGGAGTATTTCCGGTAGATGGAACACACGCAGAGGTCAGATTTCCGCCGTCGCCCGCAAGCCTCACTTTCACAAGTCGCCATTCCGACGGTATTTTTGCATCTGTCCAGAACGCATTGGACACGGGATGAGCTGGGTCTGAAGTTGAGTACTGTTCGTGGGTGTTTACGTTTGTCTGTGGAATTGTTCGCGGGGGAGCTTTGGACGCATCTGCATTTGTTATAGCTTGAATGCAGCGATAAAATGGGCCGTAATACACAACTTCATTCGATTTTGATCCCAATACATTCTGTTTGAATGATGCCACAACATCGTTGTAAGAGTAGTTTGCTCCCAACGTAAACAGGCCTTGTGAAGGACTGATACGAAAAGTTTGAGGAATTGCTTCTCCGCGGTATCCCGGCAAGTCCGGATTATTTTTCTCGACTACTTGTGTGCTTTGGCCGTAAATAGTCGTGGGTCGTTGATCAATTCCAATAGAATGAGAGTTCCTGTAGTACACGTCTGAAATATTTGGACATTGGCTTGGGAATTGTGTATGCGGATCTTCGAATCTCGCTGAGCGTAGGCACATATTCGTGTACAAAGGATCATTCGTCATTCCGCGACTGGTGCAAACGTCATTATATCCCTGAGATCCATACAGTCCACAAAAAACTTGCATATTTCCAGTCACTGTCAAAGGTCCGGTCGGATACTCAATAAAGCCAAACGGATTCTTTGTGCCGACATTTGGGCAAACGGATGGATCTATACAGAGCGTCGATCCCGAGTACAATGCAGACCCAACTGGATTCGATTGGTAAATTTGTTCGTACGGCGTCGCCTTTTTCCACCGCCGAGCAGGAACTTTGCCACCAGTACATCCGTTATTATAGGGAGCAGTACTAGCAGGTAAAGTGTTGTCCGTCCAAGGTAACATGACAGATGTGTTGTATCCGATGTCGTCTTGTGGATACGTTGTTTGCGACAGTCCTGCCATGACACGCCGATTCGGCTCATCGTTTGTCGGATACACCAAATCGTATATGTTGTTGTTGACA
>Ga0209829_10001495_pt1 | contig 18853 bp, 18 predicted proteins | sample C_140205_EF_Meta_FD_187311 | JGI IMG/M metagenome (GOLD analysis project Ga0209829, IMG submission 187311) | Freshwater microbial communities from Lake Croche, Canada to study carbon cycling - C_140205_EF_MetaG (SPAdes) (version 2) | ecosystem: Environmental > Aquatic > Freshwater > Lake...
AGCACACTGCAACGATCATGGGTTTCCACGAAGACCACTTCCCCTCCGGGCTGCCGGAAACAAAGGATCAACGGGCACTTGCCGGAGTGGGCCGCTATTAAATCCCGCACGGGTTCCAGACTGTCAGGGGTCAGATGCGCGGAGTGCAGGCGAAAATGAACCTGCTTGGTGTATTTGCGGGGCGCGTCCTCCAGCGCCAGTATCTCCTGGGGGAACACCTTCGGCCGCTCGTCCCCGGTGGTCACCTCGCCGATCACCAAAACCGCCTTGTTCACCTCCAGCAGGGGCCGGAATTTTTCATGGTTGTCGTTGATCAGAAGGATTTGAACCGAACCCACCAGGTCTTCCAGGGTCACAAGGGAATAGGCCTTCCCGCTTTTCTTCGAAACGCCATCCTGCACCGCGGCAATCATCCCGCCCAGCCGGGTAAGGGTGCGGTTGGCCAACCCCCCCAGTCTGGCGGTGTCAGTCAGCGAATACTTCTCCAAAAGCGGGACCAGCGGGGTGAGGGGATGCCCGCTGACATAAAAGCCGAGCAGTTCCTTTTCCAAGGCGAGCAGCTGATGCTGGGGCCACTCCGGCAGGTTGCTGATCGCCTCGGGCATGGGCGGGGCCTTCTCCTCCAGCGCGCCAAAGAGCGAGCTCTGCCCCTTCTGCTTGTCCGACAAGATGCCGGCCGCTCTGACCAGCGTGCGCTCAATCTGCGCCACCAGCGTGGCGCGCGTCTGCCGAAAGGAATCGCAGGCCCCTGCCTTGATCAACGCCTCGAGCGTCTTGCGCCCCAAAGACCGGCCGTCCACCCGTTCACACAAATCCGCCAGGGCGCTGAACCGGCCGGCGGCGCGCGCCTGGAGAATCGTCTCAACCGCCGCCTCGCCGACGCCCTTGATGGCGGCCAGGCCGAAGCGAATGGCCCGCGCGGACAAAGCCTTGGCGGCATCCGGTCCGGCGGTGCCGATGGCGGGGGCGAAGAAAACCCCGCTCTCGTTCACATCCGGCCCGAGCACCTCAATGCCAAACGAGCGCGCCTCGGCGATATATTCCGCAAGCTTGGCCGTGTCCGCCATGTCGTTGGTCATCATGGCGCAGAAAAACTCCACCGGATAATTCGCCTTCAGGTAGGCCGTCTGGTAGGCCACGATGGCATAGGCTGCGGCGTGGGATTTATTGAATCCGTAGCCGGCGAATTTCTCGAGCAAATCGAAGACCTGATTGGCCCGCGCCGGGGGGATGTCGTTAACCTGCTTGCAGCCCTTGACGAACTTCTCGCGCTGCTTCTGCATTTCCTCCACCTTTTTCTTGCCCATCGCGCGGCGCAGCAGATCGGCCCCGCCCAGCGAATAGCCGGCGAGCAACTGCGCCGCCTGCATCACCTGCTCCTGGTAGATCAGAATCCCGTAGGTTTCCCGGGCAATGGACTCCAGCAGCGGATGCTCATATTCGATCTTCACCTCGCCGTGCCGGCGCTTGATGAATTCCGGGATCAGGTCCATCGGCCCCGGCCGGTAAAGGGCGACAAGCGCCGTGATGTGTTCGACAGAGCTGATCTGAAATTTACGGCACAAATCCCGCATTCCGCCCGATTCCAACTGGAACACACCCAGGGTCTCGGCCCGGTTAAGCAGCTCGTAGGTTTTCTTGTCGTCCAGCGGCAGCTGGTCGATAAGCACCTCGATCCCTTGCGCCTGCCGCACCATCTCACAGGTGTTGCGGATGACCGTGAGCGTCTTGAGCCCCAGAAAATCCATCTTCAAGAGGCCCAGCTCGCCCACCGGGTTCATCGCATACTGGGTGACAATGGTGCCGTTCTCGTCGCTTTTGAGCGGAAGCAGGTTGACCAGCGGCTCCGGTCCGATGACCACACCGGCGGCATGCACGCTGGCGTTGCGGGTCAGATCCTCCAGAACAAACGCCGTGTCAATCAGTTCGCGGGTGACATCCTCCGTATCGTAGGCCTGCTTGAGATCGGGCGACTGTTTGAGCGCCTTCTCCAGCGACATCTTCAGCTCGTTGGGAATCATCTTGGCCAGCCGGTCGCACTCGCCAAAGCTCAACCCCATCACACGCCCCACATCCCGCACCACCGACTTGGCCCCCATTGTGCCGAAGGTGATGATTTGCGCGACCGCATCCCGCCCATACTTCTGCCGGACATACTCAATCACATCCGCGCGGCGGTCATCGGCAAAATCAATGTCGATATCCGGCGGATTTACCCGCTCCGGATTAAGGAACCGCTCGAACAGCAGGCCATAACGGATCGGATCAACGTTGGCGATCTCGAGCAAAAAGGTGACGATGGAACCGGCGGCCGATCCGCGCGCCACGCACGTGACGCCCTTGCTCCGTCCATACTGCACAAAATCCGCCACGATTAGAAAGTAGCTGATGAAGCCTGTCTGCTCGATCACCTTGAGTTCCAGCTGCAGCCGGTCAATGACAGCCTGAATGGCGGCGGCGACGGTGGATTGGAGATGCAAAGCGACGCCTGGAGCGGCTTGGGTACCAGGGGTTGCCGGAGGGCTGTAGGTTGGCAACCGCGCCGGATCCTCGATCCCCTCCACCACAAACTCGTGCCCCTCCGCCCGGACATGCAATCCGTAGCGCCGATGCAAGCCCTCGGCCAGAAGCTTGCGCAAATACCCTTCCCGGGTGAAAAGTTCCGGGGGATTGAACACCGGGTAATGCAACTTGCCGAACTCGATCTCCACATTGCACTTCTCAGCCACCTCGAGTGTGTTCTGGATCGCCTCGGGCACCTCGGCAAAGCGGGCTTTCATCTCCTCCGGCGAACGAAGATAGAACTGCTGCTCGACGTATTTCATCCGTTTCGTGTCGGCCAGTTGCGTCTGCGTTCCAATGCAGATAAGGCAGTCATGCGCATGGGAATGGCCCTTTTCGATGTAGTGGACGTCATTGGTGGCCACCAACTTGAGCCCGAATTCTTTGGCCCATGGAATGAGATGCCGGTTGACCTTGGCCTGTTCGGAGATGTTATGGTTCTGGAGTTCGAGGTAAAAATTCTCCGGCCCCAAAGTCTGTTTAAACCAATCCAGCGCTTCGCGGGCGCGGGGCAACTGGTCCTTCACGATCGCCTCAGGAATCTCGCTCGCCAGACAGCCCGAGAGGGCGATAATGCCTTCCTTGTGGGCCAGAAGCAGCTCTTTATCGATGCGCGGCTTATAATAGTAGCCTTCCAGATGCGCCGCCGTGGTGAGCTTGATCAGATTCTTGTAGCCCGCCTCGTCCTTGGCCAGCAGGACCAGATGGTTATAGACATCGCGCCCGCCGGAGCTGCTCTTCTTCTCATGCCGGCTGCCCGGAGCGACATACACCTCGCAGCCGATGATGGGCTTGATCCCCTTTTCCCGGGCGGCCTGATAGAAATCAATCGCTCCATACATCACGCCGTGATCGGTGATGGCCATCGCGGGGAATTTGAATTTATCGGCCTTGTCCATGAGCCGGTCCAAGCGGCAGGCCCCATCGAGCAGGGAATACTCGGTGTGTAGGTGTAGGTGAACAAAGTCCGCGTGCGACATCCCGTCAGCCTAACCGCCGCCGCCGCCCCCATGCAAGGAGGGGATATTCACAAAAGACGAGCCCCCCGCGCCTCCCCCGTCTTGGTTCGATGATTGGGCATTGGAACGGACACCGCTTTGGGCGGCGGTATCGCGCTCTAAGACTTGTGCGGGGGACAATCCGCTAAACGTTGGCCTGCAGCGCGGCATCTATTTTATCAGCAAGCGTGGCAAAGCCGGCGTTGCCCGGATGCAGCTCATTGGCCCAATCGGCGCAGCCTGACAGGGTGCCCGTGAGATTGACGTGGAAAAGCTTTCCAGCATAGGCAGGTTGTGCAGCCAGACCGGCAAGCATGGTGTTGACAGCATCAATGAATTTAGCCACCACCCCGCGCCGGACCAGCAGATCATCCGCGTTTTGATTGGGATAGTTTTTGCGCTTGAAACTCTCGTCAAACCAAGGTCCCACCTTGCAGCCCAGAAAGGAAAACACCCCGCGCCCATCAGGCCATGGATAATCATAGCCATGGGTGAAGACGGGCATCCGAAATGCGCCCCCGGCCGCCTGCAGCGCCGTGTCAATCAGGTATTGGTAGGCAGTCTTAAACGTGCCGTTGACCACGCCATCCAAGACCTCCTGATTCACCGGGGGAAGACCAGACCGGGCGTTGTTGATAAACGGGAAGAACTCATCCCCGGCAATGTCATTGCCGCCGGCGGACAAGAGCAGCGCCTGCGGCCGGTCCTGCTGGATGCGATGAACCAGCTCGACAATACGCGAAGGGTCATCGGACTGGAGCGGCCCGAAAGGAAGTCCAAAAAGCTCGCGCGGAACCGGTCCGTAGGCCTCATCATTCAACGTGGATCCGGCCACGGCAAGATTGGTGATGGTGTGCCCGTGCATCGAGTGGAGGCAGTCGATCAAATCCGTTCCGGGCGGGTAATCAAACCACGAGTCGCCTTGGGCCAGGAGCTTGAAAGTGCGCTTGCCGGGGGCCGCAGCAAGCATGGCCCGCAGCGGTGCGCCCGCGGCCCCCCTTTGATCGGCAGGCACGGTGGTGTAGCCCCGCACTGCCTGCCGGACAGAATGAATCCGGTCGAGCAGTTCGTGGTTTCGGGCGATTTCCGCCCGGATTTCAGCGAGGTTTTTTTGGTTGATACTCATGGTTTTATGATGGTTTAGAAGGATTCTGTTTTTCACTGCCGGCATAAAGCCGGTTTGAAATCCTTTCCGAGACAAGCCCCGACTTGTGCTGCCGGCGGCCGAAGCGCCGCCGTCCGCCACCCTTACTGCGGACGGTCCGCTTGGCCGATGAAAATCCCAAATACAACCGTTTCCAGCGGAGCGCCTCCGGAATCCCATGGTCGCAGCAACCGCAGAGTCAGCTCGCCACCCGCCGCCGGCACCGCGCGCCAGCGAAATTCACGCCATCCGCCTCCACCCACACCGCTCCGGGCCTCGGGGTTGAAGAAATCGGCCAGCGGCTTCAGTGAAGGCGGCACCCCCTCATTCACCACCCAGCAATAGCCCGTGGTGGGATTCTCAGCGAGCGTCACCCGGAGCATGTCCCCCGGCCGGACCTCCACCCTCTGGCCGCTATCTGCGGCGGTCAAAGAAATCTCCATAAAAAAACACGATGCCGGCAAATGGCCGCAGACGGCGATGATGCAATCGCGCACGCCGGCATTGCGCCAGACAGAAGCCACCGATATCCCTCCCACCCGCACGCCAACAACCCCATCACGCCTGCAAGCGGAATCCTCACCCGTTCCTCAACCTCGAGCCCACCCGGCTCCGGTTCCCGGCACAAGCACAGGCGCTTGTCGGTACCGCCGGAATCCTCCACCGATGCGGCACCGGACTCCCATTTTGCGACGGATTGCCGCGCGGCAGCCTACAACTGCGTCACATCAATTTCTTCCGGCGCAACTCCTGTTCCTTTCCCGCTTCGGGTTGTCATTAATCCCTCCATGCTTCTAAACGCCCCAGCGCCTTGTCTGGCCCCCAGAACAAAACCGCATGACGCGCACAATCGTCCAACCTCAGAAACGGCCCGGGGCAAACCCCTTGCCACCTCCACTACAGGATCACACAAGCACAGTTCGTCAAGGGCCGGCGATGATTTAGGAGTTGATCCAATCGGGCGAAGGCGGAACAAAGAACGGCGCCCCAGGTCAAAACTTACGGTTTAGTTTCCCTGTGATCTGCTTTTTTCATGTGATCTCACGGGCCGTTTCTGTTTTTCTGCCGGGTTTGTGCCGGCACCAAAATCTCCTTTTCGTGATAATCCAAATCAGCGCGCGTCACTCCGAATAAATTTGTCGTTCAAACATCTTTAAAAACAGGTTCCATTGCATATTCCGACAGCCGCTTCCAAATCCATTCACACAAAGGCACGGCGGATTGACGCGCGGGGTCCCCTGCCCTAGGATTTGTGTCGATTTATTATTCCGACCGGCAATGAAAAAAAACACCGCAACCAAACCGGCAACACACCACCGGAGCGGAGGCGCGTTTCACTGCCTCAGGCCGGCGGCATTTTTAAACGCCTCCACAATCAACCTCTTCCCCGGAAACCTAAGCGGGCCGGCTCTGGATTGTTTCCAGTAATTCGCCCAAGCCTGCGGTGACCAATCCGAACCGCACCAACCATGCCCCTTTGAGTGCGCCATCCAAACCACTTTGATCCTTCGAGATAAAATGAAGAATACCCCCGTGGAAACCGCCGCCGCCCCGCCCCGGCAGAGCCTGCTCGTGGAGCTGGACTCCATTCTTGAACCGATCAACACCGCCGGGCTCTTTCCCAAGGCCCAACCTCTGGAGGTGGAGCTGGGATGCGGGGACGGATCGTTTCTCATCAACTATGCCCGCCAAAAGCCGGAGAGTAATTTTCTGGGAGTGGAGCGCCTGACAGGCCGCATCAAAAAAGTGGATCGCAAGGCCCGCCGCGCCGGCCTGGTCAATGTGCGCGGCTTGCGCATCGAATCGACCTATTTCCTGCGTTACCTGCTACCGCCGCAGACGGCCGCAGCCTTGCACATTTATTTTCCCGATCCCTGGCCCAAGCGGAAACATTGGGGCAACAGACTGGTGGACGCGGGATTTCCCGCGCTGGCGCGCCGGGAATTGAGCGCAGGGGGGACTATTTACCTGAGAACGGATGCCGCCGCCTATTTCAAACAAATGCGGCAGGTTTTTGACGCCAGCCCGGAGTTTCGGGCTGTGGAAACGCCGGAAGAACTGGCGGCTGTGAAAACTGATTTTGAAATGGAATTCAATGCGAGAGGCATACCGACACTGCTCGCGGCCTATCAACTTGTTTCAAACTAAAACCCGCGGTTGGGATAATCCGTGGATTCACGCTAAAAGAAAGAGACGGGAGTCAACCGCCTCAGACCGAGGCGATGTGAACCGGTAGGTGATTTGACTTTATCCTCCAAGCACCTGTCCACTTGCGTATTTCGAGGCCTTGGAATTCCGGCCTAATTCTTCCGGCACTACTTTGGCCCGCATGGCAGACAGATTTACCGCCGCATTCCTGAACGGCGAAATTCAAAAAAGACGATACTGCGAGTTTCCGGGGGAACATCGGAGCCTATTCCGCCAATCTCTTCCCGCCGCCCCCCCCAGAGAGGAGGGGTGGCGAGTTACGGCCACGAAACGGAAAACCGGGAGCCCACCCGCTTGCGAATCCGGATTGAACTGTTCAGCGTGGGCTTGAGCAACTATTTCAACCGGGCCATGATCTGCTCAGTGATCGCCTTAATGGCCGCTTCGGCTTCGGGATCGAAACCGGTGGTGGGCGATGCCGCCGGCGGCACCTGGCATGTCACCCCCGGGCGCCACTCGGGATTGTCGCACAGTTCGCATTCCTTCATGCCGTAGCGCGGATCCACATAACCCAAGCTCTGCTTGATCTTGAGCAAGTCCTGGAGGTGGCCGGGGGAGAAAGTATTCGGCGCCTTGCCCAGCTGGGCAGTCACCAGCAGCGTGCGGCAGTAGGCCTCGATGATTTCCATCCGCCAATAGGCTTCCTCAATGTTGTTATGGGACCAACTGACCACGCCATGGTTGGCCATGAGGATGGTGTTGTGCTTGTCAGCCAAATCGGCCACCAGCTTGCCCATCTCGGGAGTGCCCGGCGTGCGATAGGGGGCAATAGCCACGCTGGCGAACACCTCATACTCGGGAATCATGCAGGTCGGAGGCACCACGCCGGCCACGGCAAAACCAGTGGCGTAGGGGGGATGGCAGTGGCAAGTGGCCATGGCCTTGGGCTGCTTTTGCATGATCTGCAAATGCATCATAATTTCACTCGTGCGCCGTTTTGTGCCGAAGAGCTGGTTGCCGTCGAAATCCACCAGACACATGTCCTCGGGTTTGAGCGACCCCTTGCTGACCAAGGTGGGCGTGCAAATGGCAATATCCTCGCCGACGCGGATGGCCATGTTGCCGCCGTTGCCGTCGACATAGGCGCGCTGCCAGAGGCGGCGGCCCATCTCGCAAATCTGCTCTTTGAGACCGAGGGCGTAAGGGGAATTGAAAAAGGCCTCCAGCTCGGCCTTGGGCGATTTCGATGTGAGCGGCTTGGAGAGGGGCTGCGGGCTGACCTCCATCGCCGGCGCTGGCTTGGACGGGGCTGCGGGCAGCGCCGCGGCTTTCATTTTGCCGCGCCCTTCAAAATCCCGCAGAAAATCGCGGGCGGACGGGGTGAGAATGACTTCTTGGGAAATGGAGCGAGGGTCCTGACCGTTGCGCACCATTTCTTCCAAATCGCGGAGACTAATGACAGTTTTCATGGTTCAAAAGGGGAATAAAAAATCTCATCCACCAGCGCCGCGTTGATCGCGTCAATGGGAGTCGGACCGTCGAACGGAGCCGTGGCTTCCGCACCCTCGACATAGCCAATGGTCTGACCGACGCCGCCGCCCAAATTATCGTAGACAACCAGGCTCGGATCCTTGCTCAGGCCGGCAGGCGGCTCGTAGCCGTGCTGAAAATGCTCGCGCGTGAAGGGACTGACCAGAAGCCACCGCGCGCCAATCAGCGACGGCACCGTCTGCGATAGAGTCACCCGGCCGATAACCAGTCCCATTCTCATACGGGCACCCCCGGCTCCTTCTCGTCCACGATCCCGACAATCATCCATCGGGCTGGACTTTTCTTGTCACCGACCGCTTTACGGGCCGCCAGACCATCGGAGGAAATGATGACGCGCTGATGCATTCCGGCCCCGTGCGGGTCAATGGCCACCTGGGGAGCGCCCTCGGGCTGGCCTGCGTTGTTGATCGGCTGGCAGATGACAAATCGCCACCCCTCGAAGCTGGGATGCTTCCGGGTAGCGACCACATTGCCTTCCACGCGGGCCAGGAGCATGAATCAATAAATCCGGAGATTATCCACCATCACGCAGCGTCGAACGCGGGTGAAGGTTCTGGGATTGGTGATACCCTCGCCGGTCGGTGTGGCAATGGAGAAGCTCAGGTAACCCTCGCCCCCAAGCCCCAAGCCAGCCGGGGACGGTCCGTTCTTCACGAATAAAGTCGTGTCCAGCGCCCGGGCCATGGAGGTGATATTCTCAACATCATGCGAGTGAATGATGGCGGTGTGCTTGTAATTATGCTCAGCCTGCAGCGAGCGCTCAATTCCCTCCTCAACGCTCTTGACGCGCACAATGGGCAGCATCGGCATCATCTGTTCCTCCTGAACAAAGGGATGATTGGCATCAGTCTCGGCGAAGAGCAACTGGGTGTCGGGCTTCAGGTCCACCCCGGCCGCCTTGGCCAGCACGGCGGGATCCTTGCCGATGAACTCCTTGTTGGTCATGGCATGGCCGCAACCGCCCCCCTGCCCTTCCTTGAAAGTGAAGGCGGCTTTCGTGAGCCGATCGAGCTGGGCCGGGTCTAGTTTGACCGCGCCGTTTTCGGACATGCGCTGCATCAGTTTATCCGCCACCTGATCGAGGACAAACACCTCTTTCTCGCCGATGCACAGCAGATTGTTGTCAAAAGCCGCTCCTTGAATGATTGCCTTGGCGGCGCGCGCCGGGCAGCAGGTGTCGTCCACAAAAACCGGCGGATTTCCAGGACCTGCGCAAATGGCGCGCTTGCCCGTCTGCATCGCCGCCTTGACGACCATGGGACCGCCGGTGACACAGAGCAGTCGGACCGCCTCATGACTGCAAATGGCCTTGAATGAGTCGAGGGTGGGCGTTTCGATGATGGTGATCAGGTTGCGGATGCCCGTTTCGCGTTCGATGGCCTTGTTGTATTCACGCACCGCCATGGCCGCACACTTGGCGGCGGAGGGATGGGCATTGAACACCACACCATTTCCCGCGGCGACAATATTGACAATGTTGCCGCTCAGCGTGGGAATCGAATGGGTGGAAGGAGTGATCGCGGCCACCACGCCAAAAGGGGTGTATTCCTCCAAGGTGATGCCATGATCGCCGCTGCGAGCATCCGGGCGGAGCCATTCCACACCGGGGACCAGTTTGATGATCTGCAGCTTTGCAATTTTGTGATCGAGCCGGCCGATCTTGGTCTCCTCGAGCTCAATCCGGCCCCATTCAACCGCGTTGGCCTCGGCCATGGTCTTGACGATTTCAATAACCTTGGAGCGGGCGGCAATGCCTTTCTGACGGAGTTGGAGAAATCCCTCGTGCGCGGCGGCGCAGGCTGCGTTCGCATCGGAGAAAACGCCGTGACGACCGGAAGCCGCAGCCAGACTGCCCCCGGTGGCCAAGTTGACGTGCTTATCGCCGCAACTGCAGGCGGAGGCGGGGGCGGCAGGCGCTGGCAAGGTCATCGCTCCGTTCAAACGACCGAGAACTTCTGATACCACGTCCCGGATCAATTTTTCATTCACTGCGCTCATAAATTATCAACTGCTTCACCGGAAAAAAACCGGGGCTTCAAACCTTTCCCCCCGCCTTTCACCTGACTTTTGAACTGAAAATCTCCTTACCAAACACATCCACGGTGTCAACAATGCCAATGATCACAGCGTCAACCGGGGCCTCCTTTAGATTGGGTGCCAAGCGGGCGCTGCTGCCCTGGCAGAACAACACCATCTCACCAACCCCCGCGCCGACGCTGTCCACCGCCACGATGGTGTTGGTGCCGGCGCGAAACCGGGTCGGATCCTTGTCGTCGACCAACTGGGGGCGGAGCAAGAGCAGCTTGCGCCCGGACATGTTGGGATCCTTTTTAGTGGCGACGACCGAGCCTTCGACTTTGGCGAGGAACATAGGGTTGTGTGTGCGGGTGGGCTGGGCAAATACCAAGGAGCAGGAGGCAAACTCCGTCGCGCCTCCGGCTCCCGGATTCGAACCTCCCGCTACTTCTTCTTGGGCAACACGGCTTCCACGTCCTGATGCGGACGGGCGATCACATGCACGCTGACGACCTCGCCTTTGATGGCCTTGATCGCTTGCGCACCGGCATCCACCGCCGCCTTGACTGCTGCGACATCGCCGACCACCACTGCGGTCACGAGGGCGTTGCCGACTTGGGTCATGGGCCCTGCCAGTTCCACGTTGGCCGCCTTCAACATGGCGTCCGCGCCCTCGACGAGGGCGACCAGTCCGCGTGTTTCAATCATTCCAATTGCTTGATGTGCCATAATTTTTCCTTGGGTTGGGAGTTGGTAAATTGTTTCAGATGTTCTCCAAAAAACGTTTGGTCTCGCGCGCCACGACCAGTTCCTCATTCGTCGGCACCACCAGAACCTTGACCCGGGAAGAGTCCGCGCTGATCACGGACTCAACCGCCCGGGCCGAGCGGTTTTTCAAGGGATCTAGCACAATGCCGAGCTGATCCAGATTGGCGCAGATGGCTTCGCGGATATCGGCGCGGTTCTCGCCGATCCCGGCTGTGAAAACAATCGCCTCGACACCATTGAGTTCAAAAAATTGGCTTCCGATCCAGTGGCGGGCGGAGGCCACATAAACCTCCACCGCCATTTTCGCCGCGGAATTCCCCTGCGCCGCAGCCTCGATCACCTCGCGCATGTCATTGGAAACACCGCTCAGTCCCTTGATACCGGATTCCTTCGCGAGCTGGCGCTGAGCCTCCTCGATGGTGATGCCTAGGGTTTTCACCGCATAGGGCAGCGCTTCGGCGTCCAGATCACCCACCCGGTTATTCTGAGGCAGACCGGATTGCGGGCTCATGCCCATGCTGGTGGCGATAGCCGAGCCGTTTAAAATGCCGGTGATGCTGGAGCTGCCGCCCAGATGGCAGGAAACCACGCGCAGCGGGGGGCCGCTGATTTTTGTCCGGCCGCCATCCACGTAAAGACGGCGGGCGCGCTCGGCCACATCCTCACGGCCAAGCAACTCCGCGGAACGCTCGGCGATGAATTTATGGCTGGCGCCGTGGAAACCAAAGCGCCGGACACCCGCGTCGTGCCACGCGGCGGGAACCGCATAGCGCATGAAAGGTGGCGGGGCAAACTGGTAAAATGCGGTCTCAAACAGACCCAGCAGCGGCACCCCGGGCATCCGCTCTGCAAACAGTTTAATGCCAGCTATGTAGGGCGGGTTGTGCGCCGGCGCCAGTCCGTTGTAATCCGCCATCGCCTGAAGCACCCTCTCATCCAGAAGAACACAACCGGTGACATCCTTGGCCAACACGGTTTTAAAAGCCACGGCGGCAAGGTCCTGCTCCCGCTCGATCGCCCCGGACTCCCGCAGTTCAGCCAGGCAATCTCCGATGGCCTTGGCATAGTCGGTGACGCGCTCGAAGCCGCCCTTGTGCAACAAAAGCCCGGCGCCGTTCGAGAAATCGAACAAACGCCACTTGAGCGAAGTGGAACCAAGGTTGGCGACAAGGATTTTCATGCGAGGCGGCGGGGAGCTTGAATCCGGAAGCGATCAACTCAGGCGTTGGGCCTCCGGCTTCCCGGCTCCAGACCTGCCGGGTTACTGCTGCAGCCACTTGCCCAGCACGCTGAGCCCCTCGTGCGGACGGGGGATCACTTGGACGCTGACAACCTGACCGACCTGGGAGGCGGCTGCAGCCCCGGCATCGGTGGCCGCCTTGACCGCGGCGACATCGCCCCGGAAAAAGCCGGTCACATACCCGCTCCCAACCTTTTCCCAGCCTGTGATGGTGACGTTGGCGGACTTGAGAGCGGCGTCGCACGCTTCGAGCAAGGCGCAGAGGCCTTTGCATTCGATCATTCCAATTGCTTGTTGAGCCATAATCAGTTGTGTTAAAAAATTGACGGTTGAAAACTACTTCTTGGCCGCAGCTCCGTTGTCCCCGATAAACGCCGCCAGCAAATCGTCATGCGGCCGGGCGAGAATATGCGAGCTGACCAGTTCGCCCACCTTGGCGGCGGCCTTGCTCCCGGCGTCCACCGCGGCTTTGACACTGCCCACATCACCCTGGCAGAGCACCGTGATAAGCCCGCCGCCGATGGGGATGGTTTTGATCAGCCGCACATTGGCGGCTTTGACCATCGCGTCACTGGCTTCGACGCTGCCGACGTAGCCCTTGGTTTCAATCATGCCTAATGCTTCACTCATAATTTTATTCTTTGTTGGAGGTTGAGAGTTTCTGGAAATTATTTACTCAGTTCGCAAGGGGTTCCCGGCTGCAGATTGCACGCGTTACCCTCGTCCGTATCGATATGAACCTCGAGCTTGAAGCTTTTGTCGACGCGGCAAAGCATCTTCTCCAAGGCAACCCCGCAGTCGCCGCCGATTTTCAGCCTCATGAAATCCCCCTGCTTGACCCCGTAATAGGCGGCATCGGCGGGCGAAAGGTGGGCGTGACGAAGGGCGCGGATGACGCCCTGCTCCATCTCAAAAAAACCGGCCGGTCCCATCAACATGCAACCCGGTGTCCCCTTGACATCCCCCGAGCTGCGCAGCGGCAGATCGAAGCCCAGCGCAATCCCGTCCGTGTAGGCCAGTTCCACCTGGTTGAGAGTCCGGCACGGGCCGAGAATGCGGAGGTTTGAAATGACGCGGCTGCGCGGCCCGATGAGGGTGAGTGTCTCCTTGGCGGCGAACTGGCCGTCCTGGTAAAGCCACTTGTGAACAGTCAGCTGGTGCCCTTTGCCGAAGAGCGTTTCCACGGCTTCCTGGGTGAGATGGCAGTGACGGGCGCTCACATTGACCAGGAGCGGGTTCGGCGCGGCGGCGGCGGCGGGCATGGGGCGGCCCATGCGCTGATAAACAACCTGGCGGACCAGGTGTTCCACAACCGCGCGATGTAAGGTCGGACTCGGTTCTGCCATAATTGTCAGTTCGGACATCTTGGCAGATTGCTGGAAAGCGTCAACTATTTTCTTGCAAAGCCTTCCAAAATCTTCCAAAAATCTTGGGAGATGTCTGCCGAACAACGCCAGCAACGCATCGCAGCCTACCTGCACAAGGCCGAGTTCGCCTCGCTGGAGGAGCTGGCCCGGCACGTCGGCGCCTCGGTTTCCACCGTGCGGCGAGACCTGACCACACTTGCGGCCACGGGATCACTGAGGCGCACCCATGGCGGAGCCCGGTTGATCCCCGCCCCGAGCGAGGAATTTGCCTTCTCCTCCCGCAACACCCATCAACTCGAAGAAAAGGACGCAATCGGTCGGGCCTGCGCCGAACTGATCCAACCGGGCCAGAGCGTTATTCTTGACGCGGGAACAACCATCTACCACGTCGCGAGGCATCTCGAGGAGCGCGTGCCCCAGATCATCACCAACTCACTGCCCGTGGCCAACCTGTTCGGCGCCACCAACCGGCTGGAGGTGATCGTGAGCGGCGGCGTGATTTATCCGCGGCTGGGGGTGCTCGTCGGCCCGCTGGCAGTGGAGGCTTTCACCAAGATCCATGCCGACGTGGCGATCCTGAGCGGCGGAGGTCTGACATTGGGCGGAGTAAGCAACTCGCATGGCCTCTTGATTGATATCCAGCGGGCCATGATCAAAGCCGCGCACCGAGTCATCTTCTGTTTCGACAACACGAAATTCGGCCGGCAATCCGTGCTGCCGCTCTGCGGGCTGGATTGCATCGACACCGTGGTTACCGACGCCAAGGCGCCGCGCGAACTGGTCGCCCAGTTGCGGAAGAAAAACATTGAGGTGATCGTGGCCAGATAACAGGCCGGTTCGCCCCCCCGCCGCAGCGCTTCACTCCGTCAACAGCCCAACCAGCGCGCCGGCCACCTGTTCAATCCCAAGCTGCTGAAGCCCGCCAACCGGCTTGAGGATGCGCACGCCCGGCTGCGGCGGCCGCCAAACCCCCTCATTGCTCTCACCCCATAAAAGCAGACAGGGCAGGCCAATCGCCGCCGCGAGATGGGATATGCCCGAATCGTGCCCCGCAAATGCGCAGCAGCCTTGCAATTCCACTGCCAGCTCCGAGAGCGGCAGGCTCCGGGCCAAGGCGACACGTTCCGACGGCAACCCGCAAGCGAGCCGCCGCATCTTTTCACCTTCCGCCTCCCCTCCCGCCAAAAGGAGATCAAGGGCGGTTGTTTCCGTCAACCCTTGAAGCAACCCGGTCCATTGCTTTTCCGGCCAGTTCTTCTTTTCACTCCCGCTGCCCGGATGCAGGGCCAGACGGCGGTTGGGCCGGGGCGCACGGGGCGCCAAACGGAGCCGGGGTAGAGGATCGGCTTGGTATATGGCCAGGCGCTCCAGCGGCTTGAGGAATGCTTGGGCCGCGTGAATCAAACCCGCTTCGTCGGGCCGATGCGGGCCGAGGATAAACTGAGCCCCGGAACAGCGCGCCACATTGGCTTGGAAAACCCCGTCCGGATCGAACAGATAAGAGACAATAATCTCGAAACCTGAAAAATAATCAGAGAGCACAGCATCGAGAGTGCCGTTGCGTGCAAAGAATCCGGCCAGACCGCGTGCCTCGATGGGCTGAACCCTGTCCACCACCCCGCCAAGCATGGCCAGCTCAACAATGTGCGGATAGCCGACGACCTCCAGATGCGCGTCAGGAAAATGACGGCGCAAGGCGTCGATGGCGGGCAGGGTCAGGATGAAATCGCCAATGGCACCGCCGCGCAGAACGAGGATTTTACCAGGACGGGATTTCATTTCAAAATTCCCTATCGCCCGGTCCGGCGCTCGGCCTCAAGATCAGGGTAGGACCGGGGCGGGAGTCAGAACTTGGTGAATCCCAAAGCGGCGACAAACAAACCGAAAATCAAGCGGAGAATGAGGCCGAAGCGGAGCCGGGATTCGCTGGCGGCCGACCAGTTGAGAAAATCACGCATGCGCCACGGGGATACCGTCAACCATATGCCCGCCACCACCAGCACATAAGCCCAGGCCTGAATCACCAGCACCCAGGGGGTCGCCGGCAAAAAGGGGCGGCCGCTGTCCACCATGAGTTTGGCCAGCAGCAGAAAAACCACCGCCAGCCCCCGCACGGCCAGAAAGTCTTGGACGAAAACACAGGAACCCAGCCCCACAGCCGCAAAGCCCGCAAGGAGATAATCCTTGTAGCTCGCGAAATCGGAGATGGATTCCTGGCTTAGATTCCACACGAACCAGGCGGTGCCCAGCAACATGAGAGCAACGCCGGCGGGAGTGTTGCGGGAGAACCGCCGCAGAGCCGCGGCATATTTCCCCGGCCGGAGCAACCCGACGATTTGAATCAGGGCCAGCCCGAGGCCGAGCCCGATAACAAGACTGGAAAACTTAAGTGTCATTGCTTATTTAAAAAGATAGGATGGGGCATAAGGGAAAAGGACGCAAGCCGCCAGAGCAGAGCCAGAGCAGACGGATGCCACCCTGTGAGTTGACTCTTCAGCGCCGGGCCAATTGATCCAGCAACTTCTCATGAATGCCGCCGAATCCGCCATTGCTAAAAACCACGATGACATCCTCGGCCCGGGTGCGCTCCACGAGGTGGGCGACAATCGCGTCCGCATCGGGCAGATAATTTGTTTCTCGTCCGGAATTCTTCAGGTCGCGCATGAGTTTTTCCGGGTCCAACCGTTCCGCCGGAGCCAATTGCTCCAGCCTGGCCACTTGGGCAACGACCACGACATCGGCGCGGCTGAAGGCGGCTACCAAATCATGCTGAAAAACATTGCGCCGGGTGGAATTGGAGCGGGGCTCGAACACCGCCCATATTTTTTGCGAAGGATACTTCACCCGCAGACCAGCCAGGGTCTCACGAATGGCTGTCGGGTGATGCCCAAAATCGTCGATCAACGTGACCCCGCCGACGACACCGCGCACCTCCATACGGCGCTTTATGCCACGAAACGTGTCGAAGGCCGACTGAATCTGCGGATTGGACAAGCCGAAGTGCCGGGCGCAAGCCACCACGGCCAAGGCGTTGCGGACGTTGAATTCGCCCACGAGGTTCAGTTGAAACCTATATCCCTCGACCTCAAAACCGCTGGCGGTCGCTCCCAGATGCAGGTTGAGGGCTCTGACCCCACTGGCTTCACTCAGTCCGAAGCGTTTGACCGGACAGGGAGCGGCGGCCAGAAGATCTGGCAGATTGGGATCCTCACCATTGGCCAGCAAGAGTCCGTTGCGGGGAATGATGCGCACCAGATGACTGAAGGTTTTCTTGACCGCCTCCAGATCCTGAAAAATATCCGCATGATCAAACTCAAGGTTGTTGATGATCACGGCCTCGGGGAGGTAATGGAGAAATTTGCTGCGCTTGTCGAAGAATGCCGTGTCATACTCGTCTCCTTCCAGAATAAAGCACTCCCCATCCGCAAAGCGCGCTCCTTGGCCGAGATTTTCCGGAACCCCGCCGATAAGATAGCTGGGTTTCAGACCGTTGTGCTCAAAAACCCAGGCCAGGAGCGATGTCGTGGTCGTCTTGCCATGGGTTCCGGCGACCACGATGGAACGGCGGCCGCGGATGAAAAACTCCTTGAGCAATTCCGGCAGCGAACAGTAGCGCAGCTTGTGCTCCAGCACGGATTCAGCCTCGGGATTTCCGCGGGAAATCGCGTTGCCAATAACCACAAGATCAGGACGAAAATCGAGATTGGCCTCGGAATAGCCATTCATGACGCGGATCTTGCGTTCCGCGAGAAACGTGGACATGGGCGGATAGACATTCAGGTCGGAACCGGTGACCACGAAGCCTTTTTCCGCCATGGCTGCAGCGACAGAGGCCATGGCTGTGCCTCCAACACCAATAAAATGAACCGTTTTGAGCTTGCCGGAAAACATCGGACCCACCTTAGCCAGAGCGACCCGAAGAGACAAAAGTTTTCTCCGCAGCTGGCAAACTTCACATCTTAGCCCGCAAGGGTGCGGACGACGCCCCGGCGCCCCGACGACCCGGCGGGACTGTGGTTTTAATTGTTGGAAGAGACACGTCAACCGGCCGGGTGATCGGAACCGCTGGCGCAGCCGAGCGAACCGGTCCGGCACCCGGGGTGGCCGGAGTTGATTTGGAGCTGGAAGCCGGACGCGTCGCCCGCAATTCCGCCTCGGCCTGACGCCAATGTTCCTGACTCCGGCCGATGGGCCGGCCGGCCTGCTCCCAGAGCTGATACGCCCGCCGGGCAATTTCCTCGGGTTTGAGATTGCTGCCAGATGTGTTTTCGGTTTTCGTTGTCATTTTTCTTGATTTGGTTGGTGAAAAATAGTTCCGTTCCTCAATTGCGTTTCAAACAGGCCCCTTCGGGTGCTGTAAGCCACTCCTTATGCTCTTGTGCGCGGCCTGAAACAGGCGGCCGGCGGGGAAACCCAGACTTCGCTCCTTTCAAAGCCTGAGACTTCCCCGCCACCCCATCCAACCGTTCACTGAACGGCCCCCCTCTTCGCCTCTCCTTGGCAGTCGACAAATTATTTGATCCAAATCCGGCTCGCCTCAACCGGACCAAATCGCTCAGGCATTCTCGCCGGCCTCGAGCTGGCTGATCGCATTGGAATCATTCCGGACCGGGTGCCCTCTTCGCTCACAGCCATTTTGCGTCAAGCCTGCGCCCATCAGGCCCGCTGCTCCTCCCTAAACAAAACGCAAAGCGGCCAGCCCCCCAAAAAACAACTGTCCGCTTACAACCACTGCGGCCTCAACACCATGTCCCGCGGCCGGCGGGGAAACCCAGACTTCGCTCCTTTCAAAGCCCGAGACTTCCCCGCCACCCCATCCAACCGTTCACTGAACGGCCCCCCTCTTCGCCTCTCCTCGGCATTCAACAAATTATTTGATCCAAATCCGGCTCGCCTCAACCGGACCAAATCGCTCAGGCATTCTCGCCGGCCTCGACCTGGCTGATAGCATTGGGATCATTCCCAACCGGACGCCCTCTTCGCTCACAGCCATTTTGCGTCAAGCCTGCGCCCATCAGGCCCGCTGCTCCTCCCTAAACAAAACGCAAAGCGGGCAGCT
>Ga0209829_10001496_pt1 | contig 18847 bp, 10 predicted proteins | sample C_140205_EF_Meta_FD_187311 | JGI IMG/M metagenome (GOLD analysis project Ga0209829, IMG submission 187311) | Freshwater microbial communities from Lake Croche, Canada to study carbon cycling - C_140205_EF_MetaG (SPAdes) (version 2) | ecosystem: Environmental > Aquatic > Freshwater > Lake...
TCGACGGCAGCAGAGTCCGCCGCGAGGGGCACAGGGAACCGCAACGCGTCGGGGCCAAGGCGGCGGGAGCGGGTTAACATGGTCGTCGGACGCTAGGGAGCGAGCACGCTACCGTTTCGTCGGATTGGCTGCCCGCTTCGCCGGCGGAGACCAAGCGGAGGGTTGCGGGGAAGCGACGGTGAGTTCGGCGGGGTCGTCGACGCGTTTCATTTCAGCGGCGAGAGCGGCCGTCATCGCGGCGACGCGGGCGGCGTGCTCCGGGCGGGCGGAGAGGTCGGTGCGTTCGTCGGGGTCGGCGCTCAGGTCGAACAGTTGCGTGCGGTCGACCTGGGGGTAGCGGATGAGTTTGTAGCGCTCGTCGCGGAGGCTGCGTTGGACTTTCTGATAGGCGAACATCAGCGAGGTGCGGGTCGGTGTGGCCGGGTTGCGCAGCGTGGCGCGGAGGTCGAGGCCTTCGCTGGTCTTGGGGCCGGCGACGGCGCAGAGCGCACCGAGCGTGGGCAGCACATCAAAGAGGTAGCACATCGCGTCGGTGCGTTTGTTCGCCGGGATCCCGGGACCTGCAACGATGAGTGGGACGCGCATCGAGTGTTCGTAGAGGTTCTGCTTGCCGATGAGGCCGTGGCTGCCGCGCGCGACCCCCGAATCGGCGGAGAAAACGACGAAAGTGTTCCTCGCGTGGGGCGAGGCGTCGAGCGTGTCGAGCACGCGTCCGATCAGCAGATCGAGGTAGGAAATATAGCGATAATAGTCGGCGAGCATCGCCCGGACGTCGGGGGAGGTGCGCGGCCAAGGCAGGAGTTGCTCGTCGCGGATGGTCATCGCGCCGTTGTTAAATGGATGCTGGGCGAGAAAGTTCGGTGGGAGCGGAATCTTCTCCGGGTCGTAGCGCACGGGATAGTCGTCGGGCACGATGTGCGGATCGTGCGGCCCGTCGAACGGCAGATAGGCGAAGAACGGCGCGGAGTGGCGCTCCTTGAGGAAGGCGATGGCTTCGTCGGCGAAGGTTTCGCAGGCGTGCTTAGCGCTGACGGTGGTGGGTCCCATCTTGCCGTTTTCCAGACTGCCCAACGGGGCTTGCATGGGATTGGTCATGCCGCCGGTGAACAGGTTTTGGGCGCGCTGGAAGCTGAGCGGAACCGAGGTGGGGGTGTTGTGCCATTTGCCGCTGATGAAGGTCGTGTAACCGGCCCGGCCGAAGGCGGCGGGCCAGGTTTCATCACGTGTGAGTGCCTCGTCGATGTGGAAAAGCGAACGGCCGGACAGGAGCATCGCACGCGAGGGAACGCATGTCGCGCCATTCATGCCGCCCATCATATAGGCGCGGTTGAACGAAATACCACGATGCACGAGACGATCGAGGTTTGGCGTCTGGATGTGCGCGTTGCCGAGGGCCGCGATGGTGTCGGCGCGCTGATCATCGGCGAAGATGAAAAGGACGTTGGATTGCGCGGCGGTGGCGGCGTCGGCGGCCGATGCCGCCAGGACGCAGAGAGGTAACGCGAGGGGAAGAAGCCACTTCATGGTCGGGTGCCGAAGATCAGCGATGGAGAGAACACGGCGGGATAAAGATGGTGGAGGCGGGCCACTGGGCCCGGAGGGCATTTCTATTTCGGCGCAGGAGGGCTTTTGCCTCCGGCCTTCGTGCCCGCCGCTGATGCGATCTGGTCGGCCTCTGACTTTCGGCGGACATATTGCGGGTGGGCGTCGCTGGCGGGAATGGTGCTGAGCACTTTTTCGAACTTCGCCAGCGCCGCCCGTACCCTGGGAGTGCTATTGCCGATCAGGTTTTCTTCCTCGTAGGGATCGGAGGCGAGATCGTGCAATCGCTCGATCCTTCCTTGGTTGGTGACCCAAACCTTGAAGTCTTTGTCGCGCAGAACGCGTGGCGCGTAGTCTTCCACATTCCTGATGCCTTGATCGGTCAAGCGGGCTTCCCCTCCCCCAAGCGACATGATCCATTCCCGCTTCGTGACGACGGCACGGCCCCGCGCGACCTCCGCCAACGACACCCCGTCGACGACCAGATCCGACGGAACGCGCCCGCCGGCGAACTCAACGAAGGTAGGCAAGAGATCAGTGATGTCGGCGAGAGCATTGGTTTCGACCCCCGCCGGCACCAGTCCGGGGGCGTTCACGATGAAGGGAAAACAGGTTCCGGCTTCGTTTTTTCGGTCTTTCGCCCCTTCGACCAAGCGGCCGTTTCGGTGGCCGGATAGGCTGCGGTCGGTGCCATTGTCGGTCGTGAAGATGATGATCGTGTTGTTGCGCAGACCTTCCTCATCGACGGCCGCGACGATGCGCCCCACGAGCTTGTCCAGATAGCGGACCATCGCCTTGTGCTGATCGAGACTGCCCTTTGCCTGCGGTTCGTCCGGAGTAGCGGTGAACGGGATGTGAACCAGGGCCTCGGGATAGTAGATGCAGAAAGGCCCTCCTTTGTGCCGCCGGATGAAGTCGATCAGGAAGTCGCAATACAGATCCGGACCGAACTTGCCCGAGTGGGTCCGGCTGCCTTTGTGTGTGTGGATGTAGGGATTGTAGTAACGTTCTCCGCTTCCCTTGGTCCCTTTTTCCTGTCCGGTCCACATGAACCACTCGTCAAAGCCGTGTCTGGCCATGGCCTCGGGATCGATGCGGAAGTCATTGAGCTGCCATTTTCCCGCGGCCGCCGTCGCATAGCCCATTTGCTGCAACAGGCGAAACCCGGTCATATTTTGGGGCAGGCTCCAGTCGAAGTAGCCCCCGCCCCAGCGCGGGACGTCGTAGTGGTTAACCCAGCCGTTGCGCCACGGATACTTGCCGGTCAGCATCGCGACCCGGGTCGGCGTGCACTTGGGCATGGCGTAGAAATTATTGAACTTCATTCCGCCTGCGGCCAGCGCATCGATGTTCGGCGTCCTGACGTCCTCGGCGCCGTAGCAGGAGATCCATTCCTTGCCGAGGTCATCACCCAGGATAAAAATAATGTTCGGCCGAGCCGCAGACACAGCGGGATTCGCGGCGACGATTCCGGTCGTCAGGGCGGCGAAGGCAAAAACCGCCAGTCCGATAATGTTGATATTTCTCATTGGATAAAGATCGGCTCGGTCGGCTCAGAAGCTGACGGAATTTGTCCAGATGAACAGCCGTGGCTGGCCGACAAAGGTGGCAGTGAGGGCGTTCTCGACCGCGTAACCGGTGACGGTGCTCGGACGAATCTCGACTTGGTAACGATTGAAGAGGTTATCCACGTTCAGCTGCGTGCGGAACTGATAGCGGCCGATCTTGCGACGGTAGGCGACGAACGCACTCACCTGCGGGTTGATATTGCCTTCCCGAAACAGCCGGCGTGTGTTCCCGCCGCGACCGTCGGGCTCAATGTAATAGTAGGTGCTCTTGTCGATATCCCAACGGGCCGTGGCGCCAATAGTGCTTCCTCTGAGCCAGCCCTCGCTGATGTCGTAGGCGTTGTTGAAGACAAACCGGTAGAGCGGTTGGCCGACGGTGGGTTCGCCCGCCGAGGTGACCACTGCGATCCCTTTCAGGCCGGCGGGATCGTTGTAGGCGTAGGGGATGGCGGACAGGGGAAGTCCCGTGCGGAGAGTGCGAGCTTGAATGGATTGCCCGCCGGACGGAATCTGAAACCAGCGGAGCGCGCGAAACACCGTGGTGTTGGCCGTGATCTGCCCGTTGGCATTCGTGGTGCCGCCCTGGCCATAAGCGTAATAGGGACTCGCTGGGTCACTCATCATGGCGAGCGTCAACTGGGCATTGCTGGCGCCGCCGACCGGAGCGCGCAGGGCGCTGGTGGCGTTGACTGTCGCGATTCCGGCGGCGTCCGTCGGCACCAGGAAGGGCGTGCCATCAGCGTAGGTGACGCCGCCGTTTGTTTTGGTGTAGTGGAACTCGTCGTTCCACAACATCGGGAAGGTCGAACTGGACTTGATCCTGCCGTCCTGCTGGGTGAAGCCCAGCCGGGCCCGCCAGTTGCGGGTGGGCGTGGCGGTGAGAATGATTTCGAGGCCCCTCGATTTCTTGTCGACCGGGATCCACTGGCCGCGCTGGGCTTGGTTGAAGGCGCCGTTGAGGCCATTGGGATTGATCAGATCACGATTCGGGGTGCCGAAGTTGAGGTTCTCTTGCTCGGATTCTGCAAAATAGTAGGCGATGGAGCCCGAGACGCGGGCATTCGCTGGTTCGTATTTCAAACCGAACTCCCGGCTGGCCCCCTTAGTGTCCGACGGGTCCTTGCCGTAGGGGTCGCCACTGCCCTGGGCAGGATTGAACGTGTGCCCCATGTTCCAGTAGGCATAGAGCCACGGTTTGAGGCGATAGGTCAGCCCAAGATTGTAGCTGTTGCTGTCTTGATCGGTCTCCGTCCAAGCCTCGGTGCCGGTGGTGCTGGCGTTCGGGGTGCGGCTGAAGGTGTTCGAACGACGAAAGCCCACCAGGGTCGTGAAGCGTTCGTTGAGCCAACTAGTGTAGTTGGCCGCATAGAAGCCGCTGTCATTGTTATCCACGGAGAAGTTTCCGCGGTTGGTGCCGCCGATTCCGGTAAACCCCGGGACGAGGGAGACAAGCCCCAGGGGATTCAACGGGCTCACGAAATTCGGATTCCGCGGGTTTTGCTGCACGAATACGTAGTTTCGTCCCCCTACTGTGATCTGCCGCGAGCCGGGCTTGAAATACGGTTTCTTCACCGGGCCGTTTCCCACCGGCCAATAGATCTGGCCCATGGCGACTCGACCCAATTGGTCCGCCCCGGAAGTGCCGCCGGCGGACGCCGGCCGCGGGTTGGCGAGGTCGTAGAGGCGAAAGTTGGCGTCCGCTTCGTAGTAGGCGTAGCTGACAAATCCACCGGACTGGAAGTTGTGATCGTAGCCAAACACCGTCTGGCTCTTCGCCCGGCCCTGAAACAGATCATTCGTGAGGACGGCGTTCGCGCGATAGGCATAGCGCCGGCCGTCGTTCGCCGTGTTTCCCCGGTCCATCGCGAAGTTGGACCCACTGGCCCATTCATCATATGGATTGGCACTATTGAATGCGCGGGGCGCGAGCAGTGCGCCGCCCGAGCTGGCCTGAGTGATCGCGAAGTCATACATCGTCCCAAACGAGGTCGAGAGCCACTTAGTCCAAACGGTGTCGACCAGGAGCGTGCCGTTGGCCGTGGTAACATCCGCTTCGCTGGTCCAACCGGACCAGGACCAGGCGTTCTCCCACGTCAGCTTGCCGTTCGCAATCGCCCCGCCGGGATAGGGTATGCCGGTCGAGGGATTGATCGCACCCGCCTGATTGGAAGCGAGCAGATAGGGCAGGGAGAAGTTGTGACGCGGATCGCGAGTCGCGTTGGTAAAGCTGAGATCGTTGGTCGGGGTCGGCTGGATGCGGTCATTGTCGGTCTTGCGACCGCTGAGATGCAGCGTCGTGTTGAATGGCAGGCGAGCCGAAAGGACGGCGTAAAAGGCCTCCGTCCTGCTTCCGATGAAGAGACGCCGATAGGATTGTTCCTCGTTCATCAGCACAAAGCGGAACGCGAGATTCTTGAGACCGTAGTTGGCGTCGAGTTCGGTCCGTTGCGAGCCATACTGATCGATGCGGTAGGACGCGCTGGCCTTGACGAGCGGCTGGCCGGTGCGGCCAAACTGGCCCCGTTTGGAGCCGATGGTGACGATGCCGCCAGCGCCGCTCGCACCGAACAACATCGCGTTGGCCCCCTTGACCACCTCCACGCGCTCGGTGTCGAACGTGTCATTAATACTGGCGTTGGTGGAACTGACTCTGAAGCCGTCACGCCGCGGGAATCCCGCCGTGACGCCGCGTGAGCCGAACTGCGATACGCCGGTCCGATCACCGGGTTGATTGTTGGCGATGTCGGTTTCATTGAGGTTTCGCAGCACCATCCCGACACCAGCGCCGTAGTTACTAAGAAGGTCCTCCACGTTGGTCGTGGCCACGTCGCGCATGAATTCCTGGGTGAAGATGTCGGCGGCGACAGGCGTCTTGAGCAGTTCGGTATTGAACGCTGTGACCGAAGTTGAATTGAGCGCGCCATAGCTCGTGTCCCGGGAGGTGTTGACCTCGAAGGGACTCAGCTGCACCGCCTCGCCGGGCGACGGCGCAGGGCTCGCCGCGGACGAACTTTCGCCCGGGCGGTCACTGGTCGCGGCCCAGGCGGTGGCGGCCAGGCCGCACATTGCGACGACGCGGAAAATCGTCGGCTGCGGCCGGCGCAGAGACGGAATGCAGAGGGTTAGAGACCGAGTGAAAAACAGGGAGGACGTGTTCATGATGAAGGCTGGCAGGGTTTTCGTTTGCGGATTTATGAGGGTGGTTTCCGCGGGATGATCATTTCTTGGTGTATCGAACGGCCAGTATGCCGGCCCGGCGTTACCAGGCGGAGACGGCTCATAATTTGTAGCTGGTCGAGACCGAGACGGTGCGGGGCTTGCCGACTTGGAACCGGTTGGCGTTGCCACCCGGATAATACAATTTGTCGGTGATGTTCGAGACGTTCAGCTGCGCGCTGGCCTTGCCTCGCCAGTTGTAACTGACCATTCCGTCAAACAACTGCCGGGAGGGCAGGCTGAGCGCGGACGCGGTGGCGGAAGCGAAAGTGATGACACGTTCATCGGTGAAGTTCGTGCCGCAGCCGATGTTGAGGCCTTTGAGTGCCGCCTGGGTGAACTTGTAACGAGTCCACAGATTCCACGAGGAGCGCGGCACGCCGGCCAAGGTGAGGCCGACACTGCTCGCAATCGTGCTGGCGGTTCGTTTCTGAAGGGCGTTCGAATAGCCGCCGATGAGTTGCCAGTTTCCGGTCAACGATAGCACCACCGACGCGTCATAGCCCTTGGTGGTGATGGCACCCGAGGGAATCTGGTAACCGGGGTTGTTGGGATCGGTCTCCAGCACGTTGGCCTGCTCGAGCGAAAAGGCCGACATTGTCGCGGTGACCCGGCTGTTGAACAGAGAAAGCTTCAGGCCGACCTCATCCTGATTGCCCTCAAGCGGTGCGAGCGGGTTACCGCTGGCATCGGTGGTGGTGCGCGGCTGGTAGGCCTGACTGTGACCGTAATAAACGCCGATATCGCGGGTCACGCGATAGAGGGCGCCGAATTTTGGAATGTCGGCGTGCTCGCCGTCGAAACGCACCGGTCCGTTCGAGGCGTTGGTCCGATTCATCTGGCGGAAATCGACCAGACGATCGCCGCCGTTGAGGAGCAGGCGGTCCTTGAAGAAACTCAGCTGCAACATCGCAAAGGCGCCCCATTGGTAGGTGCGGGTCTCGTTCCATGTCGTGGGCACCAAGGCAGTGGAGGTTATCGTGTAATTCGGATTGAAGAAATCAAACGCCGGCAGTGCCGTCGGCGCCTGGTTAAATTTGCTTCCGTCGACGTCGACGGAGTATTCCAGTCCGGCCACGCCGAGGAGTCGCACGCCGTTGAAGTCATATTTTGCGGCGGTGTCGGCCTGATAGAAAAAGTTTCCCACGCGGCGGACGCGCTGCTGCAACCGTCCGCGGTTGATCAGGGCGGACGTCACTTTGCCGGCCGGATCCAACTGCACCGTCGCGGCGGACAGGGAGCCGGCCACGCCCGGGATGAACCAGTTATTGTGCGACCAATAACCCAGACCGGCGACGCGCAATGACCAATGGTCGGAGAGCTCGGACGTCAGGCGAAAATTGGTGCCATTCAGGTGGAGGTCGCCCTGCACAAACGCAGCCTCTGGATTCGCCTTGTCGGGGACGTTGATCTGCAGCGGCGTGTTTGCCCGGCCCGCCGTTTGCGCGGCATTCACGAACGCGCCCGTGGCGGTCCGGTAGACAATGTAGTCGTAGGGGTTGCCCAAACCGAAGCCCAAAGACGTGCGTTGGTGCTCCGTTTCGAACTCCACGTTCAGCTGCGTTTTCTCACCAAGCTTGAACATGAGTTTCGGCAGCACGCGTAGCCGGTTCAGGAAGCTGTGGTCCATCACCAAGCCGCCATCCTGAGCGACGACTACCAGACGGTAGGCCGCCCTTTTCCCGCTGCCAAAAGGACCGGTATTATCCACGACCGCTTTGAAAGTGTCACCGACGTCGACGTATTGCAGCTTCAGGGAAGTGCCAGGGGTGAATTTTGGCTGCGTGGTGATGCGGTTGATCACACCCCCAATGCCGAAGACATTACCGTAGAGCACGGACGCCGGTCCGACGAGCACCTCGACGCGCTCGATGTCGGACTGGTCGGTTGGAAACGACCGGGGAAAACGGAATCCGTTCACGAGCGCCACGCCGGTGCCGTTGCCACGAAAGTTGACGCCCTCGGCGGCAGTTTCGGCGACATCCGCGCCAGGCGCATAACGCATGATGTCGTTCATATCCAACGGGGCCAGGTCGTTGAGCAGCTCGCCGTTCATCACGAAGATCGACTGGGTGATGTCCTTGATTTCTGCGCCGACCCGGCTTGCCGTCGCGCTCGAAGTCGACAGATAGCCTCGGTCCGACGTTGTCGAGACCGTGAAGGGCGAAAGCACAATGGCCTCTTCACTCGCCGGGGTGCCGGAGGGCGCGATTTGCTGGGCTTGGACGTGGGCCAGCAAGGTCAAGACTGTCGCGACACAGGCACGCAGCAGCGGGCGGAGAACGTGGGTTTTGATCGGGTTTAACATAGGCAAAATACTTTGGCGGATGAATCCCAGCTGATGTTTCCCCCTATTCCGGTTCGCCGCTGGCTTCGGTGGGATTTTGTCTGCGTCCACCCTTCAGCGAAACAGGGACGGCATTTTTTTGCGGCGCGCCAGGAGTGCTGCGGCCGTTGTCGATGTAGCCCTGCATCAGTGCGCTCATTCTCGCCACGACTTCCGGTCGGGTGGCGGCGAGGTCCTTGGTTTCACTCAAGTCGGTTTCGAGATTGTAGAGCTCCTTCGCGCCGTCCGCGAGGAACACCAACTTCCAAGGTCCCTGCCGGATCGCCAGATCGCCGCGGCTTGACTGATGCACGGTGGCTTCCCGCACGCCGACCGTCGCAGTGCCTCGAAATTCCGGCAGCAGGCTCACGCTGTCCTCGCCGGCATTGTCCGGCAATCTTGCTCCGATCGCCTCGGCGACCGTGGCCAAAAGGTCATTGAGGCAGACGGTGTGGCCGTTGACCGAGCCCGGCTTGACCTGACCGGGCCAGCGAACGACGAACGGCACTCGATGCCCGCCTTCGTAGATACTGCGTTTAGATTCTCGCAGCGGCTCGTAGGACCGATGTTCCGCGCCGTTGTCGCTGGCGGCAATTACCAGTGTATTTTCAGCCAGATGATTGCGCTCCAGTGCGGCGAGAATCCGGCCCAGCATTGCATCGCCTTGGAAGAGCCAGTCGCCGTATTGGGGATCCTTTTTCACCCGATCCTCCGCGCCGCTTTTTCCGACATATTCCGGCGCGGGCACGACGGGCAGGTGGGGCGGGCACATGGGGAAATAGAGGAAAAACGGTTCGCTGGCCTTGCGCCGATCAATCCATTCGAGGGCTTTCTTAAGCATCAGCGGCTGATTTTCCACCGGCTCGACATGGGCCACCACGCGATCCTGCTCGATCACGGTCCCGATGTTTCGCGCATGGGTGAAGCCGCAGAAATAGTCGAACCCGAGGGCGTTGGGCCCATCGGTCATTTTCGTGTCGCGGGGGATGACTGTTGGATCCGCGTCTTTCTTTCTGGTCCCCCAGTTCATGCCGAGATGCCACTTGCCAATACAGGCGGTCGCGTATCCCTGCTGTTTCAATAGGGAGGCGACGGTCATGCGATCGGTCGGAATGATCGGCTTAGAATAGGTATCCAGTACGCCGTACCGGCCGATGCGCCAAGGATACCGGCCCGTGAGCGCGCCATACCGTGTAGGGGTGCACACGGCGGAAGCAGAATGGGCGTCGGTGAAACGCATGCCCTCCTGCGCCAGCCGGTCCAGGTTCGGCGTGCGGAGGGTCGATTCCGGGCTGTAACTCTGCGGCTGTCCCCAGCCCATGTCGTCGAAGAGGACGAAAACGACGTTCGGTCTGGTGGCTTCGGCTGCGGTGCAGGGATAAATCATCAGCATTCCGAGGATCAGCCAGGTGAATTTGTTCTGCGGGGATGATCGTATTCTTGCGGGCATGGTAGCGAATAAAGGGGGGAACTCCGTCGCACACGGCTACCGCGGTTCGGGCCGCGCCGCGAAAGTGTCGTAGGTCTCGGCGCTCTTGCCGGCATAGCGTGGGGACGAATCCCAGAGGGGAACGGTGGCCAGGGTCGATTCCCACTCCCCGAGTCGTCGGAAAAGATCCCGCATCGCTTCTGGTGCGTGGGCGGCGAGATCGTGGCGCTCGCCCGGGTCGCCCTTGGGCCGGAAGAGTTGCGGCGGCCGGTGAGAAAGGACGATCAGCTTGTCTGTGCCGTGGAGCACCGCGGCTTGTCCCTGCAGTCGCCAGAATAGCGTGCGCTCGGGAGCCGTGGCGGCGTTGGAAAATACGGGCTGCAAGTTGACGCCATCATAGGCGCCGTAAAGTTGGGTGGCGCGACTGCGATTCCCCGCATCCTCATAGGTTTTGGCTGGCGCGAGCGGGAGCGGCTTGGCTCCTGCTGCTGCGAGGAAGGTCGGCAAGAGATCGAGGCTGGAAACGGGGGCATCATAGTATTGGCCTGCGGGAACTTTTCCCGGCCATGACCAGATCATGGGAACCCGGACTCCGCCTTCGAGCAGGGTTCCCTTGGCACCTGAGAGAATGCCATTCCAACTCCCACCATTGCTGGGCCCGCCATTGTCCGAAAGGAACACCACCAACGTGTCGGACACTTTGTTTCCCTGTTTCAGCCAGTCCATCACGCGCCCGACACCGCGATCGAGGGCGTACATCATCGCTGCGTAGGTGCGGCGCTTCTTGTCCGTGATGTGCGAGAAACGTTCCAAGTCCTCGGCTGTCGCTTCCAACGGACCGTGCGGCGCGTTGTAGGAAAGGAAGAGAAAGAAGGGTTTTTGTACACCGGCCGGATCGCCGCCGTCCATCCAGCGGATGGCTTCATCGGTGAAGAAATCAGTCAGGTAAGGGCTGGAGAACTCCGAGAGTTTTTGGCCGTTTCGCTCCAGCTCGTTCTTCGCGGCGGTGGGGAAATACGGATGGCTGCCATGCAACATGCCGCAGAAATAGTCGAAGCCGCGTCGCTTCGGGTGAAAGCCGGCGCTGTCGCCGAGATGCCATTTGCCGATCAGTGCCGTCCGGTAACCGGCGGCCTTCAAGTGATCGCCCAAAGTGTGCTCATGGGTCGGCAGGCCGAGTAGATCCGGGCGGGTCGGGTAGTACTCCGAGTCTTCGTTGAGATTGCCCTCGTGGCCAAAGCGCCGTGGGTCGCGGCCAGTGATCAGCCCTGCACGCGATGGCGAACAAACCGAGCTGGTGACGTAAGCCTGCCGGCAAAAAATCCCGCCGGCCGCCAACTGGTCGAGGTGGGGCGTCTTGAGCAAGGTGCTGCCGTTGCAGCCCAAGTCGCCGTAGCCCATGTCATCCGCCAGGATCAGGATAATATTCGGGCGCGACTCCGCCGCATGTGCGCCAAGCCCCAGTGCCAGGAGCAGGAAAAGAAGTAGGATCGGTTTTTTCATGGGAGGAACCGCCGGCGGCCGGCGGAAAGGAGTCCGCAGCGCAGGTCAGATGCGCTAGAACCCCACAGTGGTCGTGAAGGACAACTTGCGCGGTGGCGGGTAGTTGAAGTTGCCGGGGATCTGCGTCAGTGGGTTGGTGCCGATGCCGCCGGGGCGGTAGTTGACGACGCCGTAGAAACGCACCCGGTCGTCGTCGAGCAGGTTGTCGATGTTGAGCTGGAATTTCGTACGGTACCGGCCGAATTTGCGCTCGTAGGCGAGGTGCGCGGTGGTGTGGTAATAGGAGCGCGCATAGAGATAGGCGAAAGCCGACTCGGCGCGCTGCTGGGTAGTCGGGCTCGATGTGTTGAATAGGATCTGCGGGTCAACGTTTCCGATCTTTTCCGGTCCACGGTAATAGGCACCCGCGCCGGCCGAGACGTCCCTCAATAAACCTTCGTCGAAGCGATAGGTGCCGTAGAAGTGGCCGGAGTATTTAAGCGTGTTGTTGAGGCGCACACCGGCCACCGTCGTCTGCAGCGTCTGGTCGAGGGCATCGAGATTGTTGCGCAGCGAGTTGAGTTCGTTCGTGGCAAGTGCCACGCCGCCTTCGCCGCGGCCAGTCGCCAGCGCCTGCAGCCAGACGGGCCGGTAAAGCGCATTGTATTTCTTCGTGTCGGCGAGGCGATCGACGACGGCGGTATCGGGAAAACTGACTCCGGCCGTGAGGCGCAGCTTCTTGGTCGGGCTCGCGGTGACTTCGAACTCGTAGCCGTCGGCGCTCAGCGACTCGGTATCGCGGAAGTCGATGTTGAAGCGGGTGGCGTCGATTTCGGTCGTGACGCCGTATGCCCGCCAAATACCCCGCAGGGCGTTGGCATTCGTGCCAACGATCCGATCCTCCTGTTTTGATTGATAGCGGTTCAGCGAGGCATAGATGCGGCCTTCGAGCAGGTTGAACCTCAGCCCGTAGTCGAAACCCTCACCTCGCGTTGGCCCGAAGGGCGTGCCGTCGAAGCGCGGCAGGCCGGCGGAGGGCGGGGCGAAGTTCTGGGAAAAGTTGAAGTAGGCGCCCAGCCACTTCTGCGACTTCAGCGGATAGATGACGGCTCCGCTGGAGTACGTGGTCGCATGTCCCGTCTGGTTGATCGCAGGGTTGAGGTAGCGAGCGCCGGTCGCCGTCTGCACCGCGGTGTTGGTCTCCCGGTCGAACGCATCGTAGCGCGCCCCGCCGAGCAGGGAAATCCGCTCGCCCCAGAGCGTGGTGTTCGACACGAGCTGGGCATAGTCGAGCACGTCGTCGTTGTGCTGGTTGAAGAAGATCTGGCGGTATTGAATATCGACGCCGGGAATGTTTGGCAGCGGCATCACCGGATACTTCCGAGGCTCGTCCCAATAGAGGCGATAGCGAGTGACATTGACGCTCTGCGTGAGATCTGCGGTGGCGGGGTTGTTGACCCAACGCTGGAAATAGGAGCGCAGCTCGTGATTGAACCAGCGTCGCCCGGCGGCCGTGGTGAATCGTTGCCGGAGGTCGAGTCCGGCCCAGTTGGTCGCGAGCCGAACCGAGGCGAGTCCGCGCACTTCGTTCACCGTGCGCTCCTGCGGCTGGCGCCCCACCGCGGCCTCGGAGAACGGCACCCCAAACTTCGGGTTCGTCTGGCCGTTGGGCAGGAGCCGGTTCACGTCGACGCGGCGGGCGTTAAAGAGCTCGGTGGTCTTTGCCTCCCGGAGATCGTCGAAATAGAAATAGGAAAACTGCGATTCGAGATTCGACGAGAAACGGTGGTCGAGCCAGACCGTGGTGGCCTGGTAGTTTTCGGAAGCGGTGCCGTCGGGGGGCTGGAGGGTAAATTTCTTGCTTGGGAGCGTGGGTGCGTTGGGGATGTCGGCCCGCGGCGTGGCCATCAACGCGGCGCCGGTGCCATTGGACCAGAACGAATTTTTCCAATCAAGGAACCGTGCCTCCTGGGGCATGCCCGGCATGACGACAAAATACGATGCCGCGGTGCTAACGAGGCCGACGCCCGCGGCCGCGCGTTCGGCCGCGGGAATGGCATTTGCGTCGACCGAATTCGCAGCCCGGCCCGTCCAATAGGAAGACTGGTCGTTGTTGTTAATCGAATAGGTGAGTCGAACCTCCTTGTTCCATTCGGTCTCGGCCCGCAGTTCGGTCTTGGGACCCAATCGGTAGCGGGCGGCGAGGTGAATCGCCTCCCGATCCTGCTTGATGCCATCGCGCCAGTCCTTGTTGCGCTGGAACACACTGTTGACGCGGGCGGACGCGTTCTTCCCCAGGCGCTGGTTCACGTCGAACGACGTGCGGTAGCCGCCGTAGCTGTCGACCCTGAATTGGGCGCTGCGAATCTCGCGGTCGTTCCGCGGTATCTTCGTCCAGGTCGTGGGCTGGCCGCCGAGCTGCGCGTCGCCATAGACAATCGAGTTCGGTCCACGCGCGAATTCGAAGCGCTCGACATTGTAGGTGTCGCTGACGGCGTAGAATTGAAAATAGTTGCGGGTCGGAACCGTGCCGCCTCCGCCGGTCCCACGAAAGTTGTAGCTATAGTCACCGAAGATCGTTTCCTGCTGCCGCAGGTTGTCGGGTGCCGCGTTGAGCGTCCAAAAGAGCGAGTCCGTGATGGTATTGAGCGCCAAATCGTCCATGAACTCGGCGGTAATGGCGGAAACCGCCGAGGGGATCAGTCGCAGCGGCGTGTCGGTGCGGCCGCCGGCGAGAGAGTTGGCGGCGCCATAGCCAATGTCCTTGTCGGTGGTGACCTGAAAGGGAGAGAGTTGGACCGGGTCTTCGGCAGGCGTGGGTGGGGTGGTCTGTTGAGCTTGGAGGGAAGCAAGCAAGGCCAGAAGTGTGGTTGCATGGGTGCGGAGGCGAATCCGATGGGGAATGGTGGCCGTTTTCATGGCTGGGGTTATACAGACTGATATTTATCGCACGCGGCCGTGTCTCTCGTCGCACACAAAACACCGGTTTTTGATAAGTTTAGTGGGATACGATGTTGAACTGAAACATTCCCGCCAGCCGCCCGCGATACGCCGGTGGCGCGATCTCGGAGATGTAGAGCTGCGCGACGACCGTCGAGACGCCGATGCCAAGCCCTCCGAGAAAGCGCGCGACAATAAACACGCCTACTCCGCCAGCAAAGGCGCACCCGAAGGCCGAGACCACATCGAGGACGCCGATGAACAGCAGCGTCGGTTTGCGCCCAAACCGATCGGTCGGCCAGCCGCCGAGCAGCGAGCCCAGCACCGTGCCATAAAGCGTGGCGCCCATCGCAAGCCCGTGCATGCCCGCGCTCAAGCCCAGAGCGTTTGAATTTTCTGTTCGGCACCGGAAATAACGACGGGTCGAAACCGAACAGGAAGCCCGCGAGGGCAGAAACCACCGGCCAAAGGATGAGGCGCGAATTCATACGATGAGGGCTAGACTGGAGCGAAACGGGAAGACGAGTTGCCACTCGAGATGGACCCAACGCCAAGCTGGGACGAGCGACAAACGCGCGCTCTCTTGTTGACGGATGTCATCGTTCCGTAGGGTTAGCACGGACTGATGGGAACGCGGTCACCGGCGAGATCAACCTGCCAGCCATCCCCCATTTGGGGGAAGCGCGACGCACCTACGTCCAACCCAATCTCACTTAGCCCCAAGCAACGCACTCGCGTTTTCCTTGGTGATCATCCGAACCGGCACCTTGACATCTTTCTCCACCGCCTGCCCGGCCAAGTGCGCATAGGCTCTCTCCGCCGCGAGCCGGCCAATCTCGCGCGGATATTGGGCAACCGAGGCATCGAGCTTGCCGGCCAGAATTGCCGCCGCGCCCTGACTCGAGCCGTCCACGCTCACAACGGTGACCTGCCCGGCCCGGCCGGCGGCCTCGATGGCGGAAATGCACCCCAACGCACTCGGATCGTTGATCGGAAAGACCGCGTCGAGATCCGGAAAGCGCGTGAGCAGGTCTTGCATCGCGCGCTTGGAGCCCTCGGTGCCGCCGCGCCCCTCCTGCGTGTCCAGAATTTTCATGGCGGAGTGCTTTGCCATTTCGGCTTTGAATCCGGCCACGCGGTCGATGCTGGGTTTGTTCACGCTGTGTTGAATGATGACGACTTTGGCGGCGGGTTTCAGGCGCGCCAGGGCCTCGCACGCAAGGCGGCCCGCTTCCACATTGTCGCTCGCGATCTGGCACAGCACGAGGTCCGGATCACTCACGGGCGCATCCACGATGATCACCGGGACATTTCGGCGGCGCACTTCGATGAGTGTGGCTTTGACGCCCTCCCAATTCACCGGGTTGATGAAGACCACCGCGGGTTGCTGCTGGAGCAACTCTACCACGTCGTTCTTTTGCTTCAGTGAATTGTATTGTGCATCCACCGTGACCAGCCGGTCACCCTTGGCCTCGACGGATACCTTCAAGCCTTCGTTCAACTCTACGAAGAACGGATTGTTGAGAGTTTGAAACGAGATGACGAATAGCCTGGCGCCTTCCGTTTTCGGCGTCGTCGCCGGCTTGCATCCCGTGAGCAACGCGAGCGCGACAACAATCTGGCCGAGCACGCGATGGAATTTCATTGGGACTGCTTTGTCCGATTCGGCTGGTGGCCGCAACCACGGGACGTTCTTTGGTTATCCCCCAATTGGGGGAGGAGAATGCCACTCTCGCGATTGCTTGCGTGCCGCCATTCGCCAAAGTCGCCCCGTGATTTCCGGCTTTTGCCTAACAAGGATCGGCGCGATGGGCGTAATCGCCCTTGCTGGCCTGCTCGCGGAATGCCCGGGGCAGGAACAGCCGTTGCGCACGGCGGCTGAGGTGCTGCGTCTCTCGGCGACGGAAGTCCGCCAATCGCGCGATGTGCGACTGCGCGGGGTGGTGACCTTCACCTGGCATACGGGAACCACGGAGTTAACGCTGGAGGATGCCACCGGTGCGGTCTGGTGTCCGGCGATTGCACTGCCGTTCAATTGCCGCGTCGGCGCCGAAGTGGAGATCGAAGGACGCACCGAGGCGGGATTTCTGGGACCGTTCGTCAAGGTCGACACGGTGCGTGCGCTCGGCGTGCGCGCTCTACCGCCACCACCGCGCTCCACCTTCGAGGAATTGCTGACCGCTCAGTTGCACGGTCGCCGGGTCGAGATCAGCGGAATAATTCGAGGCCAGCGCGTGAATCCTGAATTTGGCCTCGACTGGCTGGCACTGGATGTGGCGACCGGCGGCGGACGTATCACGGTCAACGTCACTCACGAGGCCACGGGGCACCCCGAGCTGGTCGACGCCATGGTCCGCATTCGCGGCGTCAACCTGCATGGCACCGATGCTCAGCAGCAGGCGTTTCTTCCCATGATCAACGCCCACACGCTGGCGGACGTCGAAGTGGTGACACCCGCCATGCCCCGGCCCTTCGATCAGCCGCCCACTCCGCTCGCCAGTGTCATGCGCAGCACCAGTGTCGCGGGTGCCGGGCACCGCGTGCGCGCCCGCGGAATCGTCACCTTTGTTGGCCAGGGGGATTCCTTCTACTTTCAGGACGAGTCGCGCGGCATCCAGGTTTTCTTGCGCGAGGTTCCGCGCCCGGTTGCGGGCGAAGCGGTCGACGTGGTGGGGTTTCCCGAGCCCGGGGCGTTTTCCCCCGTGCTGCGCGATGCGGAGTGGCGCCCCACCGGCGGCAAGGGCACGCCGGCGCCACTTTCGGTCAGCATGACGGAAGCGATGAAGCATGACGGCCGCCTGCTCGCGGTGGAGGGACGACTGACAGAGATCGCCAACGGCGACCGCGAAGTCGCGCTGACTCTGGAAACGGATGGCCGGCGTTGTCGCGTGAACATTCCGAACGCGACCGCGCACGATTGGACTGAAGGCTCGATGGTGCGCGCCACGGGTGTTTGCAGCGTCGAGATTGGCGACTGGGAATCATTCGTCGCGCATCGCAAGCCCACGGGGTTTTCACTGCTGACCCAGGATGCCGGAGCAATTGTGCTCATTCGGTCTGCGCCGTGGTGGAGTCTCACGCGCATCGTCTGGCTCATGGCCGCGGCCGCGGTTTTTTCGTGCGCTGCTCTCGGCGTGGTCTGGTGGCGAACCAAGGCGCGGCTGCGCGAAACTTCACGCACGCGCGAGGCCGCCCACGCGCAATTCGTCGCGGTCCTCGCCGAGCGCAACCGGATCGCCCGCGAGATCCACGATACCATGGCGCAGGGCTTCGCCGGAATCTCAGTGCAACTCGAAGTGCTCAACGACCGGCTGCAAAACGCACCGCTTAATCTGCGGCGACATCTCGACCTCGCACGCGAACTTGTGCGGAGCAGCCTCGACGAGGCTCGGCGTTCCGTTTGGAACCTGCGGGCACAGGCGCTCGAGGAGGCGGGGCTGGGCGACGCGCTCTCGCGCCTTGGCCAGCAGTTCACCGAAGGAGGCAACGTCACCTTCGAACTGAGGGTCGACGGCGCCCCGCGCACGCTCCCCGCCGACGTTGAAAACAACCTGCTGCGGATCGGCCAGGAGGCCATCACCAACGTGGTGCGGCATGCCGGCGCAACGCGGGTTTCCCTTTCTCTCTCGTATTTGGCCGACCGGGTGCGCCTCGTGGTGAGCGACGATGGCAGAGGCTTCGATCCCGATCGCGTCCGACCCTCGGCCCAAGGCGGGCTCGGCCTGTCGGGGATTCGAGAACGCGCCGAAGCCATGCACGCCTCACTCACTATCCAAACGAATTCTACGGGCGGAACCCGCCTCGAACTCGACGTTCCTCATGTCTGAGCAAATCCGCATCCTGATCGTCGACGACCACCTCGCCCTGCGCATCGGCCTGGCGGCGATGTTGTCATCCAAGGCACACCTAAACGTCGTCGCCGAGGCCGCGGACAACGCCGGCGCCCTTGCCGCCTGTGCCGAACACCGCCCCGACGTTGTGCTCATGGATTTGCGGATTCCCGGCGGCGGTGGCGTTGATGCCACGCTGGCCATCCGCCAGCGCTGGCCCGCCACACGGGTTTTGATCGTCACGACTTTTGACGGCGACGAAGACATCCATCGCGCGATCGCGGCGGGGGCCAGTGGCTATCTGCTGAAGGGGCTTTCGAGCGCCGAACTGGTGGCTGCGGTTGAAGCCGTGCATCGCGGAAGGACTGTGATGCCGCCAGACGTCGCCGCCCTTTTTCGTGAACGCGTGCTGCGAAAGGACCTGTCGCCCCGTGAACTCGAAGTGCTCCGACTGATCGTCGAAGGTCGCAGCAACAAGGAAATCGCCCAGCAACTCCAGATTGGCGAAGAAAGC
>Ga0209829_10001497_pt1 | contig 18835 bp, 14 predicted proteins | sample C_140205_EF_Meta_FD_187311 | JGI IMG/M metagenome (GOLD analysis project Ga0209829, IMG submission 187311) | Freshwater microbial communities from Lake Croche, Canada to study carbon cycling - C_140205_EF_MetaG (SPAdes) (version 2) | ecosystem: Environmental > Aquatic > Freshwater > Lake...
CGCCAGAACTTTATCAAGCGTCTCGGATTATAAAAACACTATATAGATGAGTCTTTTGGATTCCAAAGAATACCCGAGTGAATATCCAGCAGAAGCAGTCAAAGTATTGGATGCTATGACTTTTACTGATAAGGCTTCGGGTCTCAAGGTCGTCGGTTCCGCCTCTCTCCGGTCGCAACATTATGCGGGGGATTATGACGGCTATGAAAAGGTTACTGGATTCTCATTAGAAGGCCTTGTAAAAAGATTCAAGGAGATAATCAAACACATCAAATCAATGCCTAATGTCTATATAGGGGACATCAAATGCGGGGAAATAGAAGAATGGAGAGTTGTTCCTTTGAATAAGAGAAAGTTCAATGTGGCCGAATCTACTAAAAAAGTTGAATCCCTAAAATCCCAAAAAGTGATTTCTTCCGCCGAATCTAAGGAAGCAAAAGATGCCCTCAAGTCCTACCTCATAGCCAAGCAAGACATCAAGTTCCAAGTGGTTCGTTGGACTCCAGAAGAAGTTCTGGCGGGTCATAAGAAGTTGCGGGATGGACGCACTTACACTCTGGAAGAAGGATTCACAAGCCCAGCCATCACGAAGTTAGACACAATCGCAAGGGTCAATGGAATCTACACAGACTTCTCAGTCATCTACGAGTTCATCGTGGATGGTAAGGTGATTAACTCCGCCCCCATTGAGCCAACCGCTTCTCTAAAAGAATCCATTGAATACTATAAAGAAACTAATAACCCCTACAAGGTCATCAAACGCAAGTTCGCACTCGCCAAACTCAAGGGCGACGAGAAGGCCGTCAAGCGGTATAGCAAGATTATCAACTCCAACTTAGGCAAGATTTACAGACTTTATTCCGAAGTTAAAACCGTAGCAGACCTCTTGGAGATGCGGTCAGTGCCTCTTGGCGACTTCAAGGCAAGGGTGAAGGCCGAGGGACTCTCTCCAGAGTTAGTCGCCGACCTTGATAAAGTCAAGGGAAAAAAGGATTTACCCATTCTTCGCCATATAGAGGAACAGATTTTAGCCCATTTAACCAAGAAGACCCCGTTAAATGGCGGGATGGCCTACACGCCATATAAGGGGTGAGTGTGTTTCACAGTTTTTTAAAAAATATTCTCCGTTGGTAGAATGCCGAGCCTTTCCTTTGATAAAGTCAAGGGAGCCAAGCCAATCGCCATTGTTAAGGGAGGAGCCGATGAGGGTAAGGTTCTCTACATCCACACCGACGACCACAAGGGAGCCAAGCCCAAGTTGGAGATTAACCCGCAGAAATACGCTACGGAGATGCGAGACTTGAAACCGGCCGAGAGAGTTCAACTTGTGAATAGACTCCAAGAAGCCCACAACAAGGGACTATCCTCCGACCAACTGGTGGGCGAGACGATTCTGGGGAAGGCTCTCTACGACCGTATTCTACACGATGCCTCTAAGGCCACCACGATTGACCTTCCAGAAGACTCCCAGTTCCAACTACTCCCGTCGCCCGATGAGGCAAAGCGTGAAGTCTTCTACATTGCTGGGGCTTCCGGCTCCGGCAAATCATACATCGCCAAAGGAATCGCCGAATGCTACAAGAAACTCTTTCCAGACCGTGAATGCTACTTGATTTCCAAGTTAGGGGAGGATTCCACGCTGGACGCACTAAAGTTCCTCAAGCGTGTGAATATTCAATCCTTCATTGATGACTACCCAGAGTTGGATGAGTTCAAGGACTGCCTCGTGATTTTTGATGACTACGACACACTGACGGGCAATGCCGAGAAAGTTGTTGGGAAGTTAATAGATGACCTTGCTACGATGGGTCGCCACACTAACACTACTATGCTTTGTTTGTCTCACTACCTCACTAACTACAAGAAGACCCGGTTGCTCCTCAACGAAGCGACCCACATCATCGTGTATCCAATGGCGACCTCCTTCCACGCCCTCTCCTACCTCCTCAAAGCCCACATCGGAATGACGAAGGATGATGTTAGAGACTTGAAGAAGATGGGTCGTTGGGTTTGTGTCTATAAGCACTACCCTCAATGGCTCGTATCCCTACAACACGCCCGGGTTCTCATCCACTAAAAATGTTTGTCTAAAGTATAGAATGTCTTTGTCTGGGCTACAGTCATCTTGGAATCCATCAAGCGGTGCTGGTGGCGGTGCTGGTGGCGGTGTCACATCAATAGCCACGGCTGATGAAAATGGGTTAGTCGGCGATGTTAATGTATTTTCTGGAACGGGTGCTTTTCTAACGGTTTCACAGAGCAATCCGGGGAATGCGATTATTATATCAAACAACGGCGTTCTTGAAATGAACTCACAACCGGCCACTGGATATGCTACGGCCTCTGGTATTGAGATTAACGGGACGGCGAGTGGAGATGCTGGATATTTGAAGGGTGTTATTACGCTCAGAAATACGGGTGTTGTTTCACTTACTCCGGGCGATGGAATCACAGTTGATGCTGGCCACGACAATGGTGATGACTCTTGGTCTGGTGATGTGACAATCAGAAATACGGGTGTCACGGGGATTTTGGCTGGGGCATCAACATTAACTGCGACGGTCACATTGGGTGCCGGACAAGGGACACAAGTCTCATCTCCAGTTGCTGGAAGGGTGGAATATTCAACGGCATATCTCCTACCAGTAAATACTGGGGGGACGAACTTTGCTTCTGGTGCCTTAGTTGTCAATAACGCAACGGGTGGGAGCGGTGCTACTGATTTGACTGGTTTTATCGTCCCTCAAAACTGTGGGCTTATGCTTACACTTAGCACGACAGCCCCTAATACTGGTGTTTTCTTGCTCCCGAAGAATATTGCTATGGCTACTGGGATTATACCCGGTTGGTGGTGCTTGATAAAGGCTGTTGGCGGTGCTGGTTCATCTCTTGTAAATCAAGCGGGGTCTGGTTCATCCCAGCCAAACGGTTCATCTGCGACTCTCGCCCTCAACGGTATTTATGTATTAACGGTCTGCTCCATTGCTGGGGGTGCTGGAGGGGAGACTTACTATGCCCTCTACTGAGTGTTTCTTCAAGCACTTAGGACATAAGTATAAATCACTTCCATCCTTATCACTGGGTTCATTTCCCCACCATTGTAAGAAGTTTGATGTGTCATCACAGTTCCTACATAGCAATACATTACATTTACTACAACAGTGCCACTTGATGCGTTCGGTGGGTCGCTTACATTTCTTACAAGGTTCCATTCTCTAACGGAGGCCGGGAGTTCAGAAGGCCAAAAAAAGCGGGGGCGACCCGGGGCGACCATTCCGCAAAGTTGTAAATCTTGGCGTTTTCAAAAGAGTCCAAAAAAGTTTGCGGAATGGTCGTCCCGCCTCTGCCCCATTCTTAGTGCTTTTACCAAGGGGACGACCCGGGTCGGACATCCGCAAGTTTTTTAGCGAGTCATAGTAGAATATGTTTCCCTCTTACAATACTTGGGATTATTTCTACCGTGTGATATACCGCCCGTCAATGGGTGAGCCAAGAGTCGCATTTTTGGAATGGAGGAAATCCCAAGAAATCGCCAGAGCCACAACTTAGCGGAATCGGCGACCCGCCCCGACCCCCGCTTTTGAACCTTCGCAACTTCAGAACAAAATATCTCTGCTACAGTAGAAAATGTCCCTTTCTGGCCTACAGTCTTCTTGGGGTGCTGGTTCTGGTGGTGGTAGTTCTACGGCCACTTTTATTTTAACGGTTCCCGACAATACCACCACAATCATCTCTGGTCCAACGGGGTCTATTGATAATATAGGCGTTGTATCCAATCTAATCCCTTATTTTGGTCCAAACACATTAGGTGATAGATTTGGCCTTGTGGCTATTAACCTTCTTGTCCAAAAAGACGGTGATAATGCCGTTCCCGATAGTGGAGTGGTTTATATCCGTCTTCGGGGAACATCACCGAGTTCCGGCGTATCTCAATCTAATCTTCTCAACTTTGATATGACAACATCAATCAACTTTCTTAACAATAACACAACAAGTTGGTCTATCCCAGTGAATCCTATTCTCACTTCAATCCCCTATGATTCAGTCAGCCTAACAGTTTCAGTATCTTGGGATGAGTTTCCAGCAGATACAAACCTATCCCTAACAGTAAATACGGTTGGCGTTCTTCCAGTAACGGTTGGCTTTGCCTAAACTTTCTCCAGCGTCTTCATCAACGCTATGATTTTGTTTCTTTGTGCCTCTATGGCCTCACTCAACTCATTATTCCGACACTCTACCCAAATATCGTATAACGACATTTGGACTGCGTTTAGATGAATAAGGAGAACTTCCACATTAACTCTTGGCATCTAAGAGATGGAAGGATATTTGGCGACTGCCGGGTTCAGCACGAGTGCGATTGTTATAACGGGATTAGTTTATAAGGGTGCTAAGAGCATTATTGGTCGTCGTCTGATTTCAGACTGTTGTGGGAAGAACTACGAGGTAGGCCTTGACATTCGTGATATGCCTCATTCGCCAAAACGGAAAGGAACGACTCATCCGACGGCTGAACTTGAACCGTCTTCTGAAAATCAGCACGAATCTCCGTCAAAAGAGCCAGAGCATCGTGAGGCGTTAGAAACCGAACAATCTGCCCGAAAGCATCCGCACCCGAAAGTTGAGGCGGAAGAGACCGCTCCCGAATCCGTTGATTCAGCCAGTTCTGAGTCCAAAGAATCTGAGAGTGAGACAAGTCAGCAGAGCATAGTAAAATCTTTCTGGCCTCTGTCTTGGATAATGTCGGCTTCTCCGGCTTGAATAGAGGCAACTCAGTGGGTTCTACCTTTTTCTTCTGTCTTAGTGGGGAACAAAAGTTCATCTACTATAGATGGAGGAAATACAATCCTACCCGTTGTCAGATGATGATATTCGCAAGATACTCGGGCAAGACATCAAGATTATAACATACCCTCAACTCGGTAAGATGAAGAATATCAATCAAGCCTTTGACGCTAAGGGTCGTTGTATTATGCTCTACCTAACTGAAGACGAGCATTCGGGGCATTGGGTTTGTATGCTGAATAAAAAAGGAACAATAGAATACTTTGACCCTTATGGCGAAGCCCCCGAGAAAGCCCTTGACGATGTCCCTCAATCTAAACTCCAGCAACTTGACGAGGCTTATCCCTATCTTACGAAACTTATGCGAGGTTCCGGCAAGAAGATTGTTTATAATCATCACGCCTTCCAAAAGGACAAGTTAGATGTCAATACTTGTGGCCGTCATTCAGTGGTGCGGTGCTTGTATGCTCCTTACACAATAGGCAAGTATAAGCAAGTAATGGATAGTAGTGGAATGTCTCCCGACGACTTCGTGTCCGCACTAACTGCCGAAAAACTCGGTAAATAATATATAGGTCATTCATAGAATGAGTCGCTCATACCGTAGCAACTGGGAAACAGTAGGTTCAACTGCCGACCCGGATATTCTATACTATAACGCTTCTATAGTCAATAACAACACCGACGACCAGATTTCGGGTTATGCCTTCCAAGACCCTCCAGTAAAGTTTAACGAGACCCGTGATACGCCTATCATCCGGGACGCTTCACAGTATCAGTTCAGTATCATCCGGTTTGTTGTAAATGGTCCCAACAAGGACTTGCCTCTTTTCATTCCTTCAGTCCAGAGCGGAACGGGGCAAGGCGACCCCAATCTAACCGAGTATGCCTTTGGACTTTCTGCTACGATTCCCGTAGAACTAACGGCTGGTGGGACATCATCAATCAATCTCCAGACGCTCAAGTATGTTATTTACGAGCCAGAGATTGTCAATCCAACTCTTGCTCCAGTTCCTCCAGCCCCTTGTTCCCCGGATTGGGTTGGTCCTTGGGTCGTGACAGATGAGTATAAGAAGGGACAAATCGTGACCCTTACAATCATCAACGCCCAGAGCGGTCTCACATACGATACATTCTACCAAGCCCAACGCCCAGTTCCGGCACTAACGGACATCAGAGCAACATTCACTGACCCTATAACCGGAATAACGAGTCCCTATTGGGTTCAAGTGGGTTCTGAACTCGGCCGTCCTCAAGACCTTTCAACCCGGTATTACTGGGTCTTTACATTCCAGCACTGGGTCAATCTCCTCCAGAATACGCTTGAATCGGCCAACCTTATACTCTTTAATCAATACACAGATGCCGTTGCTGAGTATAGTTTCACGAATGAGTATCCGACATACGCCGACTGGATAAAGATAAACGCCACACCAATCGTTTCTTATGACATCCCTTCAAAACTATTCAGCATCGCATTTCCCGACAACTATGCGTCGCCACTCACCGGCTACACGAATGCCTTGTGGATGAACCAGAATATGGAAGGCCTTCTATCTAACTTCTTAACGACTTATTACAATGTCCCTACCGGCAACGGAACTCAGACTGGTGGCTTGAATCCACAAGTCTTTCCTCCGGGTTTCTCTTACGAGGTCAAGGTTCAGTATGTTGGCCTCGGCACGAACTGGGTTGAGGCAAAGACTATTCTTCCCCCGAACACATACACTGGAGACAACTTCATCATAATGACCCAAGAAGTCATAAGCACAAGCACTCTATGGTGTCCCGTTGAGAGTGTTGTTTTTGTCAGCAACTTACTTCCGATTCAGAACGAGGCTACGGCACCCCCGAACACATACGGTGTTGGAAATATCGGCAACTCTTCCGCCACGGCTCCATCGGCCTTCCAGCCTATCATCACGGACATCGCCAACGATTTGGCTAATGACCCCTTCGGTTGGCGTAAGATGATTTATTACGCTCCGGTTGCTGAATACCGAATGGCGGATTTCCAGAACTCCAAGGCCGAGATTAAGAACATTGACATTCAAGTTTTCTGGAAGAACCGGCTGAATAACCAGTTATACCCCTTGCTAATGACAAACCTTTCTTCGGTCTCAATCAAAATCATTTTCCGCAAGAAGCAAAATCTCTCCAAGACCGAGCGTGTAGCACTCTACTAACTTCTGGGTTCCCGGGTAAGTTTTATCCACAGACGCAGAAGATTCGCCGAAAATATAATGTTCCTATTCAGTATAGAATGAGTGCGGACATCCAGAAGGAGTCAGTCTTTGACGACCGTATCATCCAGTCTCCTCCCCGCTACGCCGTTGAGAAGGGTGCCTTGTCGCTTACGAACGCCCCTTTTAACGCAATCGCTGCGACTCAGTCCCAGCAGACCTTCAACATTTATGTTCCCTCCGAGAATGTATTCGTTGATAGAGCCGTTCGTTGGTCTGGCACGGCCTATTTCCAGATGACGGCCACGCTTTCGGCCTCATACAAGGCCTCAGATGCTGTTGTTGATTTCACAACGCCCATCGTGACATACGGTCAAGACTGTGCCTTGGCTCCCCTTCCCCTTAACTACCTCTGCCAGACGATGACGGCCACGATTAACGACACGACGACAGTCATCAACTCACAAGATGTTCTTATGGAGGTGATGCGTCTTACGAACTACAAGAAGAATCTTCTTCAACGCACTTGCCCGACGATGCTTGACAAGTATCAGTGGAACGGCACGGGTCTCCGCACGGTGAATGACCCAATGGCGGGTTTTGCGGAGGCGATGAATGTTGATGAGCAACCCAACGGTGCCTTCAGTGGCTTCTTCTGGACTGACCCTACGGGTCGCCCCCTATCAAGCCTCGGCACAGCCCTCGGTGGCTACAGTTTTGGCTCATACACGGTCGGCAGTGTTGAGGTTCAGTTCGTCAATGGTGTCCCCGTTGTTGATAAGGCCGTTACGGCGACGACGGCATATCCCCTCTACTTTGCCTTCCGTTCAACGGAGAAACTCGTTCTTTCTCCATTCGTCTTCGCCGACGACCAAGAGGATGACACGGGTCTCTTCGGCATCAACAACATCCAGTTGATTATGAACTTCAAGTCTGGCTCAGCCCTCAGCCGTATCCTCCGCACTCGTAGCAACACGGGTCCAGCGGTTTCCACAACAGAACTTGAATACCCTACGGGAACGGGTCCAGTCATCAGCGGTGTCGGCTGGAACAACGGTGCCTCAAATGGTGTTTGGTCTAACACGGTCGTGAATGTCCAGTTCCTCACGCCATCTCTTGATGTTCCCCTCCCCCCTAAGTCTGTCGTCCCCTATATGGAGTTCCCTCGCTACATCACCCAGCAACAGAACGGCACGGTTGATGCTGGTGCCACAATCCAACTTCAGTCGCAGACAATCACGCTTCCCCAGATTCCCGACCTACTCCTCATCTATGTCAAGGCCTCACAAGTCACTGGCGGTTCTGGTGGTCCCGCACTCCCAGACCCTCAGTCACCCGAGTATGGCGATTGCTACTTGCCTCTCGCCAACTCCTTCAACTCTCAGATTAAGAATCCCCTCTCAATCAACTTTGACAACTTCTCCGGTCTCCTATCATCCCACACGACGGAGGAACTCTACCAGATGTCAGTCGCCAACGGCCTCCAGATGCCTTGGAACACTTGGTCTGGTGTTGCCCGTTCAGAGAACGCCGTCCCAGCGGGACAAGTCAAGTTGGCTGACGGCCTAACCCCGGCAAACCCCTTCCAGTTTGCGGGTCAGACTCGCTCAACGGTTGGTGGCTTCCTCGTTCTCAAGCCTTCCAAGGACATCACGCTTCAGCCCGGTCAAGCCCCTTCACTCGTCGGCAACTTTACGCTCCAGTTCAATCTCAGTGTAGTCAATACATTCGGCTTTGCGGTCGTCCCAACGCTCTATGTCATCACGGCCAACTCTGGCTTCTTTGAGTCAATCCGTGGTTCATCTCGTATCATCAAGGGTGTCCTCTCCGAGCAAGACATCATCTCAGCCCCAATGGCGGGTGCCCAGACTCGTGCGGGTCTTGCTCGTCTTGTTGGTGGTGTTTCATTCGGTTCTCTTGCTAATATGATGTCAAAGGCGAAGGACTTCTACCACGCAACGAAACCCGCAGTCAGTGCCGTCCGTGGGATGATGCCCGACGGTGCCGTCAAGGATGCGATGGGTGCCGTCGGCTACGGCACGGGTGCTGGAACGGGTGCGGGTCGTCGTCGTGGCCTTTCCGCCCGTTTGATGTAAAATAAAATGTAGGTTCTTAATATAATGGCTTTCGTGGGAGGTATTCCTAATCCCCTACTTGAGACACCGAGAACTCTATCAGCCCTTCCGGTCATCAGTCAGACCGAATATAGCATTCCAATCACTGCTGGAAACGGTCAGCCAGTAGTTGAAAACTATTCTACGGGTCAGTCTGTGGCCTTTTCCGCAGAAGCACAATACTATTCCGGTCAGTCATATGTTGTTGATGATATAGTTCGTTATGGAAGCACAGACCCTACTAAGCAAGGCTTTGTTTTTGTGTATCAGTGTATTCAAGATACAGACGGCACGAATCCTCCCTCCGGGTTTGCTACGAGCAACACTTACTGGGAAATCCTCCCCCCAGCCCCTCTGTATGTAGCCGTCCAAGCCAATCCAGCACCAGCACCATCGGGGGCAGTCCTTGTCTATCCAGACCTTCCTCAGACACCTCTCGTCTATCCAGAGTGGGTCTCAACGCTTGAATACTATGCTCTTACGACGGTGAGCATCACAGTCACTGGAACGGGTGCTGGTGTGTATCGTTATGTCTGTGTTGATGGAACACCAGATGCCCCTAATGTAAATCGTGTCCCGTCATCGGCGACGAGTGGATGGGCGTATATGGGCGTTGTATATGCGAACACCCGTGCCTACTCAGTCGGCTCAATAGTCCAGATTGTCGGCTCAGAGATACTTTACACATACCGGTCTCTTCAAACACAAGTTGCGGGTGGAGGCCAAGTCGCACCCCCAGCGGACGGCTCAGACAACGCCTACTGGAAACTCCTATCAACGGGCGGTGAGCAGTCCTCGGCTTGGGCAGTGGTGAATCAAGGTGAGCCTCTCTGGCAGAACACAATCACATACTACCCCGGTGATGTCGTTTCATACTGCGGTGATGGTGTTACATTCCCTCTCTATATGTCTCTTACGCAGAACCTAAATGTAGTCCCAGACGAGAGTGCGGTTGATTGGAAGCCCGTTACTTCCCCTTCCACCCAAGCCGTTGTTACAAGTCTTAAGGGTTCTACTGGCACTGGCGTTGTCCCCCTTTCTGGCGACCTAACACTTACTGCCGGTGTCGGTATTACAACAAGTTCCGTTGTTGGTGGGACGGGCGTCTCAATCGGCACAGACATCACATCTGCGAATGGCTCCGGTATTAAACTTATTCAAACCGAAGGCTCAACAAACCTTGGTGTCGCCTTAGACCTTTATACAAGTCCTACCTCTGGTGTTCTTCTCACGCCTTTTGCTGGAACAACACAAGTTGATATTCGGCTACAAGTAAGAACACTCTACGCAGCCAAACCTTGGAGGTCTGACACAATATTTACTGCTGGAGATGTTACGAGTGCGGTTGATGCTAATGGAACAATAGATGGAATATACCTCTGGTATTGGGCTGGTGCGACTGGCGTGACCGTCGCACCGAAAACTTCAGCCGGAACGAACTGGTTACAAGTCTATTATTCTGCGGGTCCAGCCGAGTGCTGGACGCTTTCTCAAGATAATCTTGTCGGTATAGGTCAAAGTTCAAGTGTGCTTATGACTGGCCTTGCGGGAGGTCCGGTTTTGGGAATCCCAGCACCTTACCCAGCCCAAGGCTTAAACTATAACGCCAGCCCACCATCATTTGTGGCTATTAACATACCCATACAAGACCCAGTTGTGTCAGTTAATGTAAATACACCGGGAACTGGTAGTGTAAATTACATTCCAGCACCATTCTACCCATACTGCCCCGGTAATGCTGTTGTTCTTTATTCCAACGGGCAACCAGCCAAGGACAATGTGTCCGGCTTCTACCCACCGGTTGGTAAGTGTTGGGCGTATTCTCTTTTTATTGGGAGTTCGTAGAGATGAACCACATCGCAACTATTCAAACATTCCATACATTGCCTACCGAGACGATGTGTGGATTGTTTTCAATCCCGCCGACTACCATAAGATTCTTAACGCTAAGTGATTGGCTGAGAATGGGTTCTTCTTCCAATCCCCTTTTATCTTCGTGTGGGACTTCTGGAAGACTGACTGCTTACTCTCCGCCGTCCCCTTGGGAACCTTACCGTGCTTTTCCAGATGTGAGTAAATAAGATGGTCTCCATATCCAATCCTTCCGAAGGTTATGACTCTTCCGTTCTCATCTGGAATCGCCAGTTTTGCCTTACCATCCGTAGCGAATCCGAGCAACTTGTAAGGGTAGTGGTGTTTCTTGGCTCGTCTCCTTGCCTCTTCAAGGTAAGCAGACGGTTCAATACCAGCCTTTTGGAGTTGCCTTCCGAAAGCGGGGTCGGGGCGGGTCGTTGATTCCGCAAACTTTCCACGGCCAGTCAATCTGTGAAGAACACTAAATAAGTTCTGGAGTCTTTCTTCCTTCGGATATACTGTGATTTTCTCCTTAGCGGTCTCTTGCGTCTTGACCCAATCGCTTATTTCTTGGTCTATCGCTTGTTGCTTGATTTCTTCGGATACATCTGCGTATTTAGGATTTAGGTTAATGTATTTCAGTAGGTTTGCTCTGGATTTGGATACTCCTTCCATATCGTGAAAGATTCTTCTAAGGCGTGGCTCAGAAGTTGCCTCATCCTTTATCATTCCTAAAACTGGATTTGATGATACAACCGTATCATCGGCCTTCTTCTTAAACATACCGAACATCCCTCCACTCATATGACCGTGTCCGGCCATTGGTGGAGGTGGAGGTGGTGGAGGTTGCTGATTTCTTCTATGAAGTCTCATCTCTGCCTCAGCAGTTTTTCTGTTATTGAAGTTAATGTTTATTCTGTTAATCATTGCTACGGGCAACATAGCAAACCAAAAGTAGTAATCTGGCTGAACTCCTACTGGATACATTACCGCAACAACTGCGTGAGCGTCGTCCCAATCCCAAGCCTCATCACGAACTCCATTAGCCATTTGATTAATAAACTGCTGGACGGCATTCTGTGGGAAGGCAAATCCGTTAGTGTCGTGAATCATTGGTGGTGGAGGTGGAGGCTGAATCGGTGGAGGCTCTTGTTGAGGCAATCTACCGCCTTCTAAAACTCTATTGGCGACGGCTCCGATGTCAGTAATGCCTTTGGCGACCTTGCCGACATAATCGGGCAACTTAGCAACCAAGGAGGACACATCTTGCTTAACAAACCTTTCGGCCTTACTGGTTTCAACTCCGTTTGCGTATAGGAGTCCGAGGACGAAGTCTTGACAGTTGTTGTTAAAGGGGTCATATGTGAAAAAAGAATCACCCTTTCTTTGGACACCCCTCTCCAGAAACTGGGAGAGCGTAGTATCTGCTGGATAGGGATTGTTAATGATTTCGGAATCTCGTTGCTGGGGCTTGGGTGTTCCGACATTGATGACTTCATTCTTCTCTATAAGGACTTTTTCGTTTCCTTCAAGTGTTAGAACAATCCCTAAGTGAAAGAGTCTATCAAAGTTTTCTTCTTGTTTTGCCTTCTCCCACTGACCCGCAGATAAGATATTGAAGGCCGTGTGAATAGCACTACTAACGGGGTCTCGGCGTATCTGAAGTCCCGTAATGCGTTTGTTATGAGAACCAATGAACTTCTTGACTGATGGAGGAAAGTCCTTTCTCACGGGGTTTCTCAAGGCAGATTGGGGATTGAAGATTTCGTTCGCAACCTTCTTTGGATTCACTGCGTCCTTGATGATGTCCCAAATGCCCGAGCCTCTTAGTTTTCCAGAGCCTTGTGGAACCCTATCTTTAATCATAGCCCATTGCTTGTATTCATCCATCCAACCATTCTTCTTGAGAATAACAGAGACTTTATCCGCAAGTTGGTCGTATTGCTTTTTAAGGGGGTTATTTATCGCATCTATCTCTAACTGCCTCCCCTTGTATTGCCCTACCAGTTTTTTGTTTTCTTGTATTCTTCTATCAACCTTCAAGTAGTCTTCAGTATAGCCATTCCTTGCCTCCAAGTTCGCAAGTTTTTTCTTATCAAGTTCCAAAAACTCTTTCTTCCAACGCATATTCATCTCATCGTCTGGAGCCAGAGTTTTTCCCAGACGCTTCGCCTCTTCAGCATATGCTTCTCCAAGGTTTGCTATTGTCCTTTGTCTTGATTCTATATTTTTTATTTCATCGTTTAGTTTAGCAATATCCCCAGCAAATCCGTCGCTAATCTTAGTATCCTTCAATACTTCGTCAATCAAAGGTTTAGCGAGTCGTAGTTGTTCCGTGTGTTCCGTGTTGAGTGCTTTAATCTGCTCAATCAATGTTTTTAATGGTAGTGCTTCATTAAAAACCCTCTCAAACACCGCAATCTTCTCTCTCTCAGCCGTTGCCTTTGCCTCTTCTAAATCAGCCTCTTCTCTTGCCTTCCTTTCAGCCTCTTCTCTTCGCTTCCTTGCCTTCGCATTCTCCTTCACTGGTGTGGGTGCTGGGGCTGGTTCTGGTTCTGGTGGTGCTGGTGCTGGTGCTGAAGCCCTCGCCTTCTCAGCAAGTCTTTCTTCTTCCGCTTGTTTCTCTGCTCTGGCTCTTTCCGCCATAACCCTATTCGCCTCTCTCTCCCATTCAGCGTCTTTTGCTTGTCTTTCCGCTTGTTCTGCTTGTTCAACCAACGCTAAGGCTCTTGCGAGGTCTTCATTTTCCTTGGCTTGTCTTTGTCTCTCAGCCTCTCTAAGCATATTAGCCTCAAGTTCTGATGCTGACACGGCTCTCATCTCTCTTTCAGAAGCCTCACCAGAAGCCCTCGCAGAAGCCTCGTCTTCTACTATTCTTTCTTTGACCTTGAACTTTGGCTCTGGTGATGCGAAGGCCTCAGCCATCTTCGCCTTTGCCTTTTCAGCAACAGTCGGCTCTTGAACCTCAGTTCCATCATAATCCTCACCAGTATCAGCCACAACTGGTGGAGGCTCTATTGCGTTCTCCTTCTTAACCACGCCCTTCCAAGAATCGTTTGGTCGCAGATATTTCATCCACCTCACTTTTGTAAGCCATTCCTTAAGAATCTTATCTGCGTCTTGATGGTTTCTGGCACGATTTACAACATCCTCAAGCCCATCCCCTCTTTTCGGCATATATCTTTCATCTGGACTATGAACCACTGCTGAAAGGTATTGATAAACTGCGAATGCTGGTCCTACAAAATACCATTTTTCACGAAGGTAAGACGCAATGGCTCTTTCTGTTAATGTCGCTCCCCCTCTCATTTTACCTTCACTGGCATATAACGCCCTCATTTGTGCCTTGGCTCTTTCAAGCGGAATCGGCTCCTTGGATTTCTTGGTGCCGTCTTCACCAACGACCCAATATAAGTCTCTATTTGGGGCTTTCCGCAACTTGTAGGGCATTCTATATAGTCCGGATAATAAAAAATGGAGTTTGCGAAATGGTCGCCCCGCCCCGACCCCGCTTACATAGCATCTTTCTTCTCAAGTCCGCACCAGTATTTACCGGCTGGGTAATCCACTCCATCGGCCTTGAAGGGATGGCCGAACTTCTTCTGCGTCACCCCACAAAGCATCATACACTGCTTGAACTTATCTGGGCTGATTGTGTGATTGGTGTCGGCTTGGTATTCCAACCGCAAGTTGTTGGAGCCAATGGAATACTTGCGATTCTCGGAATCCTTATCCAGATGATAGTTGTTGATGAGCCACTCCTTAATCGGATTGTTCTCGTCCATATACTCCTCGGATGATGCGAGGACACAAGCCGGAGCATCAATCCCCTCTTCTAAGATTTGCCCGTAGGCCTCCAGAAGGAGGTGGAACATCGCATCACGCCATTCGGGTGATTTGATGATTTTGTCCTTCAAGTCCTCATTGATTTTCTTGTGCGAAGGGTCGGTTGGGTTGCGGACGAACTTGAAAGGGAACTCGGCCACTTCCATTCGTCTCTGAACGCCACCATCGGCACGATTGAGTTTAGGGATTGCGTTGGTCTGGAGGAATAGGCCAAACTGGGGGCGATATGTCACCGTGGAACGATACATATCACGAGCCGTAATCTCATCACCACCGGACATCTCCTTTACGACACCGGCTTGGAGTTTGTCCTCGGCTTCTGGCTCGGAGGCTTGGACGAACCGCTTACCCTTGGCCTTGGCGATGGGTGGATTGGGAGCATCCTTCTTGTCTTGAACCTTGGTTAGGCACGAGTGGGGAATAGAATGATAGTAATCACCGAATGCCCTCTTGATGAGTTCCGAGACTAAGCCCTTGCCGTTGCCTCCAGAACCCGTCCAAACATAGAACTTCTCAAACTTCTTGGTGCCGTGGAGGCACGAAGCGAGTGTCTTCAGCACATAGCAAGTCATCGCACTCATATGGGGTAGAAGGCGAACCTCTTCATCAGTCTCAAAGAGGGAACGCATTGTAGATACGACTTCGGTCATTGCCTTCTCGCAGACCTTCTGGGGATAGGCATAGCCCGTATTGATACAGATGTAATCCTCGGGCTTGATTGGGCGTGGCTCACGCTTATCAAGGTCATAGACCTTATCCGTGAAGGCAATCAAGTGCCGTTGCTCGTCCATTTTCTTATCAAGTTCATCATCATTATACATTGAAGGCAAGAAGGCAATCACACCGTCGCAGAATGATTTGTTGCCGATACATCCGTTGAATGAGGCCAGAGCCTTGAATCGTGATTTCATTATAGCCATTTGGGCTTCATCTGTTGATTTGAGGTCAATCTGCTTCTCGTGTTCCACGATGACTTTGCGGAATGAATACCAAATATCAGAAAGAAGTCCAGAAGGTTGCTTCTCGTAATGCTTCCAGATGTTGGAGGGTTGAATCTGGAACCATCCAAGACGCTCATTGAAGGCGTAGGAATCTGGCTTGAGATTGAAGAAGTATCTGGCGGTCTCGGCGTGATTGTGATTCTTCACGAGGTTCCAGAAGTCTCGGCGTTTGGTCGCAAGTTCGCCATAGACATCTATGTCGTCCTCCGAAAGCCACTTCCAGAGCCGTGCTTGGGTAAGATTGGAACGCTTGAAGCCCTTCCATTTGTCCTTGACCCATTGGGGTGATGTTGATGCCTTCCAATGCTTGGAACGCTTTGAGAACTCAATATACTCATCCACGGTGAATCCCTCATTGTAAAGGATGAATCCGATATGAACCCAATCTGGATAGTAATCCCAACGATGTTGGCCGAGATTCTCCACGACATCCGCCACGAGTTGCTTTGAAGCCAACTCATCTTCGGTAGGGTCGCCAGTGATGACGGTTCCACGCTCGGATGCTTCATCCAGTTGCGGTTCCTTTGGCTCTTTCTCCTTTGGCTCGGGAGCGGTGAAGATGCTGACTGGCTCGGGCAGTCGCTTACAGTCCGAAGGGATGTAGGTGATTAGCATATCCTCGTCCGTCCCCATTACTAACTTATTGGGGCGATTCTGAAGGGGCTTGGTCTGGTGGAGCATTCTCATCTTGCGGTTGCCGGGGTTATAAACCGACAAGTCAATGATGAGGAAGCCCTCATAAACCTCCTTCCTCTTCTTTGCGACAATCGTCTTTACCTCAATGATGCCCTTGAGTGCGGAGGCCAGAGCCTTCGCAACCTTATGCTCCACGAGGTGCTTGATTGCGTCCTTCTTCCCACATAGGCGTGGGTGATTGAGGCGGAATGAGAGTTTGTTCGTCACATTCCCCTTATCATCGGGACACTTCCACTTGGATGCCTCCATCATCGCATAACCCTCGGCCTCGCAAAAGGTCTTGAGAGATTTGATGACTAAAGCATTCTTAGTGTCAAAGTCTTGCTCTAATGTCTCAAAGGGCAGTTCGCCATCCAAGTCAATGTAGAGCCGGTTCAGAACCCGATTGGGTTCGGCTTCAGTAGGCATCGTGCGTTCATAGCATTCCTTGCGGGTCTTGAGGAATGCCGAAACGGCACTAATCTTGACATTCACAAAGTCTCTATCAGACGCATTGAGTCCAGAAGCGACACAAACCGTTTGTTCGGCACGGGGCAAAGCCGGGTCGTCCATTCCGCAAACATCGGCCGGGGCATTCATTTGATTACGGCCAAGATTTAAATCTTTCCCATTTTCCGCAATCATTCCCAACGGCATTTTATAACCATTCATTGGGAAAATCCGGCTTTCATTTTTTGAGCGACGGGCTGGGAAAATATGACAGCGAATGACAGCGAAATCGCTGTGCCTATAATCGCTGTGATTTTATGGGCTTCCTCGGTAAAAAAATGAAAGCCGGATTTCCGGAAATGGAGGGTAGAAATGGCTACTAATGACATCCACGGATTCTGTAAGAAGCAGAAGGCATTTGCTTGGGCGAAGTATTATGAGTCCTCCAGAAAGCGTCTGGAAGCCGACCATAAGCACTATAATGAGTTGAAGGCTCTTGAAGGTGCGGGTTCAATACCCGTCCATATCAAGGAAGCATTAGCCACGATGGGTGCGGAACTAAAGAAAGTCTGGGAGTGTCCCGTATGTATAGATATAATAGAACCGACGGCTCTGGAGATTACCAACTGCGGACATTTCTACTGTAAGCCTTGTCTGGTTCAATGGAAAACAGTATCAAAGAATCGTGGGGATGAGAAGTGGAAATGTGGGCTATGTAATAAGCAACATAAGTATGATGAGTGAAAGCCTTCCGCACGGGGGTCGGGGCGGGTCGGCCATTCCGCAAAATATTAAATCCACCATTTTTCCACAGATTCCCAATCGTCGCATTTTCCATAGGCTGGATTCTTGCGGAGCCAATAAAGGCAATCGTCGCACACGAGGAAATGACTCGTCCAGCATCCCCAGAAATCGTCCGGATTTTTGAGATTGATTCTCCAGCATCCATTAATGATTTTTCCATTGTCGGCACACATCCAGCAATGGTGGGATTTCATTGGCTATGCCGACCAATCCGGGATTTTTTCTTCCGATTTTTGAGGTCAATCCCCACAGCGAAATCGCTGTGTTTCGCTGTGTTTCGCTGTGTTTCGCTGTGGATTTTTCCCACGCCGTCGCTCAAAAAATGAAATCCGAAATCCCCGGTTTGGCGGGTATAAGAGCAAATGGCCGATAATGAGAATGTCATCGTCGCATCCGTCCCCGATTTCGTTGATGTTTGCCCCCCAGCATTCAATCCCGCACAAATCCAAGCAAAGGAAAAGCGAAAGATTAATATCAAGAAGGCGAAGCCCGTGGAAGCCCCAGTAGAAATCCCAGTAGAAGTTCCCGTGGCTAATGAGCGGGAATATGCGATTCCGGAGAATCAGATGAGTTTTGCGGAATCGGTCGGTCTTGATAAGCCCGATGATTGGGAGGCTTTGGAAGCCGATAAGTTCATTGGCGAGAATGGTGGGACAATCCCATTCGTGGCCGAATATAAGCGTATGAAAGCCCTACTGGAGAATGATAAGGGTTCGGTCAAATCCGATAAGAAGGAATATACCTATAAGACGATTGATTTCATCGGCCTTGATTCCACGAAATCATATTCGGCATCATTGGTGCCATACGATAAGAGCAAATATACCGAAAATGTTGGCGAGTTCGTGTATGGATGCCGGGTCATCAAGCAGAAGCGTGAATGCTTAATCCGATACAAGTTCAAGGTGATTAAATATTGTAAAAAGAATATCAACCCTTTGATTGTAAAGGATGTTAATACGGGAATCGTCCATAAGTGTAATGGTGGCAAGATTGAGATTGCTACTGCGGATGGTGTGGAACTCGTATATGCGATGTGCGACCTTAAATCAATCTAAAAGGGACTAAAAAGACATTAGCGGAATCAACGACCCGGGTCGCCCCCGCCTTCAGTAGATTTTTT
>Ga0209829_10001498_pt1 | contig 18834 bp, 15 predicted proteins | sample C_140205_EF_Meta_FD_187311 | JGI IMG/M metagenome (GOLD analysis project Ga0209829, IMG submission 187311) | Freshwater microbial communities from Lake Croche, Canada to study carbon cycling - C_140205_EF_MetaG (SPAdes) (version 2) | ecosystem: Environmental > Aquatic > Freshwater > Lake...
TCCACTGGCTTAGGTGCCTTCACCTATCAGTGGTATTACACCAACAGCAATCCGCTGGCGGTGGCCGGAGGGTATGCGCAGACTTTTAGTTCTTTTGTCGTCGGTGCCGTCGTTACCAACGGCGGCTTTGGCTACAGTGCCGCACCCGGGGTGCGCTTCAGCGGCGGCGGCGGCTCCGGCGTGTTAGGCTTCACCACCGTCAGCAACGGCAGCGTCACCGCCATCAGCATTACCAACGCGGGTTTCGGGTATTCCGCGCCGCCTGCGGTGGTGATGGATCCCCCCAGCGGCCTGATTGTCGGCGCGACCAACAGCACCCTGACAGTCAGCAATGTGGGGCCGGCCAGTCTGGGTTCCTATTGGGTGGTGGTGAGCAACACTTACGGGAGCGTGACGAGCAGTGTGGCGAACATCACGCTGCTGTATCCGCCCTCTGTTGCCGCGCCGCCGTTGAGTCAAAGCCTGGCACTGCGGGGAACAACAACCCTGAGCGTGACGGCGGCTGGAACGCCTCCGTTCACTTATCAATGGACACTGGCCGGCACGAATCTTCCGGCCGCCACCAACAGCACCCTTGTGATATCGAACTTCAGCCTGGGTCAGGTGGGCAGCTATGCGGTGGCTGTGTCGAGTCCGTATGGCTCGGTCACGAGTGGTTCGGCGCAGGTGTGGATGTTGCCGAGCCTCACCGCGCCGTTTAAGGGCAGTGTGGATCTGTGGGGGCAGCCGGTCACACTGGCCGTCGGCGCGGTGGGCACGGGGGATCTGCTTTATCAATGGTATTTCAACGGTCTGTTCATCCCCGGGGCCACGAGCAATAGTTTCAGTCTTGGGGCGATTCAGTTCACCAACGCGGGGCTTTACAGCGTGGTGGTGAGCAGCGCGTTGGGCAGCGTGACGAACCTGCCGTATCAGGTGGTGGTGAATCCGGCGAATGTGAGCCTCGGCACCTGCCCCATGATCTATATCACGGGAACGGTGGGCTACGTGTATGCCATCCAATCCACAACCGATCTGAGCAACACGAACAGTTGGGTGACGGTGACGAATCTGACATTGGGCGCGTCATCGCAGATCTGGGCGGATACGGCGACAGACACCAGCAAAGAGGCGAACCCACGCAAGTTCTATCGAGTGACGGCGGGGCAGTGAGGGCAAAGCGCAAAGCGCAAAGCGCAAAGCGCAAAGCGCAAAGAGCGAAGGGCGCTTCCCGCTTACCGCTTACCGCTTTGCGCTTTGCGCTTGCCGCTTGGCGCTCTTGAGGTTTCCGTTCAGCACGGTGCGGAAGTTGTCCTGGGCGCTTTGCCAGCTCAACCTCTTTTTCAGCGCGACTTGATCCAGCGCATCCAGATAATTGTCTCCAGCCCGTTGCCGGCGGATTTCCTCTTCGACACTGCGCTTGAAGGCCTCAACGTCAAACGGCGTCACGTAGCGCAGCGCGTTTCCGAACACCGACGGGTAACATCCCAGCCGGTAGGCCACAACCGGGACGCCGGCGACCAGGGCTTCACCGATCACGATGCCCCAGCTTTCGTAGCGGCTGGGCATGGCAAAAACCCGGCTGCACTTGAGCAACCGGAACTTCTCCTCCTCCGACACCAGACCGCTGAAGGTGACATGATCAGCCAGGCCCATGGAGCGGATGACGGGTTCCAAGGCGTCGCGGCTTTTGCCGATGATCACCGCGCGGAAGTCGGGTATTTGGATTTTGAGCCAGCCCAAGGTGGCGAGCAGATCGTCGATGCCTTTCTGGGGATGCACACGGCCGGTCCAGACCAGATCGAATTGTTTGGGCTGCGGCGGCACCCGGTCGGCCACGAGGACATCGCTGCCGTTCGGGACATAGACGAGTTGATCGGGCTGATAGCCGAAGCGGAGGAGGTAATCCCGCATTTCGGGATGGCTGTAGGTGACGATACCGCCCGGAACGCGGCGGAACCAGCGCAGGGAGAGCTGCTGGCTCATCCAGTAGTAGAGCGCCGGAAGCCGGGCGGGAGTGACATCCGCCCGACCCTTGAACAAGACTTCGCGCAGGCTGGGCGCCATCATGCCCAGATAAAGGATTTTGGCCCGCGCCCGGCAGCGGATCAGCGGCAGGGTGTCGAACCAGTAATCCGACATGGCATAGGCCAGATCGTCGGGGCCGACTTCGTCGAGCCGGGCGAAGGAGCCGCGGAGGCGGCGGGCGAAATCGCGCAGCAGGCGGAACTGGCCGGGGAGCGAGGCGACGTTGCCGAGTTTGGCGATCTGGCGGTCGGTCAGGGTGAGGTTGGGGGGGAACCCCTGGCGTTCGAGGTAGAGTTTGAGGGCGTGCCCGCCGAAAAAGTGGAGCGGGTATCCGGCCTCCAGCGCGGCCCGGGCGATGTAGGAGAAATAGATGTCGCCGCCGCCGATGCCGGTGGCGAAGATGCCGTTGACGAAACAGACAAGGCGCGGGCGGGGCGGGGCGTCCGGTTGGGGCGCAGGTCTTAAGTGCTGCATGCTCCGGAGAGAATAAGGATTTTTCCCCAAGCGCCAAGCGCCAAGCGCCAAGCGCAGAGGGCAGAGGGCAGAGGGCAGAGGGCGAAAGGCGCGCCACTCCGTGCGCGCCTTTCCCTGTAAAAAGAAAGCGCGGGTTGGCAATCGCAGCGGGCAACGGACTGCCCGCCTTACCTGCGGCGTGTTGAGTTTGCGGGGCTAAGGATTCGGCGTTCATCGACCGCCACTACAAGCGAAGGACGGAGAACAGAAGCCTCCCGCTTTGCGCTTTGCGCTTCGCCCTTGGCGCTTGGCGCTTGGGGCCTCCCGCTTTCTCAGAGCGTGAATCCGGCAGCAGCGGCATCCGCGGCAAACATCTTCACCGTGTCCAGCGAGAGCGCCGTCAGATCCATTCCCGCCATCTTCTGCAGCTTGCCCAAGATGTCGTGCGGCACGGTCACAATTCCGCATCCGCAGGCGTCGGCCTGAAATATGTTCAGCACCTCCCGCACGCTGGCCCACAGCAGATCCGCCTTGGGCTGGTTCACCAGAAGCTTCCCGCACTCCACCAGAAGCGGCATCGGATCCACCCCGGTGTCGGCAATGCGCCCGGCAAACACGGAGACGACCGACGGGACGGCCGGGTTGAGCGCCGCAGCCACGCCGCGAACCTGTTCCAGCGTCAGCAGGGCGGTGATGTTCAACTGCACCCCGGCCTGAGCCAGCTCACGCACCAGCGGCAGCGCCGATTCACTGCGCGTGTTGGTGATCGGAATTTTAACGAAAACGTTCTTCTGCCATGCGGCGATCTTCAAAGCCTGCCGGCGCATCTCGGGGAACTCGTCAGAGAACACCTCAAAGGAAATCGGCTTGGCGGTGACAGTCTGCAGGATGTCCCGGGCGAACGCTTCGTAATCCCGGATCCCCGCCTTCCGCATGAGGGTGGGATTGGTGGTCATGCCCTGGATGAGGGGATTGTCGTTGAGACTGAGGATGCCGGCCTTGTCGGCGCCGTCGGCGTAGATTTTAACTTTCAGCTCTTGGAGTGTGCTCATGATTCAGCGTTGCGCGGTGTTGGGGCCTTGGCCCGGATAGGAGAGAATAATATCGGCGGCCTCGGCAAGATTGCGAGCGGAAAAATCCGGCGCCTGCCGCAGAACCTCGGTGTATCCACGGTCGATAAAGACGGTGCGGCAGCCTGCGGCATGGCCGCAATCGATGTCGCGCCAGCGATCCCCCACCATCCAGCTGCGGGCCAGGTCAATATGCAGCTCGGCTGCGGCCTTGAGCAGCATGCCGGGCTTGGGTTTGCGGCAGTCGCAGTTCGAGGCCCCCTGGCCGGGATGGAAACAGACCTCGACCCGGTCGATTGGCAACCGGGCCTGCAGGTGGGAATGGATTTGATCCACAACGGAGCGGGCGAGCGTGCCGCGGCCGACGTCGGGCTGGTTGGTGGCAACAACCAGAACAAAGCCCGCCGCCTTGAGCCGGTCGCAGGCCTCCGGAACCTCTGCAAGCAGATCGAACTCCGCAAGACTGGTGGGAGGATAGGGTTTGCCATCTCGCTCCAGAGCTCGGTTGATGACGCCGTCGCGATCGAGGAAAACAGCGGGCCGGAGTGCGGGAGGAATTGTGATCACGGGATACGACAGCGGCTTAATGAACCGTTTCCCCTATCCCGCGACGGGGCGGCACCCCGCCGCTCCGGAAATCATTGTGTGAATCCATACTTGGATCAGCCCCGGTCACTTGGTGGATTCCCACTTGGTCTGGGTCAGCTTGAGTTTCGGGTGGGAGACGAGCAGATGCCACACGATGCCTTGGAAAGCCTCGCTGTGCGGAGTGACATGGGTCGGGTTGACGGTGGGGACGATGACGCAGGCGGTGGCCTGCTGCGCCGTATAGCCGCCGTCGCGACCCACGATCCCGACGACATCCGCGCCGACGGACCGGGCAAGCTGGATGGCATTGACGAGGTTGGGGCTGACGTTTTTCTCGAGATTGCCGCCGCCCACGGAAAAAATGAGCAGGCCGTCTTTGGCGGAAAGGCGGCTGCCTTTGAGCCACTCGGCAAAGATGGAAGGCCAGCCCTCGTCGTTGGTGCGGGCGGTGAGCTCAGACACGTTGTCGGTGGGGGCGTAGGCCTCGAAGCCGCAAATCTTGCGGAAATCGTTCACGGCATGGCCGGCGTTGCCGGCGCTGCCTCCCACGCCCAATATGAATAGACGGCCGCCCCGGGCGCGAATGGCGGCAAGGGTGTCTGCGCAGCACTCGATGGCCGCGACATCGAGCTGTGCGGTGACCTGTTGGACCTCGGCGAGGAATTGCTGGGTGAACGTGCTCATGTTGGAATTATGAGAGCACGGGTGCGCCTAAAAATGAAGCCGTAATTTTCCCTGCTCTAAAAATTGAACATAGAAAACTGTGACACAGACGCACCATGCAAGAGTGCAGGCCGCAGAGTTCAGAGACCGGATTGGCTCTTAGACTTGGAGCGTTTTGATATTTTCATTTTCAGGGCGGAGGGATGAAAGCTGAGACTTGAAGTCAGAGATCGACCGAAATTCATCAAACACCCCTGTTTCGCTCGGTTTTTTTGGGGGGCTTCGAAGGCGTTGGTTTTCAAGCGCCAGAGGCGCGGCCTCGTCGGCGCGGCCTGTCTATAGAAAGGCTTCCTAAACGGGGTCCCCGCCGCCTTGCACCTTGCCGTTGGCGCTTTGAGCTTTGATTTTTTCTTCAGGTCTCATCCTTCGCCCCAATTCGCTCCGCTCCGCCACCTCAGGAATTCGTGTCACGCCCTTACCGCTTGCCGCCGCGCTCTTGGCTTTCCTCCTCAGGTTTCAGGTTTTTTTCCGTGGCGAAAGGGTTTTTAGAATCGGCTCCGGCTGCGGCAGCTTTGGGGGATGCAACAACGCCGGCAATGAGGTAAATCCAGCCACAGAACCAGTGAGCGGAAAAGACAGCCAGGAATTTGACCAGATCCAAAGTGCCGGCCGCCAGACAGACGATGGACACGGTCAGCAGGAGCGCTCCGGGCAGCAGCGCCGCGCCGCCTAGTTTCCAAGCACCCGCCAAGTCCAAATCATGGTTGGCGAACAATGCCGCCAACCAAACCGGCAGGCAATAAAGCGAGGCCAACAGCCACCAAGTGATCAACAAACCTGCAACAACCCCGCCAAAAACCATCCACAAAATGGGCGGTTCCCAAGCCCCCCACCACGGCGTTAGATCGGCCTGATTGAACCCCAGATTCCATTGCTTGGGATAGGGGATATCGACATAGCCGAAGAGGGAGAAAATGCGCAGGGTGTTCCGGCCAAACTCCACCTCAATCTGAGACGGGGATTGCAGGGTGCCGCTGTGGTCGGGATCGACGCGGAGAGCCAGGAAGTTGCCGGCAGCCAAAACCAGGGGTGAATCCCCCCGCCACACCAGCTCGCCGGCTTTGATCACTCCCTGATCGGGCAATTGTTGGATTGCCTGGCGGATGGGGGGGAGCCAGGCGGTTTGGATAAACCAAAGCACCGCCGCGGCAGCCAAAAGCGCGAAGAGCAGTTGGAAAAACCACAGGCGCAGCAGCGGTGCCCCGCCAAAGGATGCCACCCCGCCCGGTGTGAACGGTTGCCAAGCGGTTGGCCGGGCTGGCGGATTCTCGACGGTCATGGCACAAAGCTGCGGTGCGAGGGGCACACGCTGCAGGGAGGGCGGTCCTGCCGCCGGCTCCGGCTCAGCTCGCCGCAGGGGCTTCCACCGCCCCCGGCTGGGGAACGACAATCACCGGGACCGGGTAGCGAAGTTTCATCACTTCGTCCACCAGGACCTCGATGTAATAGGTGCCTGCGGTGGTGAACTCGAGCTGCTGGAAAAAGGTGACGTTGATGGCGTGCAGGTTAGGGTCGTGCAACTGGAATTTCCGCTCGCTCTTGCGCAGCACGGTGGTCTGGTCGGGCGCAAGCAAACGAACCGATTCGGTGAACTGGCCGACCCCGGCCGTCCAGCGGTTGAACACGCACAACCCCCCCGCCACGACGGGCAGTTGCGGCACGCGGATCAGGTCGATGACGCCGATCAGGAAGAAGTTGCCATTGGCCTCGCGGCGCACCTCTTCGCAAAGAAGGGAGCATTGGAGGTCGGGCAGAATACGGGTGGGATTCATAATGATTCAGAAGGGTGTGATTGGGCTTGAGTGTTCCGGGTTGGGGGCGATTTCACGGGGCCGACACGCTTGAAACTCAGATTCCAGCGCGGATTTCGGCGGCGCGGACGGTGTTTTGCAGCAACATCGCGATGGTCATCGGGCCGACGCCACCCGGATTAGGAGTGATTTTTCCGGCCACCGGTTGCACGTTCAGAAAATCCACATCGCCCACAAGCTTGCCGTCGATGCGGTTGACGCCAACATCGATGACCGTTGCGCCTGGGCGGACCATGCCGGCCTTGACGAAATGGGCCACGCCCAGAGCGGCGATGAGAATGTCGGCCCGGCGGCAGTGGGCGGGAAGGTCGCGGGTGGCGGAATGGCAGAGGGTGACGGTGGCATTGGCCCCCGGTCCCTTCTGGCAAAGCATGGCGGCCATGGGTTTGCCGACGATGTTGCCGCGCCCCAGCACAACCACTTCCGCTCCGTCCGTTGCCACGTTGGAACGGATCAGGAGCTGCCGGATGCCTGCCGGGGTGCAGGGATGGAAGCCGGAGGGATCGCCGAGCATCAGTTTCCCGACGTTGACGGGATGGAACCCGTCGACATCTTTTTCGGGGAGGACGGTGGAATAAACGGCGGCTTCGTGGATGTGTTTGGGAAGCGGGGCTTGAACGAGAATGCCGTGAAGCCGGGGATCAGCATTAAGCCGATGAATCAGGGTGATAAGTTCGGCTTGAGTGGCTGAGGAGGGCAGGACGTGGGTTTCGGAGAAGACGCCCAGATCCGCACAGGCCTTTTCCTTGCGGCCGACATACACTTTGGATGCGGGATCCTCGCCGACCCGCACGAAAGCCAAGCCGGGTGTCAGAGCAAAGGCCTTGAGGGCGGCGACGCGCAGAGCCAGTTCACCCAGGATCTGGCCGGCGATGGCCCGGCCGTCGATGAGGTTGGCGTGGGCCATTACTCGATGACTTCGATTTTCTGGATGGTGATGACCGGGGTGTGTTTCCAGCGCTCGTCCAAGCCTTCCTGGCCGGTGACCACAATGTGCATGCCTTTGTAGCGGCTCAGGTCAAGGTTCGTGGAGGTGGTGTAGAGGTAATTGATCACCTCATGGTTGTCGGGGCTGATCAGTTCAAATTTTGTGGGGGCCTGAATGCTGGCGGTGGAGCGAACCCAGCCTTCGTGATCGATGATGCGGGGCGGAAGCGGTTCTTCGACCGCCGGGGCTGCGGGAGCGGCGGGTTCAAGGTGGTTGGGCGAGGCGAAAGGCAGGGTGTTGGTGGCCGGGATGCTGGCAACAAGATTGGAGGGGGCGGCAGGCACCTCAACCGGCGCGGGGGCCGGAGTCTCCTTGGCCACCACCGGCGCGGGCGGCTCGATCACAGCGGTCGGGACAACCGGCGCGGGAGGAGGAACGACAACGGGGGCGGGCACGGGCACCGGGGCCGGCGAGGGTTCAACCGGGGCGGCGGGGGCGGGGGCAACGGCGGCGATGGCTTGGGCCTCTTGGGTGAGGTACTGGGCGGCCACGTAAGCAAAGGCGTTGGAAGGGGATTGGATCTGGATCCACCCGTTTTTATTGGTGATTTCGCTGATGGTCTGGCCCTTGAGGATGACGCCCAAGACGCTGTAGTTTTCGCCGGGCCCGCCGCGCAGGTTGACTTTTTTGGCGCTCACGGCTTTGGAGGCGGTGTCGATGAACTGGCTGCTGACCCAGACGTGGGTGGTGGCAGGGAGCAGGACCTTGGCCCAGACAGACGGTTCGTCGGCGGCGGAATGCTTGAGCCGGATTTCCTCGACCACGGTGAGGGGGTCGCCTTTGGTGAGGTGGGCGATGACTTCGCCTTTAAGGCCGGCCTTACCGCGGACGTTGACATGCTGTGCGGAGACGGTGGCGGGTCCGGGGACCAAGGCTGTGGTCTTAAGGTCGGCGGCGGGTGTCTCGGGGTTTTTGAGCTCGGATTTTTTGGCCTTGGGGGTGTGTTTGGCGTTGGCCTTGTGGGATTTTTTCCGGACGGTTTTGGCCGGGGCGTTGGTGGCAGCGGCCAGGCTGTCCACTGGCGGCAGAGCCAGAGACGCGTTGGGGGCCTGCTGCGCCAGCAGGCCGGTGGAAACGGTGGTTGCGAGAATCAGCCAAAATTTCATTTTCATAACTCAGCCCAGTAGAGATTTAATCTCAGGTTCTGTCAATGTCCGCCATTTGCCGGGTCGCAGCTGGCCCAGCTTGATCTTGCCGATTTGGATTCGCTGCAAGCGTTTGACCGTCCGGCCTTGGGATTCGAAGAGGCGCCGCACCTCCCGGTTTTTACCTTCCGACAATTCCAGTTCCACCACGCTGCGGGAGGGGGTGGCTGACACGATATGGGCCCGTTCAGCCCTCAGTTTTTCACCTTCGTGATACACACCCCGCACCAACTGCCCGGTCAGCTCCCCATCCACACGGCCGTCCACGGTGGCGATGTATTTTTTCCGCACGCCGTAGCGCGGGTGGGTCAGGCGCAAGGCGAATTCTCCATCATTGGTCAGAAAAATCAACCCCTCGGTCTCATAATCCAGCCGCCCCACGGAATAGACTTCCGACCACTCCGCCGGGAGCAGGTCGTAAATGGTGGGGCGCAGATGCTCGTCGCTGCGGGAGCAGACGCAGCCCCGGGGCTTGTGCAGGGCGAGATAGAGCTTGCGTTTGACCCGCAGCGGCTTGCCATCCAGGGTGACGCGGTCGTGCAGCGGATCCACTTTGGAGCCGAGCAGCCGGACGGGTTGGCCGTTGACCGAGACGCGGCCTTCGAGAATGATTTGCTCGCCGCCGCGGCGGGAGGCCGCGCCGGCTTCAGCCAGAAATTTTTGCAGTCGGACGCTCAAAATAAAAGCAAGGAGACGTTGGATCGGCCCTCCGCGGCACGATGCAACGTCGCACAGATACCAGATTCAATGACAACGGACTCAGGCTTCCGGCTTGGTCTTGCGCAGACCGGTGATGCGGTCGCCTTCCTTCCACTGGCCGCGTTTCTTGAGCAGCTCAGTGCGCTCAAAGCGTTTGAGGACATTGCGCTTGCCGCCGAGTGTGGACGCCGCGCGAAGACTCCGGTGCTGTGACATAAATCAAATTGTATTGCGGTTAAACTGATCGTTTTTCACCGCTCCGAACCGAAGCGGACAGTGCAAATACCATATTCCCGCCGGGTTTGGCAATCCTTATTTTAGGGGTTTCGGCGCGTTTACCATCCGCGAGCGAGCTGCCTCAAGACCGCGCCCGTGCAATCCATGCACCAACCCAAGGCCGTCCATACCCCCACGGTGGGAAGAAGCAGCGGGATTCCCAGAAGCAACACCCCGAGGTTCCCCAGAAAAATGATCACCGCCGAAAACAAATAGCCTTGGGAGGTGATGTCCGTCTGTTGTGTTTTGAGCACATGCATCGTCAGGGTGAGATGAAAGGCATAGGCCGCCCCGAGCAGAAGATGGAAATGGGTCCGATAGGAATGCCAATTCCATATCCAGTTTCCGCAGGCGAACACCACCACGACGAGCACGGCGTAGAGCGGGAAGAAATACGGGGCAAGGGCGATAAGGAAATTGGTTTTGCTGGCCACGACATGGCCGCCGTCCGAGCCGGCCTTGAACTGTTTGACCCGGCCGCCGAAGAGCCAAACCCAGAGGGCGTGGGTGAGTTCATGGCCGAACACATAAATCCACATGGGCTTGGGCAGCAGGAGATAAACGGCCGCCCAGCAGCCGGCCCCCGCCGCGACGGGGACCCAGACCGTGTCGGCACCGCCGCACCGGGCCAGAACGCGCCAGAGGGCCTGGGCGGTGCCGGCGCAGAGGGGGAGCAGGGCCAGGGCAGTCAGCATTTTGCACCACTTGGGCATGCGCGCAGAATTCAGCATTGCCCGCCGTCAATCCAGCCCAAAGCGCGTCCGGGCGGCGCGATTAGAGAAACGGCGAGAAGAGACGCGCAATGCCGTCCCGCAACCGCACGGGCATCGGGCGGCCGTCGGCCTCGGCCAAGGTGACCTCTCTGGCCCCGCGTTTTTTCTCCGACACAATTCCGCCCAGACTCCGGGCCAGATCGCGTCCGTAGCATTCCACATTAAGTTCGAAATTCAGCCGCAGACTGCGCGTGTCCCAATTGGCCGAGCCGAGCAGCACCCAGTGCCCGTCCACGATCAGCAGCTTGGAATGGTCGAAGGGTGGGGGCGTGAGCCAGATGCGGCACCCGTGGTCAAGCACTTGCCACCACAGCGCCCGGGATGCCCAGTGGACCAAGGATAAATTGCTCTTTTCGGGCAGGAGAATCTCCACCTGCACCCCCCTGAGGGCCGCGAGGTTCAGCGCCGTCAGCAGGGCCGGGTCGGGCACAAAATACGGGGTGACAATACTCACGGATGTTTGCGCCTCGGCCAATGCCGCCAGCAGAGTCCAACGCAGTTTTTCAAAGTCCGCGTCGGGTCCGTCCGTGATGACGCGCGCGGTGAGATTTCCCGCCGGGGGCAGGACGGGAAACCAGCGGGTGCCCGCAAGGGATTCTCCTGTGGAAAAGGACCAATCCTGGGCGAAGGCTTGCTGCAATTGCGCCACGACCGGACCCGCCACACGGAAGTGCAGATCCCGCACCGGATGCCGGGGGGCATCGGCCAGCACGTTGCCGTGCCGCAGGTTCATCCCCCCGGTGAAGGCCAGCAATCCATCGACCACGAGCAGCTTGCGGTGATTGCGCAGGTTCAGGGCGAGCAGGCGCCGGGCGGTGAGGAGCGGGAGGAAACGGGCCGTGGTCACGCCTTCGCGTTGGAGTTGGCGCGTGATGGACGGAAATGTGTAATGCAGGCCGGCGGCATCAATGAGCACCCGCACCTCAACCCCTCGCGCCACCGCCCGGCCCAGAGCCGAGGCGAAAAGACGCCCGGCCGCGTCATTGTCGAAAATATACGTGGAGAGAGTCACTGAGAATTGTGCCGAGTCGATGGCGGCAAGCATGGGGGGAAAAGCCTCGTCGCCATTGACCAGCACCTCCACGCGATTGCCCGTCGAGAGCGGACGCGAAGTGATGCGGTTGACGGTGCGGGCCAGGCTGCGAAGGTGTTCGGCACCGGCTTGCTCCGGTTCACCGAGATCCTCGCGGCTGTCCGGGTGCGGAGCGGCGCGCTGGATCCCGAGTGCCAGGGCCCGACGGCGGATCCGGTTGACGCCCAAAGCGAGATAAAGAATGGGACCCAGGAGCGGCAGCAGCCAGATAAACCCAAGCCAGAGTGTGGCGGCCCGGGAATCGCGCTTGTGCAGGATGGCGTGGGCGGCGGCCAGCAGGGCGCTGAGCAGCGTCAGGCCGGCGACCCACTGGGGCCAATACTTGGGCAGCCAGGCCAGCCAGTTCATTCGGTGCACACCGCGGTTCCATCCGTGCCGGGTTTCATGGAATCGAGCAGGAGTCGGTGGTTGTCGGCTAAAACGGACAACCACTGGTTCATTTCTTCAGCACCGGTCTTGTCGCGCCAATGCCCGAAGAGCCCCGCCGCATCGCCCAGCCCAAGCCGCTGATGCGCCGGATGAATTTCCAACGTGAAGGAAACCCACTCGCGACCCAAGGCGCAAAGGGCGGTGGATACAATCTGCGCCAGACCCGCCGCCCCAAACATCGGAGCCAGAATCCGGCGGCCGCTGGATTCGGTGATGGCGGGTATTTCGGCCAGAAAACTCAGGTGATCAGGCACCCCAAAAGGGCTGGTGCGGGAGAGCGGATGCCCATCGTGCAGATGGAAATGAACCGGTTTGCCGGCTGGACCGACTGAGCCGATCAAGCCTAGGACCCGAGGCAAGGCAGAATCCACCGCCGCCTCCACTTCGGCAAGCAGGTCAGGGGAAAGGTGTGATTCGGATTTCAACGAACAGACGTCCCGGCCCGGGCGCCGCCGCGAGTAGGCGGAGCGCACCTGCCAGATTCCGACATGACCCACGTCCACACAGACGCTGATTTTGTGAAGGCCGCGGATTGAACCGCAAAAAGCGGCGAAGACCTCCGGATCCAGGCCGGCGGCATATTCGATGAAAAGCAGCGGGGCGGCATCAATCCGTGACAAGCGTGAATCCAGGCGCCGGGCGGCGTCCAGAAAGGCTTTCGGGTTGGAGGCCATGCCCGGCTGATCGTGCACAACCAAGCCGCGAACACGTCCGGCAAAACGTCCCGCAAACTCCACGATCCGGTCCTGTCCCCTCTCCGCGCCCCAGTCAATGTCCCGGGCCAGATGCGCGAACGAGACGCAATCCGGCGCGGGACGGAACTGGAGGAGCCACTCCAGTTCGGAGAGGTTGGCGGCATACAGCTCGGCACCCATGCCGGCCTGCTGAAAACGCAGCCGGGCCAGCTCCAGCAAGCAATCATCCCCCTCAATTCTCTTCTGAAACAGGCCCAGAGTGGCGGGATTAGTCATGGTTTTTTTTCTCCCGGCACCGGGGCAACCCCGGTTGCGGCCGCGACTGCACCAGATAAATGGCGTCCTCCACCAGCACCCCTTCAATGTCCTGCGCTTGGCCAAAAGCCATCTCCACCCTCCGCCCGATGGCGGCCAAACGCCGGGCCAGGGCGCACCGGGCTGGAGCCGAGCGCGAGAGTTCAATGCGCGAATAATCCACGGTTTGGCGCAGGACACCGCCCTGCGGGCCGGGGCGTAAAGCGTCTGTGAAGTTGGCAAAGGCCAGCACGGTGTGGGAATTCTTGCCGCAGACCAGCCGGTAAGGGCTGCCGCGGCTGGCAGCCGAGGCCAGTGTTTCACCCAAACCCGCAACCAACTCGGCGTAGAGTTCGTCCGGGTTGTGGTTGATCGGGTTCACGGTGTGGAGCACAAAGGACAAGTCCGGAGCGATTAATTCCTGGATGAGCACGGCCATGTGAGCCTGCTCGTGGGCCAGGCCCGCCTGCTGCCGGCTCAGAGTGGCGCGCCCGGTCCAGAGCGAGGCCCAGACGCGGCCCACGGCCCAAGCCAGATCGACCGGAGCCACGTTGGCCACCGATTCGTAAAGCCCCGCGCCAGCCAGCCCTTCCTGATCCTCGCAATTCGCGCTGGACCGCACCATGAGCCGGGCATTCGCCCCAAACTGATCCACCACCGCTGCGGTGATCCCGGCAGGCACCGGCACTCGGCCGATCAAAGCGCATAAACCTTCCCGTGCCCGGCCCGATTCGCGCGGATCCAACCCCTTCAGGCTGCCGATCAACGCCCGATATTCAGCCGCCAAAGCCGGGACGGACTGGATTGATCCTTCCATGACTCCGAACGGGACGACCATGGAGCGCGGGGTCTGGAAGTCGGAATCGGGCAAGCGTGCCAGCTCCGCCAGTTTGAGCGCTCCGGCCGCCTTGCCGCCACCGCATTGCGCCCCCGCCTGCTCCAGGGTCAACCAAACGCAATCCCCGCTCAGACGGACTTCGGGAATCCGGCGCGGCACCAGAGGGCGGGGCGCGCCGGCGCGGGCGGCGGCCTGGTCTGCAACCTGCCAGCAGACGGATTCGGGGGTTGCAGTAAGAATGATTTTTTTGCCGAGCAACCCGCGCAACCCCTCCAACTCCGCCTTTTCCTCACAAGTCAAAAACACCACTCCGGCCTGACGCGCCCGGACGCCCAGATGCGAGAGATGGGGCAGTTCGTGGGCCAGCACAACCCCAGCCACCTTCGCCGGAATTTCCTCATCGCCTTGGGCATGCTTGAGAATAACAACCACCGGCCCGGACACATCCGGATCAAGCTCCTCAAGGCTTTTGAGTTCCACGAGCCGTCCGGCCGCCTCGCCCCGGACCAGCACATCCCACGGGGGCAGAGCCAGGTCATGGCGCAGATGGCGCAGTAGAATGGAGATTAATTTTGAGAGTTGAAAGACGAGGTGGCTGCGGATTTCCGCGTCGCAAAAAACGCGGATGGACCGCTCCAACACCCCGAGCGCCCTCCCCAGTTTTTCCACACGCGGCGGAAACAAACCCATGATCCAATCGCAATAATCCCCGGCCAATCGCCGCGCCCGGTCGGCCGTGCCTTTGAGCCGGAGCAATTGCTCGCGATCGGCCGGATCGAACCCGCTCGACCAGCAGCGCAGCTCGGATTCCAAGGCCCGGCTTTCCCCGGGTTCGACGCCGCTCAAGGCCAGATTCTCCAAAGTCAGCACAAGGTTTTCCAGCAGGGGTTGCCAGGGCGTTGCTTGGGGCGGGGTGGGCAGCGTGTTGATCCGTTCGCTGACTAGGACAAAGGCGAAGTTCTCAAGCGCAATATCCGCCAGAAGAAACGGCTGGGTCGGGGAGCCGGGCTGCGCGGATACCGACGCAAGGAGCCGGGTCCGCAGCCGGGTTAAAAGGCCGAAGGTAGTGCCGTCTTGCAGCGCCGTATGCCCCAAGGCTTTATGCCGCAGAAAATCAAGGGCCAGCCTGGCGTCCGCCTCGGCAAGCCCGGGCACCAACGCCCGCACTTGGTCTTCCAAGGAGCGGGCGTTAAAAAACTCCCTCAGCTCCTCATGGAAAATCTTGAACTGCTCCACGAAGTCCGGAGGATGACCGGCTCCGGGTTGGAGCAGGCGCGCCAGAAGTGCGCCGGAGGTGCGCAGATCCTCCGGCCCGGCGCACCGGTGCAGTTTGTTCTGCAACGTGTGCTTGATCTCCAGCTTCAGTTCACGGGGAATATCGTTGCGATGGGCAATATCCCGGATCCGGGTCAAGGGTTCAGCGCGCAGGAAATCCGGCGCGGCGGACGGCAGCCAGGGATAAATCTGCCTCAGAACAAACGCGTTGCAACTGGTCCCCATCCGGGCCAATCGATCCTGTATTTCCTGGGCGATGCGGGCGTGATGGGCGGGGCGGAAATGGCGGCCGTCTTCGGCGCAGGGGATTTGGCCCGCGGCGAGAAAGCGCAGGTAAACCGCCACGTCCACCAGTTGCTCCGTCGTCAACGGCGCGGTCGCTTCGGCCAGCAAGCCGCGCACGGCATCCAACTTTTCCCGCCAACTCCGGCATCGTGCGTTCAGCACGACAAGCCGGTCCGCGAACCCGGCGGGAAATGAAGTGCTGGCTGACGCTGGATTCATCGCTTCCAATCCTTCCCGTCCGCAAGCCCCCGGCAATCATCCCGCTTGCGGTGGCGCCGCCCATGCCCGGGATCCGGGGTTGTCCGGGAAAAGCGCACGGTGCGCGGCGGTTCCTCGTATGGGCTGGCCAAGCTTGGCATAAGCGTGAACCAACTCTATCCCCGCCAGCCGCGCCCGCAACTGCTTTCTCGAACACGCCGTTTCACCGGGCGCAAGAAGCCCCCATCTCCGAACCAAGGCTCAGAACTCACGTTTCCGCACCCTGCCGCAACCGCCTTCAACATTCAGACTCCGGCGCACGTCCTGTGAAGGCTGTGTTGGGTTTTCCACTCCTCTGATCTGCCGGCGGTTTCAGCTTTCAACTCCACCTCCCTACACTGCACCCCCGGTGTTTCACCGAGACGGAATGAACACGTAAAATTTGACACTGCCCGCAGCGCTAACCAGAATCCCGCCAGCACAATAGATTATTCTACTGATTATGAATCCAGAAAAGCCACCCGCCCCCTCCGCTTGGCGCGGACGCAACGCCCTCGGTTTGATGGCGATCATTCTCGCGCTGCTCTTCTGCCGCAGTTTTGCGCCCGGCGTTGTCCACTTCTCCAACGACGGACCGCTCGGGGTGCAAAAGTGCAACTGGCTTCAACTTCCCGATGCCCTCTCGGGAATGTGGGACGATCTGAACTCCGTCGGCATCGCCGTGGGTTCCTGGGCGCCGAGTTTTAACGCATTCTATCGCTGGGCTTTAGGCCCGGTGGGCTACGCGAAGTTTCTGGCTCCGATTGTGCTGTGGCTGCTGGGGTTGGGCGCATGGACCTTCTTCCGAAGCCTGGGTTTTGGCCCCCTGGCCTGCACCCTTGGAGGACTGGCTGCCGCTCTGAATGCCACCTTTCTCTCAGCGGCCTGCTGGGGCGTCGGCTCGCAGCAGATAGCCTATGCCATGGACTTTTTCGCTCTGGCCCTCGTCTTCTCCGCCGACCGCGCATCCTCGCCCGTGGCCCGCTGGTCCAGGGTGACCTTGGCCGGCTTGGCGGTGGGCATCAATGTCATGGAAGCGGCGGATATCGGCGCGATCTTCAGCATGTTTGTCGCCGCCTTTGTCGTGGCCCATTCCCTAAGCACCGAGGGCGGCGGCGCGGCTCGGGCCGGGCGCGGCCTGATGCGCGTGGCGGTCATTGCCGGCTTTGCGGGGCTCATGGCCTTTCAAACCGTCTCCAGCCTGGTCGGAACCCAGATCCAAGGCATTGCCGGCACCGGACAGGACAAGCAATCGAAAGCGGAACGTTGGGATTGGGCGACGCAGTGGAGCCTGCCCAAGAAAGAGACGCTCGGACTGGTGGTGCCGGGCCTTTTTGGTTACCGCATGGACACGCCCAACCAGTTGCCCGAATGGCTGCGCGACTCGTATCGCGGCGGCAATTACTGGGGCGGCATGGGCCGCTCACCCGAGATCGACCGCTATCTGGACAGCGGAGCAACGGGCCCGGCACCGGCGGGGATGATGCGGTTCTCTGGCGGTGGAAACTATGGCGGTATTCTGGTGACCTTGGTGGGACTCTGGGCGCTGGCCCAATCGCTGCGCCGGGAAGGCAAGGTCTTCACACCTCTGGAGCGGCGGCTTTTATGGTTTTGCGGAGCCGCATCCGCGTTGAGCCTGCTTCTGGCCTACGGCCGGTTCGCACCCTTTTACAAATTCATCTACGCCCTCCCCTACTTCTCAAACATCCGCAACCCGGTCAAATTCATCGCCATCCTGAGCTTCCTCCAAATCATCCTGTTCGGATTTGGTATCCAGGGTTTGAGCCGGGTGTATCTCTGCGGGCCGCTCAGCCCGGGAAGCGGGCCGGTGGACAGAATCAAAAAATGGTGGGTGCGGGGGAGCGGATTTGACCGAGCCTGGGCGGCAGGCTGCTTCATGGCCCTGGGACTGGCGCTGGCGGGATGGCTCGCGTTCGGGGCCGCTCATGAACAGTTCGTCAAGTACCTGACGCAGGTCTCCTTCGACGAGGGAACGGCGGGTGAGATAGCGGCGTTCAGCGCGAGCCAACTGGCCTGGTTCATCGGGTTGCTGGCAGCGGCGGTATGGCTGCTCCTGCTGGTGCTCAGCGGCGGGTTGGGCGGACGGCGCGCACGGCTGGGCAGCCTGCTGCTGGGCGCACTGCTGGTGTTCGATCTGGGCCGGGCCGACCTGCCCTGGATCATTCACTGGGATTATGAAGAGAAATATGCCAGCAACCCGGTGATCGAATTTCTGCGGCAGAAGCCCTATGAGCATCGCGTGGCCGTGCTGCCCTTCCGCATGCCTCAGCAGTATGCCCTGCTGGACCAGATTTACCGCATCGAATGGGCCCAGCACCACTTTATGTACTACAACATCCAGTCGCTGGATGTGGTGCAAATGCCGCGGGTGCCGGAGGATTTGAAGGCGTTTGAGGAAACACTCGCCTTCCGGGGAACGGACTCGGCATATCTGTTGTTGCGGCGCTGGCAGTTGACCAACACCCGATACCTGATCGGCCCGGCCGGATTCCTGGACGTGCTGAACAAGGAAATCGACCCCTCGGGCCAACACTTCCGCATCGCCCTGCAGTTCGATCTCGGCCCCAAGCCGGGCATCGAGCGCCCCACGCGCCTGGAGGAAATCACCGCCACAACCAATCCCAACGGCGCATTTGCATTGTTCGAGTTCACAGCCGCCCTGCCCCGCGCCCTGCTTACCACCCATTGGCAGGTCAGCACCAACGACACCGCCACACTCAAATCCCTCGCCAGCCCGGAGTTTGATCCCACCCGCACCGTGCTCGTCTCCAATCCCATCCCCGGCGCCGCATCAGGCAGCGGAGCGGGCGGCACTGTCGAGTTTACCAGCTATCAGCCCGCCCGCCTGACGCTGGGGGTCAACGCCACAGCCGCATCGGTTCTGGTGCTCAACGACAAATACGACAGCACCTGGCAGGTGCTGGTGGATGGGCATCCGGCAGCGCTGCTGCGCTGCAATTATCTGATGCGCGGTGTCCAAGTGCCGGAGGGTAAACACCGGGTGGAGTTCCGCTATAAAATGGTCAACTCAACCCTTTACGTGACCTGTGCCGGCCTAATCCTCGCTTTGGGATTGCTGGGGGTGGTTTTTGCAACTCGAGAGAGACACTGAGCCCGGCAAGCGCAAAGCGCAA
>Ga0209829_10001503_pt1 | contig 18781 bp, 16 predicted proteins | sample C_140205_EF_Meta_FD_187311 | JGI IMG/M metagenome (GOLD analysis project Ga0209829, IMG submission 187311) | Freshwater microbial communities from Lake Croche, Canada to study carbon cycling - C_140205_EF_MetaG (SPAdes) (version 2) | ecosystem: Environmental > Aquatic > Freshwater > Lake...
CGCGCGGGCGATCTCGACACGCTGGCGCATGCCGCCGGAAAGTTCGCGCGGATAGGATTTCTCGAAGCCGGTCAGGCCGACCATTGCGATGTAGCGGGTGACGATCTTGTCGCGCTCGTCCTTGGCGAGATTCAACAGGCCGAAGCCCACGTTTTCCTCGACCGTGAGCCAGGGAAACACGCCGTTCTCCTGGAACACGAAGATGCGCTTTGGATCCGGACCATCGACCGGCTTGCCTTCGACGAGAACCGTGCCGCCGGTCTGCTTGAGGAAGCCGCCGATGATGTTGAGCAGGGTGGATTTCCCGCAGCCGGACGGGCCGACGATGCAGACGAAGTCGCCGTGCTTCACTTCGAGATCCACCTTTTCCAACACATGCACTGGCGAGTCCTTGCGCTTGCCGGGAAAGGTCATCCAAAGGTCGCGGACCTCGACAGCGAGTGAGTTATTTTCAGCGGTTGGCATATCCCCAGCGGACTTCGTCAAAGGTTTCAAGGCGACGAACGGCGACATCCAGCGCGAGGCCGATCAGGCCGATCATCACCATGCCGGCGACTACGAGATCGTAGCGCTTGCCGGCGTTGCGGGCGTCGATGATCAGGTAGCCGAGCCCGGAATTCACCGCGATCATTTCGGCGGCGACGACGACCAGCCAGGCGATGCCGAGGGCGATGCGCAGGCCTGTTAGAATCTGCGGCAGGCAGGCGGGAAAGATCACCTTGCGGAACAGGGCGACGTTTCCGAGACCGAAGTTCCGCGCCGCGCGGACATAGACCGGCTGCATGTTCTGCACTGCGGCCATCGAGGAAACCGTGATCGGAAACACACTGGCGAGAAAGATCAGGAACACCGGGGCGACATCCGTGATGCCGAACCAGAGGATGGCCACCGGAATCCAAGCGATCGGCGAGATCGGACGGAAGATCTGGATCAGCGGATTAAGCGCGGCAGCGGCAAGCTTGAACCAGCCCAGGAACAGCCCGAGTGGAACGCCGACCAGGATGGCGAGCAGGAAACCCCAGGTCACGCGGAAGAGCGAGGCGATCACATACTTGGCGAGCACACCTTGCTGGGCAAGCTCGACGATCCCGAGCAGCACCTGCCAAGGCGTTGGGAAAAGGTCGCTTCCGGAACGCTTCACCAAAAGATGCCATGCCGTGCAGAACAGCACACCGACGGCGAGTGGCAGTAGGATTCGTTTCCAGTTCATCGCCTCAGATCCTCCATCGCTTGTTCCGCCGTGTAGTCATACTGCTTCAGGCTTTCTTCCGCCTTCTTGCCAAAGGAGGCGTCGGTGTAGTCATCGAACGACGCCGTGCCCTTCAGGATGCCGGCCTGTTTCCCGAGGGCTTCGATTTCCTCGAAGTTGGCGCGCTGGAGGGAAAGTTCGCTGTATTTCACGCGGTCAACCGGCTTGCTCAGCACGAACTCGAGCAAGCGCGGGTTCTGGTTGTAATACTTCTTGGAAACGAACTGCGCGGCTGCCATGCGGTGATCCATTCCGCCTTCCAGCCACTTGCCGCTGCGGGCGATCCCGGTGACCAGTTCCTGAACCATCTCCGGATGCTTCTTGATCTCGTCCTCATGCACCGCGAGCACACAGGAAATGAAATTCGGCCAGATGTCCTTCGTGAGATAGAGCACGCGACCGTAGCCATCCAATTCGCATTGGCCCATGAACGGCTCACCGCTCGTGACGGCATCCACCGATTTCGAGGAAAGCGCGGCCGGCATGTCGGGTGGCGGCATTTCCACGAGCTTGATGTCGTTGATCGACATGCCAACGTCGTTGAGCGCCTTGAAAATGAGCAGTCGCTGATTGGAGAAGCGGTTGGGGACCGCAACCGTCTTGCCGCGCAGGTCGCGGATGCTGCGGATGTTCGAATCCTTGTGAACCATCATCGCGGTGCCGTCACGATGTCCGAGATAGACGATCTTCAATGGCACACCTTGCTCGCGCAGGGCCATCGCCATCGGCGCGAGGATGAAGGTGGCCCGCGTATCGCCGGAGAGAAACGCCTCCTTCAGTTCGGGCCAGCCGTTGAATTTCACCGGCTCGAAAATTCCGTCGCCAGACTTTTGGCGATTGATGAAATCGGTCACCGGACAGGTCAGATGGCAGGTGACCGGCAGGAAGCCGATCTTCATCTGCTGCTCCTTCTCCGGCTGGATCCACGTCGGCAGCTTCGGGTGGTTCAGCCTCACGTGGAGGCCGGTGACGAGCGTCAACCAGCCTACGGCAATGATAGAAAGTGTTTTACCAAGTGTCATGCGGCAGCAGGCTCGGTGGATTCTGAACCAGCCCGCCACCTCTCGACAACCAAATACAAAGCCGCTCGTGATGCGCCCTTCCATCCCACGGGGTTCGTTTCATGGTCGACGGATGTAACGCTATTTATCCGTGTTGCTGTCGCTGCCCTGCCTCCTCACTGCGGCGCCTCCGATCGTCGATGATGTTGGTCTGGTAAATGCGATGCACGAGAAGCTCGGTGTGATCGCCGACCAGAAACCCGCACCCACTGGCCGTGACGGCGGATTACGCCCGCGGCTCCCTCGGTGGCCCGGTCATCAGCGATGAAGGCTGCGTCGTCGGCAGGGTGTTCAGCACCCAGACGATCAACTATGGCGAGAAAGCCAACCGCCCCGTCCAGATGGTCATGAAAAACTGCGTCTCCGGAGCCTCGATCCGCGCGCTCATTTCGTCACCGGCCAAGCCCGCTTCGACTCCGTGATGTGCGGCGGTCGCAAGTAGTGCGGTTGCGCCGCCTCCTGCGACCAGCGCGCCCTGACGTCCGCACCGGCCTTGCCCCACGCCTGCCACAGCAAGTGCGCCGTCGGCAGTTCATACGAAATCACACGCGTGGTCGGAAATTTCACCTTTGACCCATCCTCGAAACTCACCACCACCGGGGCGCTTTCGACTTGTTCACGAAATCCGGCTTCATCCGTCAATTCCGGTTCCCGCTCCAGTTGACCCTCTTTCACCGCCGCCGTCCAATAGCTCCCGCGGCGCGCGTCGCCAACCAGCAGGCATGAACCCTCAGCCGCGGACGGCGCCGCGATGACCGACGGCACTGCCACCACCGGACAAGCCCCCGCCAAGGCCACGCCCTGAGCAGCCGCGAGACCGACCCGGGTGCCGCCGTAGCTTCCCGGGCCGCTGCCCACCAACACGAGGCCGATCTCTTCCGGCAAGATCCCCGTCAGTATCTCGGAAAGCGGCCCGAACAGCGCCGCATTGTGGCTCCGATCACTCGTGAATGCCCGCTCGGTCATGACCCCCTGCGGCCCCGCCAACAAGATCGAGGCGCTGGGCGAAGAGGTTTCAAAAACGAGGATCAATGAGCCAGGCACGCCCCGAGACTAGCGCGGTCAACAGGGCCCATGCCAGTCGGATTCGGTCTTCTCTGTCATCGCGAGAAGACCGAAGCCGGTCGCCCGGGGCAGTTCGCAAGCAGCTCATCAAGTCGCCATCTGTCGCCGGACCGCCGTGAGGGTGCGTCTCTTGCGGCAGCGGGTCAGGGCGCCTGGGCCAGCCGTGCTTTCATGCCCTGCATCGGGACTTCGATGAAGCGCCAGCAAAGCCAGCCGAGCAACCAAGCCAGAAGGGCAAACACGCTGATCCGGATCGCAAAGCCGGGTCCCTGCTCGAACCACGGATTCCACCAAAGCCACGGCACGATCTTTCCGGCGAGCAGCGGGGCGAGGTTGTGAAAGAGGTAGAGGCCGTAGGAAATTTTCCCGAGGTGCTGGATGGCCGAATGATCGAGGATCGCGCCGCGCCAGTCCTTGAAGCCGTGGCTGGCCGCCGCGATCAGGCCGCAGCAGGCGATGGAGAGCAGGGTTTGCTGGATGATTTGAAGACCGGGAACGGTGCGGCCCGCTTCATTGAAACCGTAGAGGATGGCATAACCGAGAAACGACCACCACGCCGCGCGTCGCAGCCCTGGGTGATCGAAGGTCATCCCCCGATGCACCGCCAGCGCCAGCAGGCCACCGAGGCCAAGGTAATCGCAAGTGAACGAGGGCAGCAGATCCGGCATCACGAACCAGAGCTTCAGCAGCGGTGAAAACATCCGCGAGATCGGCGCGATGGCGACGAAGGCGATCATCGCAAGGGGCAGCAAGCGTTTTGGCAGCCACCAGATCACGAACGGCCAGAGCACGTAAAACTGATGCTGCGCGGCGAGCGACCAAAAGTGCGCGGTGAAATCCGGCCAGCCATTGAGCGCCATGTGGATGTTCGAGGCTTGAAAAAGATACCACGGCAGCGCGGTGCGGATATCGTGCGCGCCCATCAGCATCGCGAAGACTACCGCCGCAGAGTAGGGGGCGAGGATGCGCAGGCCGCGACGGAGCTGGAACTGTTTCATGGCCGAACTTTTCCATGCTTGGCCGGTAGCTTCGCCGCGATCGCGATCCCTCAGCAGCGCGCCGGTGATCAGGTAGCCGGTGAGCACGAGGAAATAGAACAGCCCGAGTTCGAAGGGAAACGGCCCGCGCAGTTCACGCGGCAGCCAATGGACAGCCGCCACCCCCAGCACCGCAAAGGCCCGGAGTCCATCGAGCTGTGTCGCACGGCCTGCCATGGGCCCAGACAGGCAGGATCTCCGCCATCCAGCGAGCGTGGATTTTCAAACCGCCCTTCCAAAAGGACCTCTACAATTCAAACCAAGAGCGCAATTGGGCATCGAGTTTTTCCCGATCAACGGCACCGATACGTCCGATCACTTTCCTCACCAAACTGACTTCCACCGTGCAGATTTGCCCCTTGATTCCGCTGGGGACATTCAATCCCGATTCCTCCCACTGGCTCATGACATAATCGGCGTTCGCCAGTTGCGAAGTCACCGGCACCACGAACAGGTCTCCCGGCCAACTTCCATGTACCACCACGATCGCTGGCCTGACCTTCATGCTGCTGAGATCCGTGAATGGGATCGGCAGCAGGACCATATCATTTCGTGAGCAGAACATTGTAAACGTCGTCGGCTTCGTTGGCCCAGGCGCTGGCCAGCGTCTTTTTGCACTGCTCCAGCCATTCCCGTCGTTCCGAGTCCTCTTCGCTAGTCTCCACGGTGATTCGAACCACCGTGTGCTCGGCCAGATCCAAAGGTTCCAGAGGGCGGAGTGTCCCTCCTTCGTAAATGGCTCTGATGGCGGCAGTCATGACCGCACCTTACCCGGCTTCCCGTCAGCATCAATTCCTTTCAGGGCTTGGGTGGATTGGTCTGCGTCTCGTGAGCTGTCATGAGCTCAATCCCAATCGACCGCGAACAGATCTCAATGCGCCTCTTGGCAACAAATTCTCCAAGTCTTCCGCCCCAAAGGGGCATCGGACATTAGCCGGTGTGCGTCAGCCACCGGACCGCTATTGTAAAAGAAATTCCGCCCCGGCAGGGGCGGCGGATGGGCGCTTACCAGACAAAGCGCTCGTCGTACTTCACACCGGTACTTTTCAAAAGCTCCAGGTATTCCTCCTGAAACGTCCGTCTCTGATGATGAGCTTCCTGCCCGGCGATGTAATCCCTGACCGCCTCCAATTGCGAAGCGCTCACTGTGAAAGCCCCGTAACCTTCCTGCCAAGAGAAGCCACGATCTCCGAGTTCGTCATGCACCCAACGTGACGACACCGCCTTCAAATCACGAACGACATCGGAAAGCCGCGCTGTAGCACGAAGACCGACCAAGACGTGCACGTGATCTGCAACGCCACCGATTGCTTCGGGAACTCCCTCGGCATTTCGAATCACACCTCCCATGTAGGCATGCAGACGATCCCGCCATTCCGGCGCGATGATCGGAGCACGATCCTTGGTGCTGAAAATGATGTGGTAGTGGAGCGAAAGATGCGTCGAGGCCATGGCTGCGAAGATCCAGCGCCCCTCCCGGGGCGCACATCTTCTCTAACGAATTCCGGTGGCTCACGCCACCGGCTAATTTCCAACTGTCCCGCTGGGACGCATGAAATCTGAGTATTCTACTTCGCGAATGGATCCCACCCACCTGTTAGAACGTCTTGTTTCCCGGTCGGATCGGTGAGCTGGCCAATGACTGTTAGAGGAAGTTTTGGAAACGCTTCTTTCCATTTCGCGGAAAGCTCCGGCCATTTTTTTGGCGAAAGCGTGAGCAGGAGCTCGAAGTCCTCGCCGTCGCCGAGGGCTTGATCGAGGGTGCAGCCGCGGGCTTTCGGGATCTTGTTAGAGTCGAGTTGGAAGCCGCAGTGGCTGGCCTTGGCGAGGCGGGGGAGGTCCTTGGCGAGGCCGTCGGAGAGGTCCATCATCGCGCTGGGTTTGGCGTGGGTGACGAGCCAATGCGACTCAGCTAGGCGAGGGGTGAAGCTGAGGTGCTTGCCAGTGATCGAGCCTCCGAGTCTGCCGGTGACGAGGATGAGGTCGCCGGGCTTTCCGCCGGAGCGGAGGACAAGGTGTTTGCGAGCCACCAGGCCGGTGGCGGCGATGGAGATCATGGCGGCGGAGCCTTCCGGGACGCGGGTGGTTTCGCCGCCGGCGAGGGTGCCGCCGAAAGCCTTGAGGCAGTCGGCCATGCCGCGATAGATGGACTCGACGAAAGCGACTGGCCAGCCTGCTGGCAGCGCGATGGTGATGAGGAATCGATCCGGGATTCCGCCCATGGCGGCGAAGTCGGAGGTGACGCGGGCGATGGCTTTCCAGCCGATTTTTCGCGGCGGGGCGGTGGTCAGGAAATGGACGCGCTCGACCATGGCGTCGGTCTTGAGGAGCTGGAGCGGCCTGCGCTTTCCCTGATCAATCACCGCGCAGTCGTCACCGGGGCCGGCGAGTGGATCGGGGTCGCGCGGCATCAGGTCGATGAGCCGGGAGATCAGCGCGTCTTCCCCGAGCTGATGGAGGGTTTTTTTCACGTCCCGGGATCGAGGGGGAGATCGTAGGCGCGGGCGATGGCCTGAATGAGGACGGTGGCGCCGTTGAAGCAGAAATGGACGGCGATCGGAGCCCAGAGCGATCCGGTTTTCTCGTAAAGAACGACCAGCACCAGCGCGAGAATGAAGAGCGGCAGCAGGGCGGCGAGGTTGCCGTGGGCGGCGCCGAAAACGAGGGCAGAGCAGATCGCGGCGACCCAGGGGCCGGAGAATTTCTTGGCGACTGCGTAGAAGTAACCGCGGAAGATGATTTCCTCGCAAATCGGTGCGACAAAGACAGCGGCGAAGCCCATCAGGCCGAGGATCACGGGGTCGTTGCTGTTCTGAAGAAGTTTCACGGTGGCCTGGACGGTTTCGCCGCCAAGGGACTCCATCCATTTCATGTAGCCGCTGAAATGGAGTCCGGCCATCAGGGCCCACATCGAGAGCACGGTGGTCGGAGCGATCAGGAAAACCCAGGGCCATTTTTCCCAGCGCAGGCCGAGCCACGTGGCGGGTCGGACGCGCCAGACCACCACGACGATGGTCGAGCCGGCGAGGAAGAGCTGGAAGCCGATCGAGGTGATCAGGTCGGCAGGAAGGATTTTTCGGTCCGGGTTGTCGGGCATTTTCGCGGTGCCGATCGCCAGGCTGGCAAAGACCACAAAAATAAAGCCGAGCCAGAGGAGGTCGATTTTCCGAAAGTGGCGGGTGGCGATTCCGGGAGTGGCGGCCACGACCGGGAGGGCGGGCAAGGTAATTGGGAGGCTGGCGGGGGTGGCGTAGGGAGACTCAGTGGCGGATTCGACCAGCACCGGGGCGGGGAGTTCCACAAAGCGGGAATCGCCGGAGTCGGCAGAGGGGAGGTCGAGGGGGGATGCCTCCGGCTCGGAGGGGCTGCGCTTCAGGGAGCGGATGGCCGAGGCGATGGCAAACAAGCCCGCGGCGCTGAGGAAGGTGGTCTGGAGGATTTGAACAGGCAGCTCGGACACGCCGGAAACAGTGGTGGAGCGCTTCGCGCTGTGCCAGTGGGAAAATCCGGGAGCGGCGCGCGATTCTAGGATCCACAGTATCAAGGCAGCTTGTCAGTCATGGTTAATTGAGGAAAATCACTGGGCCCACCCCTTCACCATGCCGGCACCACCCGCCAATGCTTACCGGCAGATTCTTGCCCGCAAGTATCCCGAACCGTTCATTGCCCTGCTCGCCTTCATTCTCGAGGTCTGGCTGTGGGATCACTATTTCGGAAAGGACGCGGGCTATGCGCCGGGGGCCGACGAGGTAGCGGTGGCGAAGTTCGACCGCGATTTCCGTCTGGCGGAAGCGATGGCGGGAGATCCTCCGTGGCTGCGCTTCTCTGGGCTCGCGTTCGCGACGGTTTCCGCCTGCCTGGTGGCCCCTTTCGCCGAGGAAATCGTCTATCGCGGCGTGCTGCTCCGATCATTGGCGAACCGCTTCGGCGTGCTTGCCGGGGCGGTGGTTTTCTCAGGAACCCGGGGTCTTTCGACGGTCATTGCCCTGCACTGCCTGCACAACCTCGCAGTGAAGCTTCCGGAGTGGTTCATTTACCACGCAGGATTGCGCTAGGATCAGTCTTCACGGTTCCGCATGAAATCAGCGACCTGTGAGAAAAAGGCGTCGAGGTCCCGCACGGCCGCGACAGGAAGTCCCGCCTCTGACATGGCCGCCCGCATGTGCTCCAGCCAACGGTCCCGCTCTGCCACGCCGATGGAAAATGGCAGGTGCCGCATGCGGAGGCGCGGGTGGCCCCGGGACTCGAGATACCGGCTGTCTCCCCCGATCCGGAACAGCAGGAATTCCCTCAAGCGCTGCTCGCTGCCTTCCCAGTCGTCCGCAGGATACATCGGCCCGACAAGATCATCGGTCCTGACCCGACGATAAAAGGCGGCGACCATCCTCGAGATTCCGGTTTCCCCGATGGATTCGTATAGCTCGGCCTCGTTCATCAAATGATCCTGACAAAGGGATTTCGCCTGACCAGCGCAACTCCCGAGGGATTTCATGATTGGTTCAAGGCGCGGGCGAAATATCTTCAGTCGATGGACATTTCTCCAATCGGATGATGATTGCTCGTAAGGCTTGAAAAATTCTTGATGTTCGTTAACAATCGCTACGCTGTTAACCGATAATGACCGATTCGAGCCACCCACCCTCCTTTGAGGCGCCCGACCCCGCGGTGCTCTCGGCCTTGTTTCCGGGATATGATATCGACATCTTGATCGCCACCGGAGGCATGGGCGCGGTCTACCGGGCGGTGCAGCGTTCGCTCGACCGGGTTGTGGCGATCAAGATCCTGCCAAGGGAATTCGGTGCGGACCCGGCCTTTCGGGAGAGTTTCGAGGCCGAGGCGAAAGCGATGGCGAAACTCAACCATCCGAACCTGATCGGCGTGTTCGACTTCGGGGAAGTGGATGGAATGTTGTTCATCATCATGGAGTTCGTCCCCGGCGGCTCGCTCTACCACTTCGCATTTGGCAAGACCCTCGATGGAATTCTGGTCGGGCAGCTGATCGAAGCGGTCTGTGACGGTCTGGCCCACGCCCATCAACACGGCATACTTCATCGCGATATCAAGCCCGCGAACATTCTGTTGGATGCCCATGGCCGTCCGAAAATCGGTGATTTCGGGCTCGCCCGCGTCATCGGGTCGCAGGTCGATGCGGGAGAAACGGTTTATGGGACTCCCCACTACACCGCTCCTGAAGTCATCAATCACCCGGCCTCTGTGGATGCCAGAGCGGACGTATTCTCCGTCGGCGTGATGCTTCATGAGTTGCTCACGACCAAACTGCCGGCAAAGGATCCGCGTCCTCCGTCGGTGATTTCTGGATCCGATACGCGTTTCGATGCGATCGTGAAGCGCGCCACAAATCCAGTGCTTGACCTGAGGTATCCTTCCGCGGCCGCGATGGGTAAGGACATCAAGGTGGTGGTCGATGCCTTGACTGCTGCGAAAGCGCGCGCCTCGGAGGCTCCCGCAGCGAATCGTCCGGGTGCCCTGCCAATGGCGGCGGCGGTCCGCCCAAAAGCCGTCGCTGCCCCACTGAATCGTCCCCGGTCGCGCATCCTCAGGCCGGTGCCAATGTCTTCGCGCAAATCCGATGGAAGCGGGGTGGTCATCGTGGTGCTCCTGATCCTAGCCGCTACAGCCGCAGCCTACTTTCTTACGCGTAAGGCGCAGCCGCCCGCCCCGCCGCCGCAATCAACGCTGGAGTCCATGCCCAAGAGCCTCATCCAGGAGCCCCCTCCAACGAGCCGGGAAAAACCGCCACGGTATGACGAGTTCACGCCTCGAAACAAGCCTCAAGATGAGTCCCCAAAGCCTAATCGCGATCTCACCAAGGTAACGGGGGACACGGGGCCGCCTGTGGTCGAAACTCCCGAGATCGTGCCCACGCCAGCGGTCAGCAATTTTGACATCGAGGCCTTCCTGAGGAAAGCTCGCGACATCATGGTGGCGAAAGCCCAACCGAACGTCCTCAAGCATCACGATGGATTGAAAACGAACATCGGTGACTTGGACCGCGCGCTGAGGCAGGCCCCCCGCCGCCTCGAATACAATAAAGACGCGGCGGAGAAATGGATTGAGGAGAGCCTCACGATCTTCCGTAGTAACGGAAACAGGATCTCGGAAGATTACAATGCCAGGGACATTGACCGGGTCCGAGAGGTCTTTGAAAAGTACTTGGCCGAACAGGCAAAGCTCGATGCAAAGCTCTCGGCCGAATTGCGGGACTATTCCCGAACTTACATTCTCGGGATTGAGCTCCAGATCAAGCGACTCAGGGTCCAGAACGACGAGACTGCCGCCCAAGCCCTTGCAGATGAGATCTCCGCCACCCTCGTCGACAGCACTCATTTCGAAAAACTGATTCTCGGTGGCCCGGTCATTCCGCTCGTAGTGGAGCCAAAACACGACGACAAAAAGGACGAAAAAAGGCCGCCGCCGCCTTGATTTTCTCGTTCTTCCACTGGCGGCGTCTTGAATCCCGCCTAAGCTCGCGCCGTGTCCGCCAAGAGAGAGAATTCCGTCAACCATCCTGCTTCAACCATCCAGATCCGCGGGGCGCGTCAGCATAATCTGAAGAGCCTCGACCTCGATCTGCCGCTCGGCCGGCTCACGGTGGTCACCGGGCCCTCGGGTTCCGGAAAATCCTCGCTCGCCTTCCACACGCTCTATGCCGAGGGCCAGCGCCGCTATGTCGAGACCTTCTCTCCCTACATCCGGCAGTTCTTCGATCGCATGGACAAGCCCGATGTCGATCGGATCGACGGCATCCCGCCGGCCATTGCCATCGAGCAGAAAAACAACGTCCGCACCACCCGTTCAACCGTCGGCACCCTCACCGAACTCAATGATTACCTGAAGCTGCTTTTCGCCCGTCTTGCGAAGGGCTACGACCCACACACCGACGAGGAAATCCAGCCCGACAGCCCCGAGTCCGCCGCCGCCTGGGCCGTTGATGCACTTTTTGGAAAGCAGGTGCTCATCACATTTCCCGTCCCGATTCCGGCGGACACCAAAAGCGCCGAACTCTTCCCCTTCCTCAGCCAGCAAGGCTTCCTTCGCATCGTGCTCGACGGCAAGGTCCTCCGCACCGATGAGCCACCTCAGTCGGAAATCGCAAAGCTCAAGTCACACATCGACGTCGTCCAGGACCGCCTCCCTCTCACTCCCGCGAACCGCCTGCGACTCCTCGAAGCCCTCGAAAGCGCCTTCCACCTCGGCAAAGGCCGCGCCTCCCTCACCGAACCGTCTTCCTTCAATGTTGGAAGTTCAACGTTCGATGTTCAGCGTTCATTCTCCAACACCTGGCACAACCCCGCCACCGGCTTCACCCTCCGCGCTCCGGTCCCATCCCTCTTCTCCTTCAACAACCCGCTCGGAGCCTGCCCGAAATGCCGTGGCTTCGGTCGAGTGATCGGCCTGGATCTCGATAAGGCCGTCCCCGATCCCGGCCTCTCGATCCGCAAGGGCGCGATCAAGCCCTTCCAGGGCGAGCGCGGCGACGAATGCCAGAAGGACCTCCTCCGCCATTGCCGCGAGCGGGACATCGACATCACCTGCCCTTGGGAGGATCTCGATGAGGAGGTCCGCGAATGGATCTACTATGGAGATCGTAAAAACAAGGAGGGCACGGGCGGATCGCCAGGGGACATGGAGGATCTCGAAGAACTCTGGCGCGATGGAAAGTGGTATGGCGTGAAGGGCTTTTTCGACTGGCTGGAAACGAAGTCCTACAAAATGCATGTCCGCGTCTTTCTCAGCCGCTATCGCTCCTACACCGCCTGCCCGGACTGCCGTGGCAAACGCCTCCAGCCCGAGGCCCTCTGCTTCAAGGTCAGCGGCAAAACCCTGCCCGACCTCTGGGCCCTGCCCGTCTCCGATCTCCAGCTCTGGTTTTCCAATCTTCAATCTACAATCTCCAAGCCACCATCACCCGACCCTTCCCTCCAGCTCATCCTCACCGAGATCACCACCCGACTCCGCTACCTCGATGAAGTCGGCCTCGGCTACCTGACCCTCGACCGCCAGACCCGCACGCTTTCCGGTGGCGAAATTGAACGCGTCAACCTCACCACTTGCCTCGGAGCCTCTCTCACAGGAACCCTGTTCGTCCTCGACGAGCCGACCGTCGGCCTCCACCCGCGCGACATCCACCGCCTCGTCGGCATCATGCACGGCCTCCGCGACAAAGGGAACACGCTCGTCGTGGTCGAACACGAGGAAGCCGTCATGCGCGCCGCCGACCACCTCATCGACCTGGGTCCCGGAGCGGGTCAGCACGGAGGGGAAATCGTCTATCAGGGGCCGATTGAAGTTCCAAGTTCCAAGCGCCAAGTTCCAAAAAAGAAGCCTTCCAAATCCGCAATCCACAATCCGCAATCCGCAATTCTTCCTGGCACTCTCCCCTGGCTTTCCGGTGAACGCTCCATCGCCATCCCCAAAGAACGCCGCAAGCCGGGCAAGGCGAAGCTGGAGATCCGGGGCGCGTCGCGCCACAACCTCCGCAAGCTCAACGTCACCGTCCCCCTCGGCCTGTTCTGCTGCCTCACCGGGGTTTCGGGCTCCGGGAAATCCACCTTCGTCCACGACGTCCTCTACCTCAACCTCGCCCGCAAGTTCGGCAAGGAGGTCGATGGCGATGCCGCCCGCGTTTCCGAACTACTGGGAACCTCGTATCTTGGCGGCGTCGAGCTGGTCGATCAATCGCCGATCGCCCGCACGCCACGCTCGACCCCGGCTGTTTTCCTCGGGGCCTTCGATCCGATCCGACAGCTCTTCGCTAACACCCGGGATGCCAAGGCCCGCGATCTCAACACCGGCTTCTTCTCGTTCAACTCCGGCGACGGCCGCTGCGATCGCTGCGCCGGTGCAGGCTTTGAGAAGGTCGAGATGCAGTTCCTGTCCGACCTCTACGTCACCTGCCCGGACTGCAATGGCCGACGCTTCAAGTCCTCCACGCTCGACATCCACTACCTCGGAAAATCGATCGCCGACATCCTCGAACTGACCGTCGACGATGCCATCGCCTTCTACGCATCGGACGGGATTCCCAGCCAGTTCCAAAAGCGCCACAGCCAGATCGTGACCCTGCTCTCGCCGCTCGCGGAGGTCGGCCTTGGTTACCTGAAGCTCGGCCAGCCGCTGAACACCCTCTCCGGCGGTGAATCCCAGCGCATCAAGCTCTGCCAGCTCCTCGCGGAAACCGACGCCCAGTCGCCGAACGCCAAGGGCAAACTCCTCATCCTCGACGAGCCGACCACCGGCCTCCACTTCACCGACATCGAGCGACTCCTCGGCGTGTTCCAGTCGCTCGTCGATTCCGGCCACTCGCTGCTCGTTATTGAACACAACCTCGACGTGATGAAATGCGCCGACTGGATCCTCGACCTCGGCCCCGAAGCCGGCGCGAAAGGCGGCCAGCTCGTCGGCGAAGGCCCACCCGAACACATCATCACCCTCGGCACCGAAACCGCCCGCTTCCTCAAGCCGGTGCTCCGGAGTGGCGACATTCCTGTCGCCAAAATATCCTCACTCTCAACCCTCAACTCTCAACTCTCAACTCCCTCCATCCAGCTCCGCGGCGCCCGCCACCACAATCTCAAGAACATCTCGATCGACATCCCGCGCGACCAGTTCGTCGTGATCTCCGGCCTCAGCGGCTCCGGGAAATCCACCCTCGCCTTCGACATCCTCTTCGCCGAGGGACAGCGTCGTTTCCTCGACTCAATGTCGGCTTACGCCCGCCAGTTCGCGGAGCAGTTGGAAAAGCCCGAGCTCGATCTCCTCGCCGGTCTTCCCCCCACCGTCGCGATCGAACAACGCGTCTCGCGCGGCGGCGGAAAATCCACGGTCGCCACCGTCACCGAGCTCTGGAACTTCATCCGCCTGCTTTACTCGAAGCTCGGCACCCAGTTCTGTCCGGACTGCCAGGTGCCTGTCGAAAAGCAGTCGGTCGCCGCCATCGAAAACACAATCCGCACCTATCTGAAAAAGGGTCCGGTCTCGATCCTCGCGCCCGTCATCCGCGGCCGAAAAGGCTTCCACACCGAAGTCGCCGAGTGGGCCTTGAAGCAGGGATATACGAGACTTCTAGTCGACAAGCAATTCAAGGACGCCGAAAACTTCCAACGCCTCGAACGTTTCAAGGAGCACGACATTGATGTCGTCGTGGGTGAAGTTTCAAGTGTTCATTTTTCAGGTTCAAGCAAGAGGACTTCTGCGCTGAACACCGAACACTTGAACCTTGAAACCCTGATCCCCCGAGCGTTGGAAATCGGCAAAGGCACCATCAAGCTCTACGCCGACAAGAAGTTCCTTATCTTGTCCAGCGAGGCGAGCTGCCCGTCCTGCCGGAAGTCCTTCGAGGAACTCGACCCGCGCCTGTTCTCCTTCAACTCGCCCCACGGTTGGTGCAGGGAATGCCGCGGCCATGGACTGGTGCCGAAGCGCCGTCGCATGCTCGACACCTCCCGCTTCGATTCCGTCCTGGAGGCGGAACTCGATGCCGACCGCGCGATCGATCGCATGGAGGACGAGGAGCTCATCGAGTGCCCGTCCTGCAAGGGCGCGCGACTCAACCGCATCGCCTCCTGCGTCCAGCTCGCCGGCACGCCGATCCGAGATCTTTCGCGAATGGCGATCGACGACTCTGCCAAGCACTTCTCCAAGCTCTCGTTCAAGAGCGACCGCGAGATCCTCATCAGTCGCGACATCATCCCTGAGATCCGGCAGCGCCTTTCCTTCCTCAGCGAAGTCGGACTCGGCTACCTCCAGCTCGATCGCTCCGCGAAAACCCTCAGCGGCGGAGAAAGCCAGCGGATCCGCCTCGCCGCCCAGCTCGGATCGAACCTCCGTGGTGTGCTTTACGTGCTCGATGAACCGACCATCGGCCTCCATCCACGCGACAACGCCGCGCTTCTCACCACCCTCATCGCCCTGCGCGACAAGGGCAACTCGCTCATCGTCGTCGAGCACGATGAGGACACCATCTCCCGCGCCGATCACCTCATCGACCTCGGTCCTGGCGCAGGCCGTCTTGGCGGGGAAATCGTCTACCAAGGGCCGCCGCCACAAGTTCCAAGTGCCAAGGACCAAGTTCCAAAGAAGAGGAAGACCTCTAAAACTTCGACGTCCGCTGTTGGACGTTCGATGTTCGATGTTGAGCTCTCACCGACTTACCGCGCCCTCTCCCACCCGATCATCCACCCGACTCGTGGCTCGCGTCGTCCGGTGAAGAAACACCATCCGTTTTTGAAGATCAACGGCTGCACGGCGAACAACCTGAAGAACCTCGATGTCGCGATTCCGCTCGGGCGGCTCACGGTTCTAACAGGCATCTCCGGTTCTGGAAAATCGTCCTTCATGCACGGCTGTCTCGCCGTGGCGGCGGCTGGGAAGAAGCAGTCGAAGTCGGCCACCTACAAGTCCGCCACCGGCTTCGAGAAGATCCAGAATGTCTATGAGGTTGATCAATCGCCGATTGGAAAAACCTCACGCTCCTGTCCGGCGACATATGTAAAGATCTTCGACGACATCCGCGCCCTTTACGCCCAGCTCCCTGAGGCCCGCATGCGCGGCTTCGAGGCCTCGCGCTTTTCATTCAACACCGAAGGCGGCCGCTGCTCCGACTGCGGCGGCAATGGCCGCGTGAAACTGGAAATGGATTTCCTGCCGTCCACTTGGGTGCATTGCGAGACCTGCAACGGCCAGCGCTACAACTCCGCCACGCTGGAGGTGACCTTCCGGGAAAAAACCATCGGCGATGTCCTCGCCATGACCATCGACGAGGCCGCCAGTTTTTTCGAGTCCCAGCCACGCCTTTCCCGCCCGCTGCAACTCCTCGCCGACACCGGCCTCGGCTATCTCCAGCTCGGTCAGGCCTCACCCACGCTTTCTGGCGGCGAGGCGCAGCGCATCAAGCTCGTCTCCGAACTCACCAAGGGTCGGGTCTCAGTGAAGAACGTCAAGACGCTCAGCCGCACCAATCTCTATCTGATCGAAGAGCCCACCGTCGGCCTCCACCTGGAGGACGTGAAGCGCCTGATCGACGTCCTGCACCGCCTCGTCGATGAAGGCCACACGGTCGTCGTCATCGAGCACCACATGGCCGTCGCCGCCGAGGCCGACTGGGTCCTCGACATCGGCCCCGAAGCCGGAGTCGGCGGCGGCACCCTCGTCGCCCAAGGCACCCCGGAAGCCGTCGCCAAATCGAAAAAGTCCCGCACCGCGCCGTTTCTTCAGGCCGCACTTGCCGTTTCCTAAGCATTGCGTTCGTCCTTCAAAAAGAGACCCTCCACCCATGCAGGTTGAAAAAGTGAAATACGTCCTCTGGGCGGCGGATTGGCAGCGTTGTCTGAAGTTCTATCGCGAGATGTTCGGGGGCGTGGTGAGTTTTGAGATGGAGGTGTGGTCGGAAATCGTGATCGCGGGTGCCACGATCGGCGTCCACGGCGGCGGCGAGGGCAAGCGAACCTGGACCGGGCTTTCGTTTCAGCTCGATGACCTACGGGAAGGCATTTCCCGCCTGATCGAATGCGGCGGCCAGCTCGCCTGTGAACCGAATGACACGCCCGACGATCCGCTTCACCTCGCCATGTGCATCGACCCCGAGGGGAATGAGTTCATGATGACGCAGAAGCGCCAGAGGTCCTGAGCGGGTTGCTTTTCGAATCGCTTTCGGGAAATTGGCGGAGTAATTCTCAACCATGTCAGAAGTCCCGCCACCGATGCCGGAGATTCCGACTCCACTGCCGAGGATTCCTCGAGCGAAGTTGTGGGCCACTCTTGTCGTTCCTCCGGTCGCGACCTTCATCGCCAACTGCCTGACCGGTGTTTCCGGGAACCACGGTGACTATGGGGTGAGCTTCCTCTGGGTGCCGTTGTTTTCTTTGGCAATGACTGGCGTGTTTCTCTATCAATTTAATAAGCTCCTGCGTCCATGTTACCAAGGTCGCTCAGCGGTAATGCTCGGATTTTTCTATTTCATCGGCCAGATCGTGGTCTGCCTCGCCGTCTGGTTCGGCTCCTGTTTCCTATTCATCAACTGACATGATCTTCCCCTCCCTCAAGGAAACCTTGAAGCAAACCATCTCGCGCTGCCCGACCTGTCAGGCCGAGGTGCCGGCGGAGGTTTGGAAAACGACGGGCACGCCGGCGAAAGTTTATCTGACCCGGACGTGTCCCGATCACGGCGAGGCCACGGCCTGCATTGCCAGCGACGCGCGCTTTTACTGGCTGGCGAAGGGAAATCCCTCGAACGCCTGTGGAGCCGGTTGCGCCTGCTCGGCGGATCCTGCCGGAGTCACGGGCACGCTTGGACGAAATGCCGATGCCACGGTGCCGGAGGTTGAGGTGCTTTCGACCTGCCTCGCGCTGATCGAGATCGTGGATTCCTGCAACCTCGCCTGCCCGACCTGCTTCGCGGATTCACCAGTCGGTGCGGCGGGGGATCGACTGAAGTATCACTCGCTGGCCTCGCTGCAATCGCGCATCCAAGGCGTGATCGACCGCAAGGGGAAGATCGAGATCCTCCAGCTTTCCGGCGGCGAGCCGACGCTGCATCCGCAGTTGTTCGAGCTGATCGACTGGATCCACGCGCATCCAATGATCGACTACTGCCTGGTCAACACCAACGCGGTCCGGATCGCGAAGGAGGACGCCTTTTTGGAAGAACTCGGAACGCGCGCACGGCTCGGCCATTTTCAGCTCTATCTCCAGTTCGACGGTCCGCAGGAAGCCGGCCAGCGCGATCTGCGTGGTGCCGACCTTCGTGACATGAAACGCCTCGCGATGGAACGCTGCGAGCGCGAGGGCATTCCCTTCACGCTGGCGATGACCGTGATGCATGAAAACCTGCCGCATCTCTGGGACACCATCGAGACCGGCCTGAGCTACGGCGTTTGTCGTGGCATTTCCTTCCAGCCGATGTTTCTAACAGGTCGGACCATCGACAGCAGCGGCGAGCGCCTCAACACCGCCGACATCATCCTTGGCGCGGTCGAGCAGTCCTCCGGAAAACTCCGCTACGAGGACTTCACCCCGCTGCCCTGTGGCGATCCGAACTGCGCGACCATCGGTTACCTGCTGCGCACCCCGGTCGGCACACGCAGCATTTCTGAGTTCATCGACTTCGCCAGCGTCCAGGGCTTCCTGCGCGACAAGGTGAATTACGAGCTCTCCGATCTCATCCAGTGCGGCTGTGAGAACACCGAGCTCGGCGACATCCTGCATCGCTTCGAGATGACGGAAAAGGACACCTTCCGCCTCTTCATCAAGCCCTTCATGGATGCGTGGACCTGGGACCAGGACCGCATCGACCGTTGCTGCACCCATGTCATCCGCCAGGACGGAACGCTTGATTCGTTCTGTCGATA
>Ga0209829_10001504_pt1 | contig 18778 bp, 18 predicted proteins | sample C_140205_EF_Meta_FD_187311 | JGI IMG/M metagenome (GOLD analysis project Ga0209829, IMG submission 187311) | Freshwater microbial communities from Lake Croche, Canada to study carbon cycling - C_140205_EF_MetaG (SPAdes) (version 2) | ecosystem: Environmental > Aquatic > Freshwater > Lake...
AATCAAAAATCAAAAACTCGTCCCGGCGAAGCCTTAGCGGAGACGGATCCTCACTCATCAACTTGTCCCGGCATAGTCCCGCCAATGCGGGACGAAGACGGATCGTCAATCTCCCCCTCTCCGCTCCAGCTCTCCACTCTTGCGTCTTCAAATCTTGTGTCTCCTTCCTTCTTCGGTCTCTTCCATTCAAAAATCAAAAATCCTCACTCATCAATCGTCAATCAATCCCTCTCCGCTCCGACTCTCCACTCTTGCGTCTTGTGTCTTCAAGTCTTGTGTCTCTCCTTCTTCGTCCCTCTTCCCTTCAAACTGAACACTGACCTGTCCTTCATAGCTTCAGCGACGAAGGAACACTGAAAACTTCTTCGTCCCTCTTCCCTTCAACGTTCAATGTTGGACGTTCGATGTTCCATGTTCCATGTTCCATCCTCTGTAGATGGCCGACGTCTTCACTCCTGAAAAGCGCTCCGAGGTCATGTCCCGCATCCGCGGACGCGACACCAAGCCTGAGCTCGCCCTGCGTTCGATGCTCCACCGCCTCGGCTATCGCTTCACGGTGAATGGGCCGAAAAACAAATCCCTGCCCGGGAAGCCCGATCTCGTCCTGCCGAAATTCCGCACCGTCATCTTCGTCCACGGCTGCTTCTGGCACGGACATCAACACTGCCCGGCCTTCCGCCTGCCGAAATCCAGCCGAGCCTTCTGGAAAACGAAGATCGAAGGCAATCAAGCACGCGATCTGCGAAACGAGAACGCTCTGCTGAAAATGAGCTAACACGTCGTCACCGTTTGGGAATGCGCACTCAAGACGAAAGATGCGCGGGAATGGCTCGCCTCGCGTCTACCAGCGCTTCTTGGTTCAGTCTGCGAATGAAGCGCCCGGTTGATTGCTACTCGACAATCTCCGCCCTGACGAGCGCTGGGGCGGCAGAACCCGCCACCGCTCTCAGTCTCCATCAAAAGCTCGGCTCCGTCACTTCAACTTCCAACCATAAGCACCCTACGCCATCGCGAAAGTATCCCCGGTTCCAAATCCATCACCTAACAGGTAGGGTGCCCCCGTGTCACTCCAACAGCTCCTCATTCCGCTTCTTTCTAACTGGCCGTACTTTGCCTTGTTGCTTGGCTTTTACGTCCTATTCAAGGTCCTCGCTTCCGCATCCTTCAAGGGCTGGAACGGGGAGAGGATGGTCTGTCGGGACTTGAATCGGCTGGATCCTCAACTCTACCGGCAGTTTCACGACCTCTATCTACCTCGCCCTGACGGACAGGGCAGCACCCAGATCGACCATGTGGTCGTCTCCCCATTCGGCATCTTCGTCGTCGAAACCAAGAACTACAAAGGCTGGATCTTCGGTTCCGAGAAACAGGCCCAATGGACGCAGCAAATCTTTAAAAGGAAACACCGCTTTCAGAATCCGCTTCGTCAAAATTACCTCCACGCCAAAGCGCTCACCCAATTCCTAGACATTCCCGAGAGTCACTTTCACTCTCTCGTTTTCTTCATCGGCGGAGCGGAGTTCAAAACCCCGATGCCGGGAAACGTCCTCAATCGCGGCTTGCTCCCATGGATCAAAAGCCACACCACCACTCTCCTCGATCCCGACGCCGTCCAACAGGCCAGCGCCCGCCTCGACGAGCTCCACCGCGCCACCAACCGCAAAGTCGCTGCGAGGGATCACGTCAAGGCGCTCAAGGCGCGGACTACCGGGTGAAACCGGACGGATCGTTCATGCGAATTTATTCTAATTCGAGTCGACAATCTTTCCGTCAGGAAGCACGCCGACCTCAACGACATATTCTTCGACGGTTACGGCATCGTCAAAGTCCCGCTCGCCATCGAGAAACTGTCGGAGCCGTATCATCATCGCATCAACGATCTCGCGCTGGGCTTCCAGTTCCGTGGGAAAAACACAAATCCGCTCGGGCACGCTGCAAGAGTCGGTCGGGTTGATCTCAGTCACGGTTGGAACCGGCCCCTGAAATACCGTGTTGATGAAAATGCAGAAGCCGCGTTGGTTCATAACTGCTCCTCCATCTGCTTGCGGATCTTGCCGATAATCGCCTCGTAATGGGAAGCAATTCCAATTGCTTCTCCCTCATCGCTACACTCCTCGATGGTGAAGAATGAGCCAACCGGAGTGTCTCCAGTCCGCAGGTATGCGGCGGTGCGTCTCCATGATTCCGCCCGAATCTCCAATCCATCGAGCAGCTGCCCCAAATCATGTTCACTCAGTTCAATTCGGTAATTTTTTGCCATCGCTGGCGTAAACACCTGGCCAGGTTGACACAACCCGACAAGTCTAAATTGTTGAGCATCACAGAATCAGGTGACCAACTCCTTCGCGCCGCACTCCAAGAGGAACTTCCAGACACCATCGTAAAACTCAACGTTTCTGGTTTCATCCTCCCCGTTCAAGTCGCCTTGGGGAACGAAAATAATCATGCCTTTCCTCGCTCGAGTCAGCAGAACCCGGTAGGAATTTCTTGCTACATCAAGTAGGGAATCCTTTTGCCACTTCGAGCCGTTGAGTTTGTAGGCCTTCCATTTTCCATCTTCCCGCCGGAGATCGATGTCCCAACAAACCACACAAAAATCCAGTTCCAGACCCTGAACCTGAAACTGATTCTGAACCGCTTCCAACGCGTTGGATGATCGAACGTCGCTGGAAGGTGCTAACATCCAATCCGCGATGCTCGGCTTCAATTCGACAAACAATCCTTCCGCCGCCAGGCGCCTCGCTTGTCCGGACGCAATTAATCCACAACGCTGTGTTCCGACCGTCTGCTTTTTCGCCCAATTTCGCGCCGAGGACAAGCTGCGCGTGATCCAGATGCAGTCGGAACCTTGGTTCAATTTGGTTGTGGCAGAACATGCGCCAGACGCATCTCCCTCCAAAACGCAACCAGCCCATTGCTCCACCTCGGCATTGCGATAATATCGCATCGATTGTCTCAAGTGGCCATTCTCAAGCGGCCAACGTCGTTTATGTTCTGCCCATCGCGAACTGTCTTTGATTTCCGCAAGTTCGAGAGTTAGATCCGATATCGAAAAACTCCACCCCTTCCTCTCGATAGCATCGAGCCAAGCCTGAATGCCCATCTCCCCGCCATTGATTGCCTGATTGTGGCCGATTAGGGCAACGACAACGGCGCCACCCTCGGGATATGCGTTTTTCTGAGTCTCCAGAATCAAGTCCGCTTCGTGATCAGGAAGCTTTTCCCTGAGAACGATTTTGCCCTTTTCGTAGGTGCGCTGGGCCTCATCGAACACCAAAACTCGGCCATCTTCTTGGCGGTGGTTCTCAGTCCGTTTTCCAAGGAAATGGTGGGCTTTGACGATCTTGTAATTGGCTGCTGATGTCACGAACCGCGCATCTTCCTTCCTATATCCCGTGTGAGCCCACGAAACGGAGGATCTGCTCTGTTTTCGAAACGATTGCGCCAGAGCTTTGTTTAGGACTTCAACGAGCGGGGCGTTGCCAGTAACAAATACGGATTCCCCTGCACGGCTTCCGCGCAAGACCAGTTCAAGTCCGACAAGTGTTTTTCCTGCTCCGGGCGCACCTGAAAGGAATACTACGTGATAGCCTTCTTCGTTGAGAACCGCGTCAATCACATCACGAAGCTCGGAAACACTGGCGCTAATGGCTTCTGCCGGCACTGCGTGTTCGGAGATTGCAGATACATCGTGATTGCCATAAAGCGAGAGGGTGGCATCCAAGATCGAAGAAGATGGTCGAAAGGGAGAATTGAGCCAATCGGCCAGATCAATCCGACGATCGGAGCGCCGATTCTCAAAAGCAATGCCCAACGCCTCGACGAGTGAGTGCGCGTCGCTTTCGAGTGGACGGTTCGCCGCAGCATTCCAGCTATGATCACCGAGTCCCGGCCAATTCGGTTTTCTTGGCACCCGGCCTTCGGTAAGAGTGAGCACTGGCACGACGATGATGCCGTCTTGACCCTGCGAAAGCGATTGCGTCACTCCATGAAACTCAAGCAGGTTGATTGCGTAAGTCATTGCCTGATCTCTATCCGCTGCCTGAAGCTTAGTCCTCTTGAACTCGACCACAAAAAGCACTCCATCAGCGAGAAGGACGCAATCCATCCGAAGCCCTCTGCGGCGGAAATCAAATTCGAGAATCACATGCCTTACCAGTTTGCCATGAGAACTCTGTAAGGCCATGCGCAGAATAGGAACCCGCTCATCCAAGGCTTTCTGAAGAAGATCAATGCTGCTTCGCCATTCCTGATTTTGGTATGATTCGATTTCAAGGTTCTCGGACGCAGCACGCCCGGCTAGTTGATCGGCAATTGAATCGTTCGACGTTGCGAGGAATTCCTCCCGTGTTCCAAAATACCATGCTGGTGACGTCATGAAAATTTTCTCTTTGAATCAGATGGCTTCACGCAATCAACCTCTCACTCCTCCACCTCAGCCCATCTTTATCCGGGTGGAAAGCTTGATCTTGTGGCAGCAGCAATGATTTCCCTGAGAGTTCGATCAATTCCTTTTCCCCGTTCGATCGTCTCGGATCGAGGACTTTGGAAACGTGCCAGTGGTGATCCGGGCAAGGGGCGATGAGGTTGCGGTCCATCACTTCAGGCGTTTGACGCTGCGGGCGGAAAGGAGGGTGCGCATCTGGGTGATGGCGATTTCGTTCAGCTTAAGCAGGCGTTCAGGCTGGGGCAGGCCTTGTCGGATGAGGACGGAGTTGAGGCTTTCGAGATTGGTAAGCACGACCAGTTGCTCCAATGGCGCGTGATCGCGGATGTTGCCCTCGGCACCGGAATGGGCGTCGCGCCATTGTTTCGCGGTCTGGCCGAATAGGGCGACGTTGAGCAGGTCGGCTTCGTTGGCATAGACGAGCGCGGTCTGGGCCTTGGTGATGGACGGCGGAATGAGCGTCTCCTTGATCGCATCGGTGTGGATGCGGTAGTTGATCTTGGCGAGGGTGCGCTGGAGGCTCCACCCGAGCTTGAGGCGGTCGTTCTCGTCGTCTTTGAGACGCTGGAATTCTTTGATGAGGTAGAGCTTGAATTCCGGGCTGAGCCAGGAGCCGAACTCGAAGGCGATGTCCTTGTGGGCGTAGGTGCCGCCGTAGCGTCCGGCGCTCGCGATCAGTCCTTTGGCCCCGGTCAGGTCGATCCATTTTTTGGCGGAGAGGAAGAAACTGTTCCGTCCGGCCTCATTTCTAATTCCCTCGAATTCGAGGGAATTGAAACCTGGGTTGTTGATGCGCTCCCAGACGCCGAGGAACAGGACGGTGTCCTTGTTCTTGAGCCACTGCTCGATCAGAGCACCCGCACCATTGAAGTTCCGCACCATGTCGGTGAGCGAAATATAGTCTCCACCCGGCTGCGTGAGAATGCCGATGGCTGTGCCTTGGACCTCGATGGTGCTCCTTTTGGGTTTGCTCATGAAACGCTATGGGCTGGATCTGTTAGCGGTCGGCGGTCGCGGAAGCCGCGTTTGGCGTCGGCGTTTTTGTTTTTCGCGAGGAACCAGAGGCAGGTCTTAAAGGCTGAAGGATGAATGAAGAAGGATGAAATGGGCATGGCGGTCAGTCTTTTTCAGAATTGGCGCGATCTTCGGCGATTTGGAGGGTGAGTTCCAGTTCGCGGCGGAGTTCTTCGCGGTCGGGCAGGTAGAGCTGGTATTTCTGGACGAAGAGCTGGCTGTTCATCTCGTAGGTGGCGTATTCGACGAGCAGTTCGTCCTTGTTGCGAGTGAGGATGATGCCAATGGGCGGGTTGTCGCCTTCGGTGTTCTCTTCGGCGGCGAAGTAGCCGAGATACATGTTCATTTGCCCGATGTCGTGGTGCTCGACTTCGTTGATTTTCAAATCAATGAGGACGAAGCAGCGGAGGATGCGGTGGTAGAAAACGAGGTCCACCCGGTAGTGAGTGTTGTTGAGGGTGATGCGGTATTGCCTGCCGACGAAGGTAAAGCCTTTGCCGAGTTCCAAGAGGAAGGGCTGAAGGTGGTCGCAGAGCCGAGTTTCAAGGTCGGCCTCCGCGAGGTGGTGCGGCTCGGGGATTTTCAGAAACTCAAAGACGTAGGGGTCGCGCAACAGGTCGGAGGGCGCAGCGATGATTTGACCTTGGGTGGCGAGTTGGAGGATGGCGTCCTTGTCTTTTCCGGCGGCGAGGCGGAGGAAGAGGGAGGATTTCTTCTGGCGCATGAGTTCCGGCACCGACCATTTCTCCCGAAGGCTCTGCTGCTCATAAAAGCTGCGCTCCAACTCATCATCCAGCTTCAGAAGCTCAACATAGTGGGACCAGCTCAAAAGGTGCGAAGCCTTCGCACCTTTTGGGTAAACAAGGTAAAACTGCCTGAAACGCTTCACATTGCTGCGGCTGAAACCCTTGCCGTGGCGGAGGCTCAAATCACGGCTGAGGCTGGCGAGCAGGCCGGTGCCGTAGTCGGCCCGGGTTTTGCCGCCTTGCTCAAATTCCACGATGTCACGGCCAATCTGCCAATAAGTTTCGGTGATGTGGGCGTTGACGGCCTGCGTCGCCTGCGTTTGACCAGTGGCGTAAACCTCGGAGATTTTCCCCAACAGGCTTTGGTAGCCGTCGTCTGCGGTGAGGTCGCTGCTGCTCATGCTTTATTCTCCGTTGAACTGAGCCGGGTGGCGAGGGCTAAGTCTATTCGCTGGCACCGTTCGTGGCAGCCGCGTTTGGCGTTAGCGTTTTTGATTTTCGCGAGGAACCAGAGGCTGGTCCGAAAGTTTGAAGGATGCAGGAAGAAGGATGAAGTGGAAAGCCGGCGGTTCGGCTGATCGAGATCAGTCTGGATGATGGAGCGGCGGAAGGTGGCGGGGTCCTTGACCTTCTGGATGAGGATGACGTTGTGAAACCACGGGATGGAAAGAATTTCCAGAGGTGGCAAATCTGTCGCAGGCTGCGCAAGAATTGGAGAGGGATGTCCGGGCCGAATTTCTTGCGCAGGCTGCGCAAGAATTGGATTTTCGGCCTCAAAGGCGAGATAGAAGGCCCTCATGCGCCAGACGTTGTTGGCGGAAAATCCTTCGATGCCAGGAAAGGTTGCCTGAATGTCAGCTGCCAATTTTTCGATGACCGAGCGGCCCCATCCTTCCCGTTTCTGCCGCTCCACGATGTCCCTGCCGATCTGCCAGTACAGCAGATTGAGTTCCCTGCAGACGGCGGCGTGGGCACGCACCTGTGCCTTGGAGACGCGCTCCTTGATGGCAGCTAAAAGTTCCCCGTAACCGCCAGTTGTGGCGGATAGTTTCGAAGGTTTTTTCGGGCGTTCAGGTTTCATGTTTCATTCGGGGCCGGTGATGCCGGATTGGATTTTTTGGGCCATGGGTGTCGACGCGGAGAATGGATTGACGAATGAGGAATGACGATTTTTGAATGTTGATTTTAGCTGGAAGCGGGTAGAGATCAGGCGATCAGCTTTTGACACCGCCACTTTAGCCCGTCTTCATCCGGGTGAAAAGCCGGATCCTTGGGGAGGAGCAGGGGTTTTCCTGCCAGTTCGATGAGTTCCTTTTCGCCGGTGGAGCGTCGGGAGTCGAGGATTTTGGCGACGTGCCAGTGGTGATCCGGGCAGGGGGCGATGAGGTTGCGGTCCATCGCCCAGTGGTGGTTTTTGCAGAGCGCGAGGCCGTTGGTGGGGTGGTCATTGAGGCTTTCCGAAAACGGAATGAGGCGGGCGGCGTCTGCGACGAGGAGATCGGATTGATGAATGATGAATGATGAATGATGAATGATGAATGATGAATGATGAATGACGATTGTTGAATGATGATTGTTGATTGTTGATTTGAAGAGAATGGGCTTGTGTGGCTTCTCGTGAGGAGCGCCTTCCTCAAGCGGCGTGGTGCCGACATTGAGGTCATAGAGGCGTTCGATGGCGGGGGCGAGGAGCACGCTGGGATTAAAAAGTTTTCAGGGTTCAGGTTCAAGTTTTCAGGAAGAGGGGGACATCGAACATCGAACGTCCAACCTTGAACATCGAAGGGGGAAGAGAAAGAAATCCGAAATCCCCGATCCTCTTCCTGGCCTCTGACCATCTCTTCGAGGAAGAGCCCCCTGAAGGGCGGGACTATGAAAGAAGAAGCAGACCCGGAGCGAGACGCGCCGGGGACGGACTGGAGCGAGACGCTCACAGCCACGGGTTTCGGCTCCTGCCTCTCAACTCTCAACTCTCAACTCTCAACTCTCAACTCTCAACTCTCAACTCTCAACTCTCAACTCTCAACTCTCAACTCTCAACTCTCAACTCTCAACTCTCAACTCTCAACTCTCAACTCTCAACTCGGCCACGGTGAAGCCCTTTCAGGCATCGATCGTGGTTCGGTGGGGACCAGGGGGTTGCGCCGCCCGCTATCTCATCTTGTCCCTTCAGGACGGAAGGGGACCTGCTGCTGAACGACAGCGCTTTCTCAGCACTCGAACTATGAGTGCAATGATCCCCACCGCGACCGCAGCGCCGAAAGCATCGACCCACCAGGGCAGCGGAATCTGCGCCTTCACACGTGTGACCAATGGCTTCTGCAAGGCCTCGGCCAGGGTGTACTCCCAGACGAGGGTGCTGCCGTTGCTCTCTGTGCGGGTTGCATTGGATTCCACTGGCGGCTCTGGAAGATGGAGGATGTAGAGCAGTTTACGGCCTTCGATTTCAGAGCGCGGCATGAAAAGTCCACCGGCAAAGGCGCGGTTTGCCTCGATCGTTCGGTTGAGCTCGAACTGACGTCCCGTGAGTTGGAAATCAAACGTGCCAGCCAGTTTTTGCGCAGTCGGAGGCAGGGACCCCGTCGATTCCGGCTTCGCGAGATCGACCAATTTCAATGCCGATTTGAAGGCGAGCCGCAGGTGGATCCTGGTGCGGACTCCGGTGGTGACGATTTCGAACAACTCCGGTCGCAGGCTGGGGTTCGCGCCGAGCATCGATTCGATCGACTTGCGGATTTGAGTTTCTCCGCCGCCGAGTGTCACCGCGCTGGCCGGCAGATCATAGGTGGCCTCTGCGGTTCCCGATCCGTCGGCATTCAGCCAGAACTCCTCCTTGCAGTCGATGCAGGAAGCGACGAGGAGGCACAACAAGATGGGAAGCAGGCGGAAGAGCACGGAAGAATCAAAGCACAGTTCCGGGGATCTGCCACGCCGATTAGACAAGTTCGGCGGCGATCGGATCGACCAATGCACAGCCGTTTCCGATGAGGCGCAGGCGGTCGTGATGGCGTTCGGCCATTCCCGCTTCGATCAACCAATTGGCGCGGGTTTTGCCCTCTTCGTCGAGAAGCGTCATCGCGATTCCATCAAGCGTCCGCAGTCCGAGCGCGATGCGTTCCAGCCGCCAGGCCTCATCGTCGAGCTGCTCGCTCTCGGCGATGGCGTTTCCGAGTGATGCGATCATTTCGACATACTTCGCCGTGTCAGGCACGTTGCGGTTGCGGCTGCGCCTGATCGTGGAAACGGCGGAAGGCCCGAGTCCGAGGTAATCCTCACCACTCCAGTAGCCGTGGTTGTGCGAGGAACGATGGCCGGGCTGGGCGTAGTTTGACGTCTCATAGGACTCGAAGCCAGCGCCAGTGAGCTTGAGTTTCGCGAGCTCGAAGAAGCTCGCATCGCGATCCTCGCTCTCGTCCATTTCTCCACGTTTGAGGGATTCGAAAAATGCGGTGTCTTCCTCGTAAGTCAGGTTATAGGCGGAAATGTGATCCGGCTTCAGCGAGATCGCGCGGTCGAGCGTGTCCGACCAATCGTCGCGCGATTGACCGGGAATGGAAAACATCAGGTCGATGTTGACGGCGGGCAGACCGGCTTCCTTCAAGATCATGACCGCTTCGGCCGCCTGCTCCGGATCGTGCTCGCGACCGAGGCTTTTCAAAACGTGTGGCGAGAACGACTGAATGCCGAGCGAGATGCGCCTCACGCCGAGGTCCCGGAACAGGGTGGCCTTTGTTAGATCAAAGGTCGCTGGATTTGCCTCGAAAGTGACGTCGTCGAGTTTTGAGAAGTCCAGATGCCGCTCAAGCGCACTGAAGAGCTTCTCCAGATGGGTGGGTGAAAGCATCGAGGGAGTGCCGCCGCCGAAGTAGATCGTGCGTGGACTTTCGGAAAGCTCAGGCAAACGTCGATCCGCTTCCGCCGCGAGGGCATCGATGAACGCGCCGATCGGCGTCGCGCCCGGGGTGTGCTTGTAGAACGAGCAGTAGGGGCAGACGCGGTGGCAGAAAGGGATGTGGACGTAGAGGAGCAAAGAAAAATTGCGGATTGGGGATTTCGGATTGCGGAATGGCAGCGCTTTAAAAATGCGGATTTGCAGAGTCGGGTCCAGCTTGGTTGTCTGTGGTCGTGAGCGGAAGTCTTGAAACGAGTGTGCTGAAGGGAGTTTCGCGCTCCTTTTACCTGACGCTGCGTCTGCTGCCTGAACCGATGCGGAGTGCGGCGAGCCTGGGCTATTTACTGGCGCGGACCAGCGACACGATCGCGGACACGGCGTCGATCCCGGTGGCGGAGAGGTTGTCGCTGCTGGCGAAGTATGGCGATGCGGTTGCACGCGGTGGTCTGGCGGGTCTTGGAGAGGAATCCGGCTTGCTGGCGGCGGCGGATCCGCACGAGGCGATCCTGCTGGAACGCGGCGATGAGATCCTGGAGTGGTTGGCGAATACTCCACCGGCTGAGGCCGTGCTGGTGCGGGAGGTGCTGGAGGTCATCATTTCAGGTCAGCGGTTGGATCTAGACCGGTTTGCTGCCGCCTCGGAAGTCTCACCGGTGTCGCTCAGAAATGATGGAGAGCTGGAAGACTACGCCTGGCGGGTTGCGGGTTGCGTGGGCGCGTTCTGGACGAAGCTCGGGTTTCTCACCCTCGGACAATCGTTTTCAATGGCGGGGGAATCCCGGCTTCTCAAACAGGGGATCGCCTATGGGAAAGGTTTGCAACTGGTGAACATCCTGCGCGACCTGCCGGGCGATCTAACAGCCGGACGTTGTTACCTTCCGGTTTCGGACCCAGGTGACCGGCGGGCCCTTCTGGAAAGTCATGCGCGCTGGTTGCGCACAGCCAGCGACTGGATTGCTCAGGGCGAGTGCTATGCGGCGACCTTGGGGAACCGCCGCCTGCGGGTGGCGACGGTGCTGCCGTCGTGGCTGGCGCAGGAGACGCTGGACGCGATGCGTGGGGCGAATTGGGAGCGGTTGAGCCAGCGGATCAAGATTCCGAGGAGCCGGGTTTACCGCCTGCTGTGGGACGCTTGGATCTGGAATCCGTGATCACCAGCGACCGACAACCGCGGAGAGCGTGACGTTGCTTCGCTCCCCTTCTAACACGAGCTTTTTCCCCACCGGAGTGGAGGGAAGATCGGCGATGGGTCCGTAGGCAGCGGCATCGACCGAGGCGACGCGAAGGGTGCCGGAACAGCGCTTGCCACCCCAGGGATCGAGGTAATCGAAGGGGAACGATCCAGCGGTGCCATCCACTTTTCCTGGAACGCGGATAAGGGTGACGAAGTGGCTTTCGATCGTAAGCCATCCGGGTTTGCCGTCTTGGCCTTTCCTCAGCACCTGGCGTCGCAGGCTGACGATGGGCGGCAGGCCGTTTCGAAAGGATTTCGCGAGAACGGCGTGACAGCGTTCTAACAACTCCACGGCGCTTTCCCTCGATTTTGGGAGCAGAATCTCACTCTTCAGCTCCGGCAGCAGGCGGCCACGGAGGACGTCGTTTCCCATGGCAACGAGGTCCTCGACGTTGATCCCGGCGCGGGACCAGCGGGTGCGGCCGGCCAGCCGGGTCGACGGACGGAGGGCGTATGCGCGAATGGTGTATGAGAGCTTCGTCTCATCGCTGTTGCCAACGATCATCTCCATGCCACGCTGCCACTTTTGGTCACCGAAGCGGATCGCATTGAGGAAGGCGGCGGGCCCGCAGGCATTGCCGGAAATACTGAGCTGGTCGAATGGCGTGGCCGTCGGGTTCGCGGCCTCCCAAGTCGCAGGCGCGGCCTGGGCCGAGGCCAACGCGGCGATCAGGCTAATGACTCGCAGAAGGAGTGAAGACATCGACACGGCGGTTGTTTGCCGGATTCACGTCGGATTGGCCATTCGAAACCCCGATGCTCGATTGGAACGTGACCGGGACGGCGGTATTAGGGACAGCGACTTGAAAAGTCTGGGTCTTCCCCGGCGCGAGCGATCCGACGTTCATCGACTGCGTGCCAGCAGGCGTGGTGACTTGCACGGGGACATTGAAAAGTGGAGTCGTCCCGCGGTTTTGAACGGTGACCTGAAGTGTGAGGCCGTTGCTGCTGCCAACCACCCACTGCGAGGCGACAGCGGCATCGACGATGCCTGCGGTCGAGCTTTGCATGACCCGTCCGAGATCCAACAGGCCGGCACCGTAAGTTGCATCCGCTCCCGGTGGTCCGGCTTCATTGAGGGTGGCATTGATCTGCTCGACAGCTTGCGCTGCGGAGAGCGGCTTGTTGACGTTGTTCGACATCGCCGCGGCGATCGTGCCTGCTCCGATGGGAGCGCTGGCGGAGGTGCCGGTGAAGGAGACGATCCCGCCATCGGTCCCTTCAGCGTTCACTGCGTAGCCGGGAGCCGAGTAGGCGCTGATGCTGCCGGTGTTCGAGAAAAGGAGATGATCGCCGACCGCATCGACGGAGGTCGCTGCGATCACACCAGGCAGGGAGGCGGGTTGTGCAATCTGATTGATGCCCTTGTTGCCGGCCGCGGCGATGATCACAACCCCACGTTCCTGGGCGTATTGAACGGCGCTCTCAAGAACCGCGCTGTAGCCGTCTCCACCCATCGAGATGTTGATCACCTTTGCGCCGTTATCGACGGCGGCGAGGATTCCTTGGGCGATTAGAAAGCTATTGGAGGTGCCGTTGTCGTCGGCGATTCGAATCGAGAGGATCGAGGAACCGGGAGCCACATCGAGGATCAGCGAGCTGACGGCGGTACCGTGGCCGTTCAGAGTGGTCAGGTCGCCCGGAAGATCGACCAAGGAAATCTGCTTGGTTCGCGCGCTGAATGAGGAAGTCGGGGAGACACCGGTGTCGAGCACGGCCACCAGCACGCCATTTCCCCAAGTCTTGCGATCATAACCGGCGACGCCGAGCCACGACGCGAGGCCGTTTCCGAGTGGCACGGCACCGAGTTGGATGGTGCCGTCGGGGAGCTCCGGCACGAAAACTGGAAAGATGAAGCCGGTCTGTTCCGTGCCATCGAGCAAGGAGGCCAGTTCCGCAGCGCTGAGGAAACCGATCCGCAGGGCATTGAGAGCATCGATCCGGCCAAGGACGGAAAAGCCCTTGCCTTTGATTTTCGTGAGGAAGCGCTCCATCGATTCGCGATCGACGAACACCAGCGACCGTTGTCCGGCGATGGCACCTTTCTCGAGGGCTGCGCTGTCCGGGGAGAGCTTCACTTCGGGCCGCTCGCCGCTGCGGAGCTTGCGGGCCTCGTCGTCGCTTCCGACAAAGGGATCGCGCGGCAGCGGAGAGAGCCAGGCGACCCTTGACGCCTCTGGCTTCGTCGTGCGCGCGATGAAGTAGGCGCCGACAACGAGGGCGGCAAAAAACAGGGAGAAAAGCATCCAACGCCGGAAAACCATATCTAAGACTATAACCGCCAGAATGGAGCCCCGTCGCAAGAAACTTCACGAATCGACAACTGGCGTGACGAATCGAAAGTCCAGAGACCGCCAGAACGCTCCGATCCGCAGCGAAAAACGCGCCGCAAGGCTGAACAGGGGAAAAGTGCGAGGACTGGGACTCGAACCCAGGACCAATTGGTTAAAAGCCAACTGCTCTACCGACTGAGCTATCCTCGCGTGGATAAACCGCATCTGGCGGGCGCCGGGGTAGGAGCCGGGGGCGGGTTTTGCAAGATCATTTTCCTTCAAACCCACCGCGAATCCATTTCAAGGCATCGAAAAGCGTGACGCGAGGCCGATCCAACAGAAACGCGCGGATGCCCACATTTTCAGCCCCCACTTGATCCGCTGCGGGAGAATCCCCAATGTGAAGGACTTCGGAGGACGGATGGTCGAGCCGCTCGAGAGCCTTGAGGAAAATGCCGGCATCGGGCTTTCGTGAACAGGCACCGGCCGAGTTGATGATGGCGAGGAATCTCCGGCTCAGGTCCAGATCGTCCAGAATGCGGTGCAAGCGATTGTCGAAATTGGAGACCACCACCAACTGGAACCCCTCGGTCGCCAGCGCGTCCAGCACCTCACCGACCTCCGCAAAAACTCGCCAGGCGGCACCCGTGGCGTAGTGATCGAAGAGGGAGTCGAATAGCGACCCGGATTCCGCCAACTCCGGAGGCAGTCCACAGCGAATGGCCGTTTCCCTGACCAGCGAGCGCCACCAGATGCGTTCGGCCGCATCGCCGTCCCCGCGCGGCGGGTATTCGGGCGACGGCAGCGAATCGAAGATCTGCCCAAAGACCCGGCGAATCACCCTCTCCTCCACCGGATGGCCAGCCGCAGCGAAATGCCGGGCATAAACGGCAGCGACGGATTCGGCGGGCTCGATGAGCGTGCCAGCAGCGTCGAGGAGGATTGTTCGAGGTGAGTTCACAGCGGAGGAATATCCATCAGCCAATGCAACCCTGACTTCCCCTCCAAGTCCAGATTCCACTTGCAAGTCAAGGATTTCCGCGATACGCGGAGCGCCGCACAAGCTTCTAGCGCAACATGGGAGTGGGTCTAGCACCCACTCTTTTGCGTCTCAGGATCTCTCAAGCGCCGATTTTAGCCACCGCCCGCCATGACCAACGACATCGTCGCCCTCATCGAATACTACGAGAAGGAAAAAGGTATCGACCGGGAAAAGGTCGTTGCCGCACTGGAATACGCCTTCATTTCAGCCTACCGCAAGATGGTTCCCGGCGCCGATGCGATCGAGACGCTGCGCGCCGCTGTGGATACCAAGAAGGGCGAAACCCGTATCTGGGCCAGCCTGACCGCTGTGGCCGATGATGACTACAGCGACAAGTTCAACGAGGTGCCAATAAAGCTGGCTTCCAAGAAAAAGCCCGACTCCGTGATCGGTGACATTCTCGAGTTTGACGTGACGCCGAAGGACTTCGGCCGCATCGCCGTGCAGACCGCGAAGCAGACGATGATGCAACGCCTCCGCCAGGCCGAAAAGGAGATGATTTACGAGGAGTTCAAGGACCGCGCGGGTGACGTCGTTTCCGGAACCGTTCGCCGCTTCGAGCGCAACGACGTGATGATCGACCTCGGTAAGTTCGAGGGCATCATGCCAAACCGCGAGCGCGTCCAGGGCGAGGAATACAACATCGGTGACCGCATCCGCGCTTATGTTCTTGCGGTTGAGAACGAAGGCCGCGGACCGGAGATCATCCTTTCCCGCAGCCACCCGAATTTCGTCCGCCGCCTGTTCGAGGCCGAGGTGAATGAAATTTCCGACCGCACCGTGGAAATCCGCGGCGTGGCCCGAGAGGCCGGCTTCCGCACCAAGATCGCCGTCTGGAGCAATGACTCGAAAGTCGATCCGGTCGGTGCCTGCGTCGGCCTCCGCGGTGCCCGCGTGAAGAACATCGTCCGCGAGCTCAACAACGAGAAGGTCGATATCATCCGCTGGAGCGAGGACCCGCGCGAGTTCGTCAAGGAAGCGCTCAAGCCCGCCGAGATCCGCTCGATCACCGTCGATGAAGCCGCCAAGGTGGTGAACGTCACGGTCGACGAAATCGACCTCAGCAAGGCGATCGGCCGCAAGGGCCAGAACGCCCGCCTCACCTCCCGCCTGATGGGCTGGGACGTCCAGGTCCGTCGGGACGAGTCGAAGGAAGAGCAACTCAAGGCCAAGATTGGCGGTGCCGCCCACACGCTCGGCGAACAGCTCGGCCTGACCGACGACTTGGCCGAAAAACTCACCTTCGCCGGTGGCGCGTCCGCCGAGCTTGTGGTGGACATGCCGGCGGACTATATTGCCGGCGCACTCGGGATCACCGACGCCGAGGCGGAAACGATCCTCGAAAAGGCTCGCGCCTTGGTCGCATCCGACGTGTGATCCCGCACCTCAACTTTATTCCCTCGCAACCAGTAGCAACGTTTGATGCCCAAAAACAGCGATAAGACTCCCGAAAAACCGAAGGTCCTCGATTTGATCGAAGGCGCAAAGAAGCCTTCGCGCCGTGAACGCCAGCGCGATGAGGCTTCGACGGTGAAAACGGTGGATGATGCCAAACGGGACGCTCTGGATCTATACGCCGAGGAGAAAAAACCAAAGGTCCGCAAGACTGCCCAGCCAGGCAAGTCGGTGCTACCGACGATTTCCAAACTGCGGGACGAGGAAACCGCCGCTGAGGTCAAGGAGGTCGCGGTCGCCGTGAGCGTTGCAGCGCCTCCTGCCCCGGTGACCGATGAAGTCATCGAGGACCCGAATGATCCGAAGCTGGTCATCATCAAGCCGCCGATTTTGATCCCCGTCCTGGCAACACGCCTCGGCTTGAAGCCATTCAATATCATGGCGGACCTGATCAAGATTGGTGTCTTCCCCAATCCCAACCAGCCGTTGGAGCCGGAAATCGCGGCCAAGATTTGCGAGATTCACGGGTTCGTCTTCGAGCGTGAGAAGCGCGACAAGGACAAGGGATTTCACAAGGTCGAGGAAGTCATCAAGGAACCGGAAGCCCTCAAGGAAGAGCCGGAAGACCAACTCAAGCTCCGCCCGCCGATCATTACGATCATGGGCCACGTCGATCACGGTAAGACCACCCTGCTCGACAAGCTCCGCAACTCCAAGATTGCCGCTGGAGAAGCAGGTGGCATCACCCAGCACATCGGAGCCTATCAGGTGGAGCACAACAAGCACCTGATCACCTTCCTCGACACACCGGGTCACGCCATTTTCTCCGACATGCGTGCCCGTGGTGCCGACATCACCGACATCGTGGTGCTCGTCGTGGCCGCCGATGACGGCCTGATGCCCCAGACTCTGGAAGCCATCAAGCACGCGAAGGCCGCCAAGAAGACCATCATCGTCGCAATCAACAAGTGCGACCTGCCCGCAGCCAACATCATGCGGGTGAAAAGCCAACTGGCCGAACAGGGACTGCAGACGACCGACTTTGGTGGCGACACTGAATTCGCCGAAGTCTCCGCCCTGACCGGCCAGGGCATCGACAATCTCCTCGAGCTCATGGCGCTCCAAGCCGAAGTGCTCGAACTGAAATCCAATCCGAAGGGCACCGCGCGCGCGGCCGTCATCGAGGCCCGCATCGTCCCGGGCCGCGGTGTCACCGCCACCGTCATCGTCGAGTCCGGCACCCTGAAGATCGGGGCCCCCTTCATCTGTGGGCAATTTTCCGGCAAGGTCCGCGGCATGCTCAACGATCGTGGCGAAGCCGTCAAAGCCGCCCCTCCCGGCATGCCCGTGGAAGTCATCGGCTTCGATGAACTGCCGAATGTTGGCGATCATCTCACCGAGATGAGGAGCGAGCGGGAGGCAAAAGCCCTTTCCACCGAGCGTCAGGAAGAACAGCGACTCGCCCGGCTCGTGCCACAGCATCGCGCCCGCATGGAAGATCTCTTCACGATGGTCAACGAAGGCGGCGGCAAGGCCCAGCTCAAACTGATCCTCAAGTGCGACGTGCAGGGTTCCGTGGAGGCCATCAAAAAGGCCGTCCTCGCCATCGAATCAAAGAAGGTCGAAAGCATTTTCATCACTGCTGGTGCCGGTCCAATCACCGAGTCGGACATCCAGTATGCCGCCTCCACCGACGCCATCGTCCTCGGCTTCAATGTCAAGGTCGAGGCCAAGGCCGTGAAGGCCGCCAAATCGGAAGACGTTCAGATCAAGCTCTACTCGATTGTTTACGAACTCATCGACCAGGTGCGTGACGCCATGCTCGGCTTGCTCGATCCACTCACCCGCGAGAAAATCATCGGACATGCCGAAGTCCGTCAGGTGTTCAAGCTTTCCAAAGGAAAGTCCGCCGGCTCCTACATCACCGATGGCAAGGTCCATCGCAAGGCCCATGCCCGCGTCCTGCGCGGAAAAATCCCGGTCTTCGACGGCAAGATGTCCACCCTCCGCCGCTTCCAGGACGAAGTCGAGGAGGTCAAGATCGGCTACGAATGCGGCATCCGCCTCGGCGATTTCAGCGACTATCAGGAAGGCGACATCATCGAGTGCTACACCCTCGAGAAGGTTCCACAGACGCTCTGATCCGCTGCGCGGAAATCCGAAATTCGAAATTTGAAATACGAAACGGAGAGCCTGCCTTTCCGGCCTTTTGTCTTCTTCTTCGTTTCGAATTTAGAATTTAGAATTTAGAATTTTCTTCCCTCCTATGTCCCAGCGCCTCGACCGTGTGAATGAACTCCTCCGCCGCGAAATCAGCGCCGTGGTGCAGAAGGATTATGAGTGGCACGGCAAACTCGTCACCGTGAGCGACGTCGAGACCACCCAGGACCTCAAGGAAGCGAAGGTCTGGGTCAGTGTCCTCGGCGGTGCAGCGGCGGCGGTGATTGAAAAACTCAATCACGACCATGGCGCGATCCAGACAAAGATCATGAAGCGGGTCGTCCTGAAATCCACTCCTGTGCTGAGTTTCCACTGCGATACCTCCGCCGAACGCGGTGTCGGCATCGTCAATCTGCTTCAGGAAGTGGACAAGCTGCCAAAAGCTCCTGAGCCGGAAGCCTGAGTCGTCGACTCCTATCAGTCCGGCTTTCGGATAACCGATCTCTCGGCTCCTGACCCTCGTTGAGTCGGCTTTTGTCAATGGATCGACTTGCGGGAGCCACCCGTGAACCTCT
>Ga0209829_10001506_pt1 | contig 18775 bp, 20 predicted proteins | sample C_140205_EF_Meta_FD_187311 | JGI IMG/M metagenome (GOLD analysis project Ga0209829, IMG submission 187311) | Freshwater microbial communities from Lake Croche, Canada to study carbon cycling - C_140205_EF_MetaG (SPAdes) (version 2) | ecosystem: Environmental > Aquatic > Freshwater > Lake...
CGCCGAGCAGGCAGCCAAGTATCCAAATGCAACTCTCTTATGGGTACAAGATGAACCAGCGAACCAAGGTCCATGGCCATTCGTTGCGCTCAATACTCACGAGGCGCTCTCGGGTCGAACCCTGCGCCCGGTTTCACGTCGTGCGACCGCTTCACCTGCAACCGGAAGCCATCACCTTCACGAAGAGGAGCAGAAAGCTCTTCTCGAAGAAGCTTTCACCCGCTAGCTAGCTTGCTCTAATGAGATCTTGCAGATCTCTTATAACGGAGTAAAAATATCCCGACGATCTCACTATCGCTGATGGTTAAGTACTGGCGCGAATCAGTTGATTGGCCTTGGTTATCGCCTTCAACCCACCAGCCTGTATCTAACTTTTTGATCAGTCGTTTCACAGTGAGCAGATCTGGTCCCGCTGTTCGTCGTACGAGAACGATCTTGCCAAGAGATGGACTCAACGCGCCAGGTGTAAAGCCCTGTGAGCGGTAACGAAAAAGCGTCCAATCCCCTTCGTAGAGTGCTGGCTCCATCGATCGACCCACGATGTGAATCTTCTTCAGCCTAGGCATGAAATGAAGTCTAGATGTACTCTTTGCGGTATGACACTTACTCAGAAACTCTCACAGATCGTGGCACCACAGACAAGCGCATCTGCGCATTGCGATCTCCCATGCGGAATCTACGATCCAGCACAGGCAAAGCTTGAAGCTCAATCAGTTAAGGCAGCGATGGAGAAGTATGCTGCTTCAACAGATGTAGATTTTAAATCTCGCGCCGTTGCAGTGAAGGAAGAGCGTTCAGAGATGGTGAAGCATCACCTCTGGGTTCTCTGGACTGATTACTTCAAGGCCCCTCACTTTGAGGCACACCCACAACTTCACCAACTCTTCAACGATGCCACAAAGCTCGCTGGCGCCGGCGGAACAAAGGGTTCTAACGATGTTGCTGTCGCAGATAAGTTACTTGCAAAGATCGATGAGATCGCCGAGATCTTCTGGGCCACTAAAAAGGCTTAACTAAGCTTCAGCTGAAACAATCTTCTCGGCCGCAACGCGGGCCATGAAAGATATTCGATCAACTAATCGCCGCTGCACATGTGCAACGGCGATTGTTCTATTTACATGAGTAATCTCTGCTTCAAAAATAACAAGTCCATCTCCTGCATCAATCACGCGCGCATGAGCACGAACTTCTTCTCCGATGGGAACCGAGGTGCTCATCTCAAGAGTGATCGCCTGAGTGAAGGATGTCTCTCCGGGGGCAAAGTATTCTGCGAGCGCTGCGCTACAGGCGCTCTCCACCAATGATTGAGCTGCGCTACTTGCAAGAATAGGAAGATCATTAAAGCCTGATGCCACAGAGGTATCGGCTGCCCGCACCACCATGGTGGACATTCCGACTGCCCCGAGGAGTTCATCCGTGCTCATGGAAATAACTTAGCGGATGAAAATCACTCAGGGCTTCTAGAAACCCTCTCGAAACTCCTGAGTATGTGAAATTTCGATCGTGGTCTCACCATCAATAGTGACTGTGGTCTGACTAAAAGTCTCGCTATAAATTTGGGTATAGAAACCGGCCTGCATCTGTGCCGCTAGCGCTTGGGTCTGCGCTATCAATCGCTCATGTAAAGAGTCTGAGATAACTTCTTGACAGGCTGCGCCAAGGAGAGATTTTAAGAGCTCAACGTTCTGACGATGAGCAATCAAGGTCGAATCACATGGTGGGCATTGCGAGCAGTGCGTGGCCAAGAGCTCGTGAATCGAGGGATCGACAACTTCATTATCGACGGTGAGCAAGATAGCGCCAAAGATCTCTTCGCAAGGGATCATTCTGCTGCTCCCTTCTTGCTAGAAGGCGGTAATGCAGAAGCAGTTGTAATTCCACGACTCTTTGCATACTCAGTCAGAGATGCGCGCAAGAGCTTTCGGCCCCTGTGAAGCCTAGACATCACAGTCCCGGTCGGCACTCCTACGATCTCGGCGATCTCTTTATAGGAATAGCCTTCAACATCAGCGTAATAAACAACCATTCGGAAATCTTCTGGGATAGCTGAGAGAGCTTCTTTTACATCGCCATCAGGAAGATTTTCAAGGACAACATCTTCTGCAGACTTTCCTTGATCGCTGGTATGTGAAGCTGCTTCAAAGATCTGCCAATCTTCAACTTCACCATCAGAGATTTGCGGGCGGCGTTGATCCTTACGATATGTATTGATAAATGTGGTGGTAAGAATGCGATAGAGCCAGGCTTTGAGATTGGTTCCAGGTTCAAATTGGTGGAAAGAGTTAAATGCCTTGGCAAAGGTATCTTGCACTAGGTCTTCAGCATCTTGCTGGTTTCGGGTGTAACGAAGAGCGGCCGAGTAGAGCGGGTTGGCAAAGATCAGGGCATCGCGTTCGAAGCGCTCTTTACGTTCGAAGGGGCTCTCACTTGCGCGCTCGAGCGCACCGTGAGCCGAAGGCTCAACCGCAAGATCCACTTCGCTGCTCATAGGTAATAAGGCTACTGCCATATCCTGACAACGCCCTGAGTGAGGGATCTATTCCCGCTGAGTCCGCAGCCTAGAAGAGTGTCTGCGGCTCCCCTAATTCGATTGGGGCGATCAACTCTGGACCATTGTTGCGAATCGAGTTCACCAGACTTGCTACAGGAACGGCCTTCAATCCAATGGCTGGCGACTCCAACTCCATCATCGCGCGAATCTCATCAACATCTTGTACGGATCGATCCAACCATTGATCCCATCGATCTCGCGGTAGAAAAGTTGGCATCCGCGAATGGACCGTTGCGAGAAATTCAACAGCAGGGCGAGTAATAATGGCAGCGCTATCGCGCACAGTTCCATCCGGTGCAATCCAGCGATCCCATATTCCCGCAAAGGCAAGTGATTGCGATTTCCCTATTACGCTATCTGTTGAAATATTAGCTGAGATGTAGAAGGGCTGCTTCGGAGAGTATGGCCCCATCTCTGTAGCCCATTCGTAATATCCATCAGCAGGGATAAGACAACGGCGGCTTCGAAATGCACTTCGAAAAGTTGGCTTCTGATCTACCGTTTCACTGCGTGCATTAATTGCTTGCGATTGAGATTTAATCGCTGCATCAGAGTCCTTGCTCCAAGGCGCAATGATTCCCCATGATGCGATAGCAAGATCACGTTTATTCTCACTCTCATTACGGACGATATAAATATCGCGAGTTGGAGTGATATTCCAGTCTGCCGGCAAGATTGGCAGGGTCTTTCCCGTATGAATCTCGAACTCTTCTATCAACTCGGCAGGGAGTTTTGAGAGAGCGAAGCGGCCGCACATGAGTGAGAGAGTAGCGCCTCACTGTAGGATTCACATATGACGCAACTCTGGCCAGCCCCGCATCGCGGGCAGACCCCAGTTAATGCGCGCATTACAATTCCGGGATCAAAATCTGTCACTAATCGAGCACTCATCTTGGCTGCTCTTGCAGATTCGCCTTCACTGCTTCGCAAGCCGTTGCACTCTCGCGACTCTGCGCTCATGATCGCGGGCCTTCAGGCAATCGGTGTGGGGATCGAGCAAGCCGCTAATGGTGACCTCACAGTGACGCCGGCAAAGTTATTTGGACCAGCAAGCGTTGATGTGGGAAATGCCGGAACGGTGATGCGCTTCTTGCCACCTGTTGCTGCAATGGCGCAAGGTCTTATTCATTTTGATGGCGATGCACGATCGCATGAGCGCCCACTTGGCCCAGTGATTGCAGCACTTGAATCTCTCGGGGTGAGTATTGAACATGGCTCTCGCTACTCACTTCCCCTCACTATTAACGCTAATGGCCAACTTCGTGGTGGTGTTGTCGATGTCGATGCCTCATCATCAAGCCAATTTATCTCTGCGCTCCTTCTCGTAGCTCCAGCAACGAAAGAGGGAATCACGATTCGACATACCGGATCAACCCTTCCATCGATGCCCCACATCGAGATGACAGTTCAGATGCTCCGCGAAGTTGGTGTGAAAGTCGAAGTCATCAATGGAAAAGAGTGGCGAGTCTCCCCTACTGTGATGCACGGTCGTGAAATTACAATCGAACCTGATTTATCTAATGCGGCGCCTTTTATGGGAGCGGCAATGATCTGTGGTGGCTCAGTCACTATTACCGATTGGCCAAAGGTTACGACCCAACCTGGTGATCAACTTCGCACTATTTTTAGCCAGATGGGTGCAACGATTGCATTCACTGAGACAGCGCATGGCTCAGATCTCACTATTACAAGTGATGGAACGATTCACGGTATCGATGTTGACCTTCATGATGTTGGAGAGTTAACGCCATCTATCGCTGCGCTTTGTGCGCTAGCCGATACGCCTTCATCACTTCGCGGAATTGGCCATCTCAGATTGCATGAGACTGACCGACTCGCCGCACTGGCTGCAGAGATCAATGCACTCGGTGGCGATGTCGATGAAGAAGAGAGCGCACTGCACATCTCGCCTGCTCCCCTGCATTCTGGAACATTCCATAGCTATGAAGATCACCGCCTCGCTACTGCAGGTGCAATGATTGGCCTTCGGATCAATGGCATCTCAGTAGAGAATATTGAGACGACACAGAAGACGCTCCCAGATTTTCCTGGGGCATGGATGGAGCTTTTAGCCCAATGATGGCTCGCGAGTTTGATGAGGATGATGTTCGCATCCGTCCCGCAGAACGCACCCGCCCACGTACCAAAGATCGACCTGACTACTCACAATCGCAGATTGCTCGTGTGATCGCTGTCGATCGGGGTCGAACAACCTGTCTGATTGAAGAGAGCGGTCTCCTCATCACCGCAATGAAATCTCGCGAACTTGGTAGAAAATCAGTCGTTGTTGGAGATCTTGTTGGAATTGTTGGCGATCTGACTGGCTCAGAAGGCTCACTTGCCCGGATTGTGATGGTGCAACCACGTAAAAACGTTCTCACTCGCACCGTCGATGATGTCGCAGAGTTTGAGCGGATGATTGTTGCCAATGTCGACCAGATTGGAATCGTTATCGCTGCGGCTGACCCTGAGCCTCGCCATGGTTTTGTCGATCGAGCACTTGTGGTCGCCTTCGATCAAGGAATTACGCCACTGATCATCGTGACTAAATGTGATCTTGCAGATCCGAGTGAATTCCTCTCTATGTATGACGAGTTGGAAGTTCATGCCCTGAAGATCTCTCGTGGTGGAGACCTCACTGACCTACGCAAAGAGCTTCGGTATAAGCGAACCGTTCTTCTTGGTCATTCCGGGGTTGGTAAATCCACACTTGTGAATGCACTCACTGAAAGTGAGAGCAGAGCAACTGGTGATGTGAACTCTGCGACTGGTCGCGGGCGCCACACATCCTCGAGTGCAGTAGCACTTAAGATCGATCTCGATGAGAATGAGACTGGCTGGATTATTGATACACCCGGTGTGCGTTCATTTGGCTTGGCACATGTTGAGCGAGATCGCGTCATTAGCGCCTTCCCCGAATTCGCTCCAGCGATCGAACATTGTCCACGCAACTGCTCACACGATGAAGAGAGCTGTGCACTCAATCATTGGCCCGCTCTCTCTGAGAGCGCTCGCCATCGACTCGCTAACCTGCGCCGAATGCTCGCCGAAGGCTCTCGATAATCACTGCCTAGCGATCGCCGAGAGATTAGACTCCACTCATGAGAGATTTCGCGCTCGACCTATCCTTGGCACTTCGCTTAGCGGATGCAGCAGATGCCATGTCGATGGCGAAATATCGCTCTGATGCGCTGATTGTAGAAACAAAGCCAGACCTCACACCAGTCACCGATGCCGATAAAGGTATTGAATTTATGATCCGTGATGTTCTCTCACAAGAGCGGCCGCTTGATCTTGTGATCGGTGAAGAGTTTGGCGGCAAAGATGAAGCTCTCACCCCTAGCAATCAGAACTTTTATTGGGTTATCGATCCAATTGATGGCACAAAGAACTTTGTCCGTGGCGTTCCCACTTGGGGAACTCTCATCGCATTGGTAAATGCGGCTCACGAAGTTGTCGTGGGGGTAGTCAGTGCTCCCGCGCTCTATCGTCGCTGGTTTGCATATAAAGAAGGTGGCGCCTTTGTCGTAGAGAATGGTGACGCTCCAAGAAGAATCCATGTTTCCGCAGTTTCAGAGCTTTCGGATGCATCAATCTCTTACTCTGATTTAGCCGGCTGGGGTGAGCGTCGTCAAAAATTTGTTGATCTTCAAGAGAAGGTCTGGCGCACCCGTGGCCTCGGTGATTTCTGGTCACATATGTTGGTCGCCGAAGGCGCCGTTGATATTGCCGTAGAACCATCACTTGCGCTCTGGGATATGGCAGCGAATGCAATCATTGTGACCGAAGCAGGTGGAATATTTGGTGACCTTGATGGCGGCCGTGGTGCGCATGGCCCTAGTGGTCTCTCAACAAATGGAAAACTCCACCAAGCCTTTCTCGATGCATTAAATAAGACTGAATAAGCAAGGATGAGTAGCTAACCATGGGTCTCTTCTCTCTCTTTCGACGCAAGAAGAAAAATTCTGGTGCCCACAACGAAACTGCTCATCGCGAAGCGCCGCCTATCCCAGCACAGCAGTGGCACCACACGTTCTCGCATTTTTATCTGGAGACCCATCCGCTTGGCCAAGTTCCAGGAACGGACCTTGAACGCCAACTTTTGATCAACGTTTTAATCTCACTGAGCAATGCCATATCTCTGCTTGGGAATGAAGCTCAAGAGAGCACTTCTCCTTTCTTTGCGCTATCGCAGGAGCTTCACAGCAAGGCAAGAGAAATTGAATGCACTGTCGAAAAACTTGAAGTAATTGGCCTGAGCTTTGATGTATCTCATGGCTTTGCCGCTCGAGTGAGTGCCAACTCGCGTAAATACACAGTCTTGTTAGGTGAGAGCTCTGCTGTCGCGAGGGCGAGCACGCCCTTTAATGGTGATCTGCAGCTCTTCTTGCAAGATATAGCGGGTTCAACAAGTGCTCCAGCAGATAACGTCCAGAGTCGCACCTTAGTTCTTGCAGTTGATGGAATTGCCTATTCAGCTCTCAATCTTCAATCAGAACTGCGCTAAATAAAACTTACAGATCGATCCACTCGCCACCGACAAGCTCATTTGCTCGCTCAGGTCCCCACGATCCTACAAAGTATGGGAAGAGTGCTGGCTCCCCCGAGATAACATTTTCAAGAATTCGCCACGTTTCTAATACTGAATCAATGCGGGTGAAGCGCATATGGTCGCCAGACATCGCTGCGCGTAGCAAACGTTCATATGCTTCTTGACGCTCACCAAGCGCTGCTGAAAACTCAACATTGAGTTGAACAGGTTGAGTTGAGAGCGAATCTCCGGGTGACTTAGCAAGCAGTTCGATATCTACGCCATCTTTTTTGCCGAGGCGGAATCGTAAAATGTTTGGCGCTCCTGCTTGGCTCTCTGCAAAGAGCATCCGTGGCGGCTGCTTAAATTCGATAATTACTTCAAGGGTTGTCTCGGCAAGTGCTTTACCAGTACGAAGATAGAACGGAACTCCAGCCCAGCGCCAGTTATCAATATGAACGAGAGCCGCCGCAAAAGTCTCGGTAGCTGAATGCGAAGCAACGCCAGCCTCATCGAGGTAACCAACATATTGGCCGCGAACAACGTGCTCTGGCTTGAGCGGAGCAATGGCTCGGAAGATCTTTAGCTTCTCATCTTCCATATTGTGGGCATTAATCTCTGATGGTGGCTCCATCGCGATAAGAGCAAGAACTTGTAAGAGGTGGTTCTGAAGCACATCTCGAAGTGCACCAACTCCGTCATAGAAAGCTCCTCGACCTTCGATGCCAAAATCTTCCGCCATAGTGATCTGAACGCTGGCGATATAGCGATGATTCCAGACTGGCTCCCAGATTGAATTAGCAAAGCGGAAGATCAAGATATCTTCAACAGACTCTTTTCCGAGATAGTGATCGATTCGGAAGATTCGCTCTTCTGGAAGTACAGCCTCCAGCGAATCTTGTAAGTGAATTGCAGATTTGAGATCACGGCCAAATGGCTTCTCAACCACAAGGCGTACTCGATCCATCAATCCAGCTGCGTGAAGACCACGAGTAACTTGTTCGAATGCTGATGGTGGGATCGCAAGGTAGATCACAATATTGTGCTTGCCTTCAAGGCGCTTTGCTAAATCGTCATAAAGTGTTTGCTCTTGGTACTTACCCACAACAAGATCTAGGTGCTTATCAAGCAGGGACAAGACCTTCTCATCTGGGTCCTGAACAACGTTTTTGATCGAATCGAGAGCATAAGCAACAAACTCTTCGTGGTTCCACTTTGTTGAAGCTACCCCGACAACATCGGTTGTGAGGAACCCGCTGCGGGCCATGTTGTAAAGGGCCGGAAAGAGCTTTTTCTTTGCTAAATCACCGGTTGCGCCAAAGAGCACGAGAACATCTGCTTCATCAAGCTTCTTCTTGCGGGGCGTCATCAAGAGTAATTACTTCCTCTTCGCTTCTGTATGTCCGCCAAATTTTTTGCGCATGGCAGAGAGCACTTTATTTGCGTAGAGGTCATTTCCTCGAGAAGAGAAGCGACCCATCAATGAGGCGCTCAATACATTTGCAGGAACTCCAGCATCAATGGCTGTTGCAACTGTCCATCTGCCTTCTCCAGAATCCGATACAGAACCTTCGTAAGCATCAAGCTCTGGGTCTTCTTGGTATGCGGTGGCAGTGAGGTCAAGCAGCCATGAAGCAACAACCGACCCACGGCGCCATACTTCAGTTATCTCACGCATATCAAGATCGTATTGAGTCTTATTGTGCTCACCCACAGTTGTTGGGTGGTTGATTCCATCTGCAGCTGCCTTAAAGATATTGAGGCCTTCTGCATATGCAGCCATCGCACCATATTCGATTCCATTGTGAACCATCTTGACGAAGTGACCTGCGCCAACTGGTCCGCAATGATAGAAACCAAGTTCAGAGTTCGCAGGCTCACCTGTTCGTCCTGGTGTGCGCTCTGCTGCATCGAGCCCAGGTGCAAGAGCTTTAAAGATTGGATTGAGACGATCGACAACTTTCTTATCTCCACCAATCATCAGCGAGTAGCCACGCTCTAATCCATAGACGCCGCCAGATGTTCCGACATCAACAAAGTTAATTCCTTTTGAAGCGAGCCATGCGGCATTTGCAATGTCATCGCGATAGAAAGTATTTCCACCATCAATAATTGTTGATCCTGGAGCGAGGTGCTCTGCTACTGCGTGAATTGTCTTCTGAGTTACTTCTGCAGGGACCATCACCCAGACGATTTGAGGGTTACTCTCGTTATTGAGCTTTGTTAGATCTGCAAGTGATGTGAGTCCAGCATGACCTTCCGCTGTAAGAGTTTTCACCGAATCTGGGTTGAGATCAAAGACACTGATCTTTACTGGGTGGGCTGGATCGATATGAGTCGCTACTCGCCTAACAATATTTGCACCCATTCGACCAAGGCCAACCATCGTGAATGAAAGCTCTTGATTACTCATCATCTCTCCCTGTGACCGATACTCGTAAAAATACTTTAGATCTTGATATCCGTAACGAAATAGATCTGTGTGGCTGGTGAATTCTTTCTCATCATTGAGATTGGAGCTAAATCTTTACCAGCGAGGAGTTCCTGGAGGGGCTCTCGCTTGCTCTCGCCCACTGCAAAGATGTAGATAGCAGATGCGTTAGCTAATCGAGCGGCTCCGATCGATACCCGCTGTGCGGGTGGCTTAGGAGAATTATCTACTGAAATGGCCGATTCCATTGAATTAAGGGCGGCGACATCACCTGGGAAGAGCGAGGCTATGTGACCATCTTCACCCATGCTCACAATCACCGCATCAAATCTCGAGCTCTTACCTAGGCGAGTTTCCAGTGCCAGCGAATAATCTTCCGCAGCTGATGCAAGCGTGGTGGCGTCCGGCTCTGCCACTCTCTCGAAGTGGATATACCCAAGTGATTTCTCAAAAGCTGCAATCAGAGTTGAATCAGAACGATCTTCATCTGAATGCGCTACAAATCTCTCATCGCTAAACCAGATCCGGACCCGAGCATCGCGAAGTGATGTAGAGCCCTCTTGAGATGTAGCTCGAAAGAGCCCAACATCGATCGCCTTGGCGATGGCAAGGCCCGTGCGTCCTCCGGTAATGACGATCTGGGCTTCACGCTGCTCTCTCCACGCGTGAGTAATTGCGGCAACGACACGATCTGCAACTGCGGCAACCAACTGCTCTGCTGAAGGATCAAAGAGGCGTTGATAATTCGGTTGTGCCATAACGAAAGGGTATTACCTAACTGGTGAGATGCGAAGCTGAGGTAAGAAGTTGAGATAAAAAAATCCGGCCCATAAGACTTTCGTCAGATGAACCGGATTTACTTACTAGTAGCGGGGACAGGATTTGAACCTATGACCTCTGGGTTATGAGCCCAGCGAGCTACCGAGCTGCTCCACCCCGCGTCGGTGAGCCAATCCTAAAGGAAAGGCTCGAAAATACCCAATCGCCTTAGATCAACTACTTGGCTGATTGAGCACGAATAGCTGCTGCAATAGCAGATTTCAATCTGCTCTGTGCTTGGCCATATGCAGTGAAGTCACCATTCTTCAGCGCGCTCTGTGAATCGGCAAGTGCAGCTTGTGCCGCTGCTAACGCAGATTTGAGAGTAGTGCTTGCTGGCGATGATGAACTTCCACTCGGTGATGTCGATGTCGAGGTTCCAGAATTATTTGTCAGTGTCGTTCCAGCGTTACCACCGAAGACTTGATCGAGCGCTCCTTGAAGCGTGTTATCAAATCCAATCTGATCACCGAAGCTGATCAAGACTTTCTGCAGAAGTGGATATGCAGCCGAGTTTGCTGTTGCACGAACATAGACCGGCTGAACGTAGAGCAGACCGTTACCGACTGGAAGTGTCATCAGATTACCCAAGACAACATCGGATCCGCCTTGGCGCAAGAGTGAGAGCGCTTGAGCGACATCTGGCTTCGCTTCAAAGTTTGACGCTACTTGCGATGGCCCTGAGATATTTGTTGAGCGAGGTAATTGAAGAACGGTGATCTTGCCGTAGTCAGGCCCGGCATCAGAGTTCACAACTGCGAATGCTGTGAGGTTCTGGCGTCCACCCTTAGGAACAAAGCTCGTTGAGAGTGAGAAGGATGCCTTCTTCGCACCAGGCAATTGCATCGTCTGGTAGTACGGAGGCTGAGTGGCAGCATTTGCACCGAGTGAAGATGGATCACTTGGTATGCGCCAGAAATCTTGGCCACCGTAGAAGGCGCCTGCAGTCTCAACGTGATATGTGCTGAGTACATCGCGTTGAACGTTGAAGAGATCTTCTGGATAACGAATATGTTGAAGAAGTGCTGGTGAAATTGCGCTCTTTGGCTCAACTGTTCCTGGGTATGCCTTTGACCAAGTCTTTAAGACTGGGTCTGTCGTATCCCATTGGTAGAGATGAACTGTTCCATCATATGCATCAACAGTGGCCTTCACTGAATTGCGAATGTAGTTAACATTTTTATCAGCGAGCGGCGCAACCGAAGTAGTTGCTGAACTTACCGAGTTAGTCGTTGCGGCTGCAAGGTTTGTTACCTTCGCATATGGATAGCCAGCAGATGTTGTATATCCATCAATAATCCAAACGAGGTGACCATTAACAATCGATGGGTATTCATTTCCATCGAGCGTCAACCAAGGCGCTACTTTCTGAACACGCTCCATCGGATTGCGGTTGAAGAGAATCTTCGAATCCTTGTTAATAAGGTTGGAGAGCACGATTCGCTGCTCTTTATATTTAATAGCAAAGAGAAGTCTGGAGAAGATTGAGCCCATCGGAACTCCGCCGGTGCCGGTATAGGTGTAGTTCTTCTGTCCATTTGCAGAGGCATCATCCGGGTAATCGAGCTCAGTCGCAGCGGAACTCTTTGCGCCACCAATGATGGAGTAATCAGGGACGTTCTCACCAAAGTAGATACGTGGCTGGAATGCTCCAAGACCATTTGTCGGAGGAATATTTCCGACAGAGAACGCTGGCTTGCCATCGGCATCAACTGTGTTGGCATATGCACCGACGAATCCAAATCCATGGGTGTAGACCAAGTGATCATTGATCCAATTTCGGACTGGGCTTCCTGCAATATTTAATTCGCGTACCGCTACGACAGTATCGCGGCTCTTGCCATTAACTACATAACGATCCATATCGAGGGAGTCAGGGAATGTGTAATAAGGCTTAATCTGCTGTAGCTGGCGGAAGGTCGCAGATACGACATTGGGATCAAGTAAACGTGTATTTGAAACGGTAAGCGCATCTCCTGCGAGCTGACCAGAAGCTACTGAGGTAGTTGCTTGATAATCCTTGATAGTGACTTTATCTAATCCATAAGCAGCACGAGTCGCATCAATATTGCGTTGGATAAATGGCGCTTCCTTTGATGATTCAGATGGCTTGACTTGGAACTGTTGAATAAATGCTGGATAGATTCCTGCAATCAGAAGTGATGAGATAACCATCAGCGAAACACCTGCTGCAGGAAGAACCCATGAGCGGCGAAGGATATTTGCAAAGAAGAGCAGAGCGCAGACAATTGCTATACCAGCGAGAATCGCTTTTGCAGGAAGAGTTGCATTGACATCGGTATAGGAGAGTCCTGTGATGAGTCGCCCTGATTTCAAGGCAAGGGTGTAACGATCAAACCAATAGGCAACAGCCTTAACCAAGACGAGAAGTCCAAGCAGAACTGAGAGTTGCACGCGTGCAGAAACCGATGTTCGATCTTCTTGAACCGCAGGGCGAATTCCGCCGTAGAGGTAATGGACTCCGGCAGTCACAATCAAAGTAAGGAGGAGGGTCGAAATCGCCCAACCTATGAGGGCTTCATAGAGTGGAAGCTTGAAGGCGAAGAAGGAGATATCTAAACCAAATTGCGGGTCTTTCACTCCAAAGGGAGTTGAGTTCTTAAAGGGAAGCCAGGCCTGCCAGAGTCGCGAGCCTGACATTCCGGCAAAGTAGAAGACTGCAATAGCGAGTCCGATTACTGCATAGCGCTTGATTGGATCGAGTTGACTGCGGTATCGCTCGATATTGTCAGCTTCAAGTGAGGTCGGAACATAGACCGGGCGATTGCGATGTGCAATCACAATATTGGTCGTGATGATAAAAGATGTGATGAGTCCAAAGGCGAGGAAGAGCTCAGCCTTTGTGATGAGAGTGGTCTTCCATACTGATGAGAAATTAACCGAACGGAACCACAGCACATCAGCGTAGAAACCACTGAGTGAGATGAGGATGATTCCGAGAACGAAGAGCACTGCGATCGTCAGCGGAAGTGGTCCAACCTTCTTGCGCGGGCCGAAGTTAAAAGGTCCGCCATTTCCAGGATTACCTTGGGAGAACGGGTTATTTGGAAAGTTAAATGAACTCATGCCCCAAACTGTAGCGCCAACTCTAATTTCAAGGAGTTTGGCTCCTGGCCCTTATGGCTGCGGGCGATCATCCTGAGAAGCGGCTGAAGGAGCAGCGGGCGGATTCTCCGTGAAACTACGTTGAAAAGCCTGGAAAGCGCCGACCGAGCGGTTTGTCTCGCTCTCATATTTATCCTTAAAGCGTGATACCCACATCACATAGATGATCGCACCTGTTACAGCGAAGAGGGGGACGAGCCACCAGATAAGCGCCGCAAAGGCAGGATTGCCATTCGATGGGGCGACCATCACCAGATGCAGGGCTTCATGCAGGGCTTGAGCGATTCTCACTCCCCTAGCCTATCCACTCTGCAGGAATATTCTGTGCGAAAGCGCGGTTCTCATTCGTGCAGTTGCATGGCCTTAATGAGTTGCTCGGCTTTCAAAGGCAAAGTTAATCGAAAGGCGCGATAATACGATTATGAGTGGTGACTTTGGTTTTACTCCTAGCGGAGATTTTGGATCGAATCCATTTGCCGCTTCTGCAAACTTGCCGATGATCGCAACTCAAGCGCTGCGCGATAGCGCCAGAAATTTTCTCAACACCCACTCCGTCATTCCAGTGGGGACCGCTGATAATGATGCGATACGTGGCTCACTCGATATTGCAAATAATTGGCTCGATAGCGCCACGATATTTCCGGCTGTTTCAGCCCCTGCGAACGTTGCCTGGAGCCGTAAAGATTGGCTCGACTCATCTATCCCTGGCTGGCAGAAGTTAGTAGAACCTCTCGCTGAAGGAATGGCTAGCGCACTCTCGGAGCTGATTGGTGGAATGAATTTTGGCGAGAGTGATGAGAGTGGTGAAAATATCTCCCCAGAAGATTTCCCTATCCCAGACAGTGCTATCCCTTCATTTAACGCGATCTTTGGCGCAAATCCCATGACAACAGGTGGCATCATGCCAATGATGCGCGGCTTTATGGGCGCAATGATCGCTACTCAACTTGGTCAATCTGTTGGAGCGCTTGCCATACGCGTTACCGGGGCGAATGATGTCGCTCTTCCTCTCTTCACACAGTGCGAGACTCACTTAATTCCACAGAACATCACAGCTTGGGGCGAAGGTCTTGATCTTCCAGCCAGTGAGATCTCCATCTTCTTAGCCTTACGCGAATCTGCAGCAGTCCGACTCTTCACACATGCCCCGTGGCTCTCAACCTATATGCAAGATGCAATCGCTGCTTATGGTCGAGGAATTAAAATTGATATCGATGCAATTCAACGTCAAGCAGAAGATGCAATGGCATCTGGAGCCCTTGATATTGAAAATGCGGACTCGATCAATCTTGCAATCACCAGTGGGATGTTTATGCCGGAGCAATCGACCCAACAAGCAGCAGCTCTTGAAACATTAGAGATGGCGCTGGCTTTAATCGAGGGCTGGATTGATCATGTTGTCGATCTCGCAGCCAAAGATCGCTTGCCTTCACTCGCTGCTCTGCAAGAAGTTGTACGTAGATCTCGTGTGACCAACTCACCGACACAACAACTCTTCAAATCATTACTCAATCTTGAAGTATCCCCTCGCAAGATGCGCGAGACTGCGCATTTCTGGAGTGAACTACATAAATTAGTTGATAGTGAAGGTCGCGATTATCGCTGGGAAGATTCTGCACTGCTTCCGAGAAGTGAAGATATTGGAGATCCTGCCGGATTTCTTAAGAGCACCACTGTCCCTGATGATCTCAGCGGTCTGATCTAGCAAAAAGTTTTCGATATAAAAAAGCGAAGCCCCCGGCCGCACGATTCTTTATCAGCCTTCCCCTTGCTGATAATGAACGGTTATCCGAGGACTTCGTACGAGAAAACTAGAACTTCTCGCCCACTAAATCAAATGCAAACCCCTAACATCCACACCCTTTTTACGAAGTTTTAAGAAGTTTCAAGAAGTTTCAAGAAGTTTCAAGAAGTTTGTTGAGTAAATCTCTTGCAGAATTCCTTGCGACCTTATAGAACCTCTTGAAGCGCTGCTATTCGATTGAAAGCGGCAAAAAAATGTAAAACTCTCTACCGACTCTCTAGGGAAATCCCACGTATTAGTGGTTGGGTAGGAGAAAATTTCTCATTGCGTAAGAATTGTTGATAACTCATCAGAGTTTGATGAAATTGTGGTGAAGGCTGTTGATAACACTGTGGAGAACTAGGGGATAACTTCGAATGTCGGTGGAGAACTTTATTCAAGAGAGTTTCTTCTCTGGTGAAGAGGCTATCTTCGCCTCCGTGCCAACGATTACACCCATTCGTGCCCGTAAGAAGGCGGTCCTCGAGCCATCCCTTCCTGAATTTCGAGTCGTTCGCTCAACTCGTCGAAAGCGTGGGGTCACCGCATTTCGAAGTAATGGTGTGATCGAAATCCACATGCCAGATCGGACCTCGCGCCGGGCAGAACGGGAGTTAATCCCTGAGATGATCGCGCTCGTACTTCGGCGCGAGGCCCAGCAGCGACGTACCGATGACCTCCTGCATGAGATAGCAACACGCTTGCTCGCCCAATACCTGCCAGAGTTCCATGAGCGGCCATCCTCAATCCGCTGGCGCAGCATGCAGGGCCGTTGGGGCAGCTGTACGACCGTTGATCGGACAATTCGCATCGCCGAGCGGCTAGCGAGCGCACCTGAGTATGTCTTGGAGTGCGTGATCCTGCATGAGTTGATTCATCTACGCCTGCCTGGCCATGGGAGCGATTTCCATGCCCTCCTTGAGCGCTACCCCGATCTGGCTCGTGCTGAGTCCTATCTCGAGGGTTTTGAGGCTGGGTTAGGGGCGCCGCCTGAGATGGTGACGACTCAGGAGCTCCAGGCTCGTTAAGGCCCTTTAGGCGCAACAAAGGACCTAACAGGCAGCAATCAACAGCGAGATTGCCCGCACAAATTACCCTCAAGATCCCCCACTACGCTCACGCTCAGAGGTACCCTCAGCAAGTACGCACGCTCAGCACGGGAAGCACCCGAGCGGATATTCGAGTTGCTGCGGCGATAGGAGGGTCATTATGGCTGAGGAATACAAGGGCGAGGCCTACTGCGTTAAGTGCAAAGAGAAGCGTGCCTTCGAAGGTCACGTCAAAGTCTCTGATTCTGGCCGCCGCATGGCACAGGGCATCTGCCCAGTGTGTGGCACAAAGGTCAATCGCATCTTAGGCAAGGCATAACCGCCACTTTAGAAGTATCGCTTCACCCCGTACCTGCACCATCGATGAGTTCTTGCTCGTTGACCTGGTGAATGTGCGGGGTGTTTGCATCTGATTGCAGTTATGAATAGCTAGGGCTACTTTCCACACATTCATAATTCAGCGCCACCAAAATATGCGCGCTTGATCCACTCTCCTGCTATGAAGAACGAACGCTCCGGCTACTCCAGTAATTCCAGTATTTCCGGAGCCCCCATTTTTCCGAGAGTGAAGCCAGCGATAGAGATTATCGTCCGTGCAGAAGGTACCGAGATTTTTGTAGGTAACTCGCACGAGGGTTACCTACTCGATGCATATCCCTATCTCGCGATCCTGCGGGAGTGCACCGGATGGTTCAACCTCAATGAGATTTCAGAGCGATGCAATCAACCCCTACATATCATTGAGAAGATTGTCGGCCAGCACGGTGATCTCATCCAGCTCGGGCTCGTCGAAACTCGGGGCCACTCCTCGCATGCGCCATGGGTAAAGATTCATGATCAACAAGAACTTCACCGTGCTATCCAGAATGGGATCGAGAGTTCACTGATTACATTTCGCGCAAGCGATGGTGGTCAGGCCGAGTGGAACGCTCGCGCACACTATGGGATCACAATCTATGGAGATACTCGCATCGCACGCGCACTGCTGCCGCTGCTCTGTGCCAGTGGTTTTATCCAGACTCAACTGCAATCTCTGCCGACTGACGAGCCGCTCCTACAAGCAAAAGATCTCAACGCTCTCTCTGTCACCACAGATCATCTTGCAAAGAGTAAGGCGCTCCATCACCGGGATTTAATTCGTGTGAGTCGAGGCTCATCTGCTGCAACTTCAACGGCAAATAATCCACTGAAGCGAGATCTCATTATTGCGACATCCCAGCCTCATGCAGAGCAGATTCAACAGTGGCAGAGTGATGCAGTTCCACACCTAGCAATGGGTGAGGCCATTGCTGGGATGATAGAGATATTCCCAGTTATTCAACCGGGCCTAACTCCCTGCCTTCGCTGTATCCAACTTCATAAACGAGATGCGCTCCCCCGCGATCTCTCACGCCTTGCTGCTTCACCCACTCCTTCTATTCGTGGTATCTCAACAGAACTCCCCGTGGCATCGGCAGCTCTCATTGCAGCGCTACTCGCATCGAGCGTTGCTAATTACTTTGTTAAGCCTGCGATTGGCTTCCACTCGCAGCTCATTAACTTGCTTGAACCAACTCTTCCGATCCAACCTCGAAAGTGGAACTTTCATCCAGAGTGCGGTTGCGTGGACGTCCGACGCCGCGCTTCGCCGCGATGATCGCACCTCCATCAAAGAGCTCACCGCCCCAGACTCCACAAGGTTCAGCGCGCGAGATCGCACCTTCAAGGCATGCGCTCACCATCGGGCAAGAACCACACATCTTCTTTGCAATTGCGATCTGAACCGGCTCCTCTGAGAAGAAGAGCTCTGGATCTGCGGTGTGGCACGGCAGAGTGAACTCATCTCCATTGCCGGTCATACATGTCACAGCTCCCAGACCAACTTTGCCTGGACCTGCCTCACTGGATTCTGCCCATCCTGGGAGTAATAAATCACTGAAGAGAACGCTCACTTCTCTCACTTCCTCTCTCGTTTCGTTTGCTTGTCTTGTTTTCTATTGTCGGATGTTTTTTATGGGGGAAATAAAAAAGGACCGCATATCCTTTACGGATTTGCGGCCCCTGGGGGTTTGATATCGGTTAACCGATATTCCTCCAGGTCCCGCTAGATCCGTACTTATTGGCATATGTAAATGCTGCATGTCGAGGAGCATTTACGGCCGCAAAGGAATGGGTCGCAGGTGTTGAGGCATGCCAAGTAGCAGCAGTCGCTGTTGTTGAACGAGCGATGCTTGCGTAGTTGTTCATGATCTCCACGGGTTCAGAGTAGAGCACCCGAAAGAGGGCTTGCAACTGAATTAATTGGCGAGAGCGGAAATGAAGGGGCTCGGTTCCCCAGATGTGCTGATGTGTACCTGGCGGCGGGCACGCGTAAGTCCCACATAGAAGAGGCGACGCTCCTCCTCGAGCGCGCTGGGAGAGATCTCTCCACCATCTTTTCCACCCGCTGGGGCAAGCGGCAGGGTTCCATCGTTGACCCCAACAAGGAATACGTGATCCCATTCCA
>Ga0209829_10001507_pt1 | contig 18774 bp, 13 predicted proteins | sample C_140205_EF_Meta_FD_187311 | JGI IMG/M metagenome (GOLD analysis project Ga0209829, IMG submission 187311) | Freshwater microbial communities from Lake Croche, Canada to study carbon cycling - C_140205_EF_MetaG (SPAdes) (version 2) | ecosystem: Environmental > Aquatic > Freshwater > Lake...
TAACGCAACAACAGGGGAATGCAGCGAGTATCGGCCCGAAAGTTAAACGGCTTTTTTACTTTCGCACCGCTCCTCGCGATCACGCATTCCAAGTTGCCAATCGTAAAGTCTGCGTCCTTCAGCGTGGTCGCGAAATCCACAAACGGATCGACCCCCTTCGCCACCTCTTTGCCGGGACCATCGTCGAGCATGATGTCCCCCGCGAACACCAGGCACACCGTGGGCAAGGCGCTTTCGGCGGCAGAGAGTTGGGAGGCAAAGAGGACTGCGAACGGCAGCGAGTATTTGAGAACAGACTTCACTGATGGATTCCACGGAAGAAAAGGTGACCTACCCCCATGAATGACGCCAGTTGTTAAGTTAAGGTTTGCACCTCCAGCAGACCAGCCCCGTGCGTTTGCATGCCCGCCACCCCGAACGGTTCGTCCGAGGCACTCCCCGGCCGCACGCACCTACGGCAGAGGTCTGGATCAACCCGCTCGACAATCGCCCACACGGCCGCACACTTGAACTATCCCACGGCAGAGTCGCGTGTTGCGTTGCGAGCCGTTGGCGGACCATGACGTGCGCCAACCCCGTCGGCCAGGCAGTCCGAAGCCTTCTCTTAGCTTCCCCCTTCAACCGCACCAGTTCCAGCGAGAGAATCTGGGGGGCGTTCTGTCGGGCTACAATGCGTTGGTGCTGAATACCGAGTGTCGTGCCGGAGTGAAAACATGGTTCTGGAAAACCTCCTGAAGGTGGGCCTAACGTCCGTGCTCGTGGTGGCCGTCTCCGAGCTAGCCAAGCGAAACACCTTGTTGGCGGCAGTGCTGGCTTCCCTGCCGCTGACGTCGCTGCTCGCCTTTCTCTGGCTCTATTCAGAGACGGGCGACACCCAGAAAGTGATTGCGGTCTCGCACGGCATCTTCTGGCTCGTGCTGGTCTCACTGCCGTTCTTCCTAATCCTGCCGGGCCTGCTCACCCTCGGATGGAACTTTTGGGCGAGCTTGGGTGCCGCAGGGGCATTCACGGTAGCGGCCTATCTCGGGATGACCTACGTTCTGCTGCGAATGGGGGCGTCGGGCTGAGCAGGCGGCTATCGGCTTTCTGGAGACGAGGTATGCTCCTGGCTGCCCGTGGAAAAAGTCGTCCGTGTCCTTTTTCCACTTGAAAACCTCCGGCTTTTACGGATGCTGCGCACCCGGGACCGCATCGTGCGGTCCCTCACGCAGTGTATCCACAGCCTGCTAGGCTAGTGTTCAGAGCCATCCCCAGAGTCCTCACAAAACAGGAGCCCCCATCGATGCCGCAGTTTGAGATTCAGAGCGATGCAGAAATCTTTGAAAACGTCGAGCAAATCGATGTGGCCGATGGGGTCAGTGACTATGGCTTCGTCACGGCTGAAAAGAGAGGGGATAGCACCGTCCTGCTCAAGCCGGTGCACCCAAAAGACCTCGCTACTTTCGATGAAGTGCTCTTTCAGGTGGCCATGAGCGAGGAGGAAGACGTCATCACGCTCACGCAGGTCCAGATGTTCTTCTGGCCGTGGGAGGATGACGAGGAGCTCGAGGATGCTGACTCCCCGGATGACGAGAACGGGATCGCCTGAAACACGGAGGGCCAGCCATACTCAATCGCAGTGCCATGGCGACCAGTCAGAAGAAGCTGTTCTTGAACTCGCCGAAGGCTCTCGATACGCCGGACAGGGAACGACCGCTATGAATGCGGCTGGCGTACGGCACGAACCCTACGTCGGGTCCTCGCTCGCCGCTTCAAGCGTGGCATCTGCGTCGTCGTCCCCGGTCGCCTCGTCGTCATCGCGCACCCGGTCCGCCTCCCGGGCGGGACGAAGCGTATAGAGCGGTCCGGCAATCGATATGGGCCGGATGTCCAGATGGATGTTCAGCACGGTGTAGTCCTCGCCGCCAAAGCTCTCCGTGTACCAGCCCCTGCTTTCCGGCCCGCGATAAAACCGAAATTCGAATCCATCCGATGCCTGATCCTGGGCAACCCCTCCATTGAATGCCAGCCCGATTGCCTCCGACTCTTTATTGTCGATCAGCCGGCCCATCAGTTCGGCGACCGTCGTGTTGCCGAGGATGTCCGTATAGAACATCCGATGGTCGTAATATGGCATGAACTCCTCGGAGCTCGGATCAAGCTCAGTCTCGTCCACCTTCTCAGCTGCGGGAGTCACCTTCCGCGTTTGCAGGTCGATAGAATCCCCGCGGTCGAGATAGCTGAGCTTGACGTTGCTCACGCTGAAGCCCTCGAGATCGTTGTCTGACTCAGCTTCGGACGCGTCCATAATGAGAACGCCCTTGTAGCCGATGACCGATGCGTGTCGCCCTCGCCGCACGATCAGCGAGGTGTTCTCGTCGACGCCGATGCCGTAGGGGATCTTTTGCGATCGCATCGCGACCAGGGCGCGTGCAAACCGTCCGCGCACCAAGCAGTGCTGTTCGACAAACCACTTGGGGTCCAGAAAACCCAGCCCGTAGTCCAGTTCGTGCCCCAGACTGACGCCGTTTCGCAGGATCTGCAGGGGAGCCGGGCCTTCGCGATACATCACGTGCCCCATGACGGCCGCCCCGGCGCTCGTTCCGGCGATCACGCCCCCAATGCGATAGAGCTCGTGAATCGCCGCGAGCATCGGCGTCTCCCGCCCCTCGCCATCACGCAAGGCGTCGATGATGCGACCCTGCGACCCACCGACGAAATAGACGCCAGTGGACGTGCGGATCATGTCCACCAGCTCGGGGTCGTAGACCGCATCATGGGCGGTGCGGTCGTTCTCGTTCCAAGTAACCGGCACGACTCGCGCATCGGCGCCGCCGCGTTTGAATGCCTGAACCAACTGCTCGCACAATTTCCCAACCCGCCTGCCACCGGCCGTCGGGAGGATGGCGATTCTCGCCCCATCGCCGCCGGCAAGGTCAATGATCGTGTCCCACAGTTCGCGGTCGCGGAAGCGTTCTGAGCCACCGACAATCACCAGCGACCCGAGAGGCTCGTTGACGACGGCGTCTTGTTCCACTTCACAAGCACAGGCCGCTGCCGCCAACGCCACGAACAGCGAGATCACAAGAACGGGTTTCATGGAGACGCCCTTCACGGTCGCAGCCGAACGAACACCGCACTGCCGCGCATGCATCCTACATCGAAAACCCCAAACCAGCGGTCGCCGCGTGTATCCCCCGCGCACAGATCCTGAGCCCGCCGGCCTCCGCAGTCCACCTGCCTGCTACGCGCCGGCGGTTTCGCTGGCATCCGATTCCAGCTGCAATTCCGAGAGCGCGTTGGAGGCCGCCCGCTGTTCGGCCTCTTTCTTGTTTCGACCCCAGGCGGGGGCATAGCGACGGGGGCCGATCTGCGCCGCCACATGAAAACTCTTACTGTGATCGGGCCCAGCTTCCTCCACCACCTCATAGGTGGGCGTTACCCCATAGTCCCGCTGCGAAAGCTGCTGGAGCAGCGACTTGTGGTTCAGCCCCTGCTCGCCGGCGGCCACCTTCACGATTTCCGGCTCCAGCATCCGTGCCACCAGGGCCCGCACCGGATCCAGCCCGCCGTCGAGATACATCGCGGCCACAAGCGATTCAAAAAGATCCGACAGCACCGACTCCGGCAGCGGCCGATTGAGCGCCAGCCCCTTACCGACGATCAGAAAGTCGATCAGTTGCAGCCGCTCGGTTATCCGCCCACAGGTCTCCCGGCTCACCACGACCGATTTGATCCGGGTCAGATCCCCCTCCAGCGAGTCCGGAAAGAGCTGGTAGAGCGTTTCGCAGACGATGAATCCCAAAATGGCGTCGCCCAGGAATTCGAGCCGCTCGTTCGAAGCTAGGCGATGGTGGGCTCCGGAGGCGTGCGTGAACGCCGATACCAGCAGTGCCGGATCACGAAACTCGTATTGAATCCGCCGCTGGCATTCCGGGATATCGACGACGCCTTCTGGCCAGTCGGCCGGCCCGTTGCGCTGCCGCCCCGTTCGCGGGAGGCCCGTTCGGTTCTGTTCCGGTCGATTCATACCCTGCACGCCATACCTAACAGGCTGTGGATAGATTGCGTGTTGAACCGCACGATGCGGTCCCAAGTGCGCAGCACCCTCTCAAACCGGATGTTTTCACGTGGAAAAAGTACACGAATGACTTTTCCCACGGGCAGCGAAGTTCTCGAGGACACTCAGGAAAGGTACGCCTGCCTGCGGCTGTCTGTCAACGGAATACCGGGAACAAACACTGGGAAAGTCGGGTTCTCGGCACCACCATGAACCCTCCCGAGGCCGACGGCGTACAGTACTGAAGACGCCCGATCCAGCCGGTGCCCTTCTGTGTGGCCACCGGCCCAGGGACGTTTGCGGCCGTGCTGCTCCAAAGCCTGCCGACCGCTGTCTCTACGCGGCATGACCCTCGGGCCTACAATCCGTAAGGAAATCTCCTCCAGAAAGGGTGCATCCAACCCATGACCATGACGCATTCCATAGCCAAGCCCCATCCATCGCAGAAAAAGGTCCGCCGTGCTGCTCCGTCGCGGCAGTTCGCTGCACTGTTGCTCCGGGCCATTCCAACCGTCGCGGTCGCCGCCGCGCTGACCATCATGCCCCTTCCGGCCCGGGCGGAGGAGTCTGCGGCCACTGCCGAGGATTTGATGCATGCCAACTCGCTTTCCAAGGCATTTCGCCATGCCGCGGAACACGCCAGCCCCAGCGTGGTGGTGGTTCGCAGCGAGACCAAAGCCAAGAAGGTGAGCCCCAGTCGTGGCCCCCAGAAGCGGGGCGGCGGCGAAAATCCTTTCAAGGGAACGCCGTTCGAGGATTTCTTCCGCGAGGGCATGCCGGGGGGATCCGACCTTAACAATCAGGAAGGGCAGGTGCCGCCGCGTTCGGGAGTCGGCTCGGGCGTGATCGTCGATGGTACCGGCATCGTGCTCACCAATAACCACGTCGTGGCCGGCGCCGACGAGGTGACCGTCGAACTGCCAGACGGACGCGAGTTCAAGGCATCCGAGATCAAGACCGATCCAGAGAGCGACTTGGCCGTCGTTCGACTGGAAAACGCCCACGACCTCCCGACGGCGAAGCTGGGCGATTCAGACAAGCTTGAGATCGGCGACTGGGTGATCGCGATCGGAAATCCATTCGAGCTGGAAACGACCGTGAGCGCCGGCATCATCAGCGGCAAGGGCCGCGAGCTCGGCAGCGTCCGCCGGGCGAAGTTTCTCCAGACTGATGCCGCCATCAACCCGGGCAACTCGGGCGGGCCGCTGGTGAACCTCGCCGGCGAGGTGATCGGCATTAACACGGCCATCGCCTCCAACACCGGCGCCTACCAGGGTGTCGGCTTCGCGATCCCCATCAATCTCGCGAAGTGGGTGAGCGGCCAGCTCATCGCCAAGGGATCCGTCGATCGCGGCTACCTCGGCGTGTCGATCGGACCGCTCTCCTCGGAAATAGCGAAGAAACTCGGCGTCAAAGACCGGAAGGGCGTGCTGGTCACCGAGGTGATGGAGGGCACCCCAGCGGCCGACGCCGGGGTTCAGGAGTTTGATGTGATCACAGCCTTCGACGACCAGTCAGTGGATGGCCCTCGAACGCTTCAGGAAGTGGTGGAAAAGTCTGCCATCGGTCAGCAGCACAAGCTCGTCGTGCTGCGCGACGGCAAGCCGCTCACGCTCTCCATCTCGGTAAAGCCCCTCCCCGAGAAGCTCGCCAAGCGCGATGGCCCCGGCGGCACAAAGCCGGCGGAGAGCACCGAGCAGACGTTCTATTCGGAGGCCTTCGGCATTGAGGTTCGCGACCGGGCCGGAATGGCCGAAGATGCCTACGCGGGCTTCGAAGGCCCGATCGTCGACCGCGTCGATGCCGAAGGCGTGGCCGCCGAGGCGGGCATCGGGCCTGGCGTGCTCATTCGAAAGGTCGGCACAAAACCGGTGAAAACAATTGCCGAGTTTGCCGAGGCGATCGAAAAGGAGTCGCCGGCTGAGGGCGTTTTGCTGCAGATTCGCACCCCCCGCGGCAACAGCGTTGTGCTGCTGAAACAACAGCCGTGATTGAGGAGTCGCCAGGCAGGGTATAGTGCTGCAATGGCAACTCTCGGAGTCAACATCGATCACGTCGCGACGGTGCGGCAGGCCCGCCGCACTGTAGAGCCCGACCCTGTCTGGGCGGCCGCCCTGGCCGAGCTAGGCGGGGCCGACGCGATCACCGTCCACCTCCGCGAGGATCGTCGCCACATCCAGGACCGCGACCTTGAGGTCTTGCGGCGCACCGTTCAGGTGAAGCTCAACCTCGAGGCCGCCATCGCCCCGGCGATGATCGACATCGCCTGCCTCGTGCGGCCCGACCAGGTGACGCTCGTGCCGGAGAAACGCGAGGAGATCACGACGGAGGGGGGCCTCGACGTGGTGACGCACCGGGCCGCGACGGCCGCCGCAGTGGGCCGACTGCACGAGGCGGGGATCGTTGTGTCGCTGTTTCTCGATCCCTGCTTGCGGCAGATCGACGCCGCAATCGACTTGGGAGTCGCGGCGGTGGAGCTCCACACGGGCAACTACGCCAACGCCACGACCGATGCCCAGCGGCACGACCATCTCGTGGAGCTTGCGCGGGCGGGCGCGACGATTCGAAAGGCTGGGCTCATACTCAACGCCGGCCACGGCCTCACCTATCGCAACGTCGTGCCTGTGGCCCGCCTCGAAGGCATGGGTGAGCTCAACATCGGCCACTCGATCGTGTCGCGAGCCGTGCTCGTGGGCTTCACGCAGGCCGTCCGTGAGATGAAGGCGTTGCTGTAACCGGGATTTCCCAGCCGATTCCGCACTGTGTGGCACTTGATGTGCGATTGGCCCCCTGACAATCAGGGACTTCCTGCCACAAGAGGCCAGGGCCAGCTCCCTCTTCGTGGCGACACGATTTCATCGTGTCTCTTGTGGCGACAAGATTTCATCTTGTCGGACTCAGCAAGTTGAAAACTTGCTGCCACATGGGAACACTCAGCCATAATTCCAAGGGCCATTCCTTCTCCCCCTATTCTCTCCCTCCCTCTTGTGGCGACAAGATTTCATCTTGTCGGACTCAGCAAGTTGAAAACTTGCTGCCACAGGAGAGCATCGTGTCGGCGTCCTTCCCTCCCCGTGGCGACAAGATTTCATCTTGTCTCTTGTGGCGACAAGATTTTATCTTGTCTCTTGTGGCGACAAGATTTCATCTTGTCGGACTCAGCAAGTTGAAAACTTGCTGCCACATGGGAAAACTTGCTGCCACACTGGAAAACTCAGCCACATGGGAAAACGTGCTGCCACACGGGAAAACGTGCTGCCACAAAAGGCTAAAATCTCTCGGCCATCCTGGCCGCCCCGGCTTCGCGGGCCTGCGCCCGCCGACGCTGGGCACGGGATCCTGCCGGGTGCCTTGGCAAGCCAGACGAGCCAGTGCCGCCATTCCCCGATCGGTCACCGGGTCGTGAAGGCCGCGGGGTCTTCGAGCACGAAGAGGTGGCCGTGGTCGGCGGTCACAATCACGACGGCCTCATCCCACGCGTCGTGCCGCTCGATCCACTTCACCACAGCCTGAAAGGCCGCGTCGCCGCTCTTCACCGCGCCGATGGCAGCATCGATATCGTTGGCGTGCGACGCCCAGTCGACGTCGCCAGCCTCCACCATCAGCCAAAACTTTCCGCGGCTGCCCAAGACATCAAGCGCCGCACGGGTCATATCGGCGAGCGTCGGATTCTCCGCGAGGTCGGCCGCGGTGTAGGGATCGTGCGGACAGTATTTCTTGCGGAGCCGGTCGGCCGTCGCCATCTGCTCGGGACGGCAGCCCACTGGATCGAAATCGCCGTCAGCCGTCTGGTAGGGCAGGTTGCCCTCGCCTGAGCCGAAATAGCCGAAAAGCCGCTGGTTGTTCTCAATCGCGCTCCTCGCCGCGTCGGCCAAGACGAGGTCGCCCGCCTGCCCGGCGGTCCGCAGGGCCAGCCTGTAGCGGCCACCGCGAGCGGAGTCGATCGCAGCGATCGTCGAGTCGGCCACATATTTGTTGCCCGGCTCGAAATTCAGTCCCTGGTCCTTCTCCACATCCGGCTGCAGTCCGGACCGCACGCCAAACCCCGCGCCGATGAGCACATCAAACCCGGCGAGCGGCTCTCCGCGGTGGGCAATCGACGGCTGCCCGAGCATGTCTCGCGCGATGTCCTGATAGTCGTCGCGAGTGACGTTGTTGGCGTAGCAGCAGGCCGGCGTGGCGTGCGATACAGGCACACTCGTCACCGCGCCCACCGCGTAGCCACGCGCCTGCAGGGTGCGGCCGATCGGCTCGATCTGGCTGCCCTTCGTGTCAACATTGATGGCGTCGTTGTACGTCTTATAGCCTGTGCACAACGACGTGGCCGAGGAGGCCGAATCGGCAACAGCATGCGGCCGGGTGCGGTCGCGGCCCATCAGGTAGCGGAGATCGGCCCGTGGATCCCACGCCGTTTGGCCCCCACGGCGGGGATCGTAGCCGCCGGGCGTCACACCGCCCGGATTTCGTACGGCCTGTGCATCCACATCGACTGTTGTGCCCTCGTTCGCTGGACTGGTGACACAGAGACCGAAGTCGGCTGGCGCTCCCACATAGTCCTGAAACGAAAACCCGCTACCGCGGCCTGCGTCATAGGCCACCCTGCCCCGCGTGGCGATCGCGCCGGCCCGCGTGGTGGTCCAGTCGAGTCCATCGAAGACGATCAACACGATGTATTTCTTGCCGGCGTCGGCCGCCATGAGTTGCAGCCGATGGATGTCGGTCTGATCGAAGTAGTCGGCCTCCGGGTTGAGCGTGTCGTCGGGCAACCGGCCGTAGAGCGACGTGAGCCGCTGCGCGTCGCGATAGATGCTGTTCGTGCCCGAGACGGCTGCGAGCGTCATTCCGAATGAATAGACCGGAATCAGGCGATTGGAGTGGTTCGACCAGGCGGTGTAACGCCCCGGTTGATCACCCCAATGGCCCCACGCCGCCCGTCCCGTCGCCTCGGCCTGGGCCTGCATCGCCCGCACCGGATCGGCAGCCAGCGGCGGTGCTGCTGGCTGCGGCGGCTGCGCGAAGCCGCTGCCTGCAGTCAGTCCGAAACAAATCGCCAGCACAGGAATCCGGCACGGATGCTGCCTGAATGCACCATGCCGCGGTCCGATCTGATCTTGATATGAGTTCATACCTTGCATGATAGCGGCAGCACGTCGCAGACATAACGGACCGGTTCCGCCACGGCACCACGGCACCACGACAAGCAGGAAAAGCAAATCGCACTACGCCGGCACCTCCCACGACCTGCCGTCCCACGCGACGACGCGACCGAGGAAGGCTTCTACGCCGGCGGCATACTGGGCGAAGAGATATTCGCCCTTGTCGGCGGAGGCGTGCTGCGGATCGCCGAGGTGCCCGGGGGCGTCGGCACCGCTGGCACGGCGCTCCTGTGTGATCCAGCCGCGGGTGGCGGGCTCGAAGCTGTAGCCCATGTCCATCGGCGGAAGCTGCGTGAAGTCTTTTACAAGCTCCGGCCTGATGGCGAGCATCATCGATGTTTCCCACTCGCAGGCATGGCCGACGGATGTCTGCACGAGGTCGCCGCGGCCCTTCTCAGGCTTGGCAAAATCCCAATAGCTCGCGAAGAGCAGCAGCAGGTCTTTGCGAGCGCGGTGCCGCTGCCTCGCCTCGAAGATCGCCTGCTTGCCCGGCGTGATGTTGCCGCCGTGGCCGTTCAAGAACAGAATCCTGCGGAAGCCATGCGCGAGCAGGTTTTCCAGTAAGTCGTTCAAGAGATCGAGGTAGACACGCGGGCTGGCCGAGAGCGTGCCGGCATACTCCATGTGATGGTGGGAGTTGCCGAGCCACTGCAGCGGCGTGAAGAGCACCCGCTCGTGCGTGGAATGCTCCACGCGGCGAACCACCTCGCCCAGCAGCATGCTGTCGGTCGCCAGCGGCAGGTGGCGGCCATGCTGCTCCACCGCCGCCACCGGCACCACAACGGGTGTGTTCGGGACGAGCGCGGCAATCTCGGGCCAGGTGAGTTCGGCGATGTTCATGGGGCGAATTGTTTTCTGGTGAGTGTCAGGCTCGCGGCGCGAGCCGAGAATCTGTGGCGTATGGCATGGCCGCGCCCGCGGCTGACTGGCCTGACAGTGTAGCCAGATAGTCTGGCTTTCCGGTAGAGACGCCTGCGGTCCCGAACGATCCCATAAAAGCCCCCGGCGTAAGCCAGGGGATGCGGTACCGATCGGTGGCCGATCCCATCGTGGCGGCGCCTGCTTCAGAGAAATACCGTTGCCGACACCCCAAAATACTTTCCCAGAACGAGAGCGTTGGCCTTGCTGATACATCGTCGCCGGGCCAGAACGTTGCTGATGGTCGCAGGAGAAATCCCGGTGGCTTTGGCGACACCAGCCGCCGTGACTCCCTTCGCGTCGAGGAGGTTCTTCAAGACGTCGGCCGGATCACCCTCGGGCGTCGGATAGTCACGTGATTCGTAGCGTTCGATGAGCGTCGCGAGAACCTCAATCAATTGGCTTCGGGCCGCGCTGGGATGGGGCTCCATGATCCGCTCGAGTTGTGCCACGGTGCGTCGATAATCGGCGGCCGATTGGATCGGCCGCGGGGCGAATTGCACGAGCAAGTCGCGGTACTCGGTGGCCGTGCTCATGCTTTGTCCTCCGGCGGGGTGCAGTCTTTACACCACTTGTTCTTGTTGTATTCCGAGTGGGTGAGAAAGTGCTTTACGAGCAACGTCCCATCCGTCCATCGATTGGCATATGTCACGCGGCAAATGAGGCGAAAGTCGTTTTTGCAGACGTTGAAAACCAGGCATTGCCCAACTTCGTCGGCATCGTGATACGCGAGACGCACATCAGCCAGCCTCGTCCATCGTGACTTGCTCGCCACCCTCCACCACGTGGCGAGCCAAGGACGAGCCCTTGGGTGTCGCTGCGCAGCGGCATTGATCGATGGTCGGGCAATGATGTGCATCGGCAACCCCTGAGGAGCTCTTCAAGTGTAGTTGCAAACTGCAAACAATTCAAGGCGAAAGCCCGGGGATCGGCCCCGCACGAAGACAGATCCCGTCGCTTGCGCTCAGGGCTTTTATGAACGTTTCCATACAAGCCCCCGGCGTGAGCCGGGGGATGCTGCGAGTGCTACTTCGTGGGCCAGGCGTGGAGTTGGCCGGCCGAGTCGCCCGCAAGCAGGAGGGAACCGTCTGCCGAAAGCGTCACACGCGTGGGCAGGAGCTTCACGCCGGGGGGAACCGGTGTCGCTGCGGGCTGCGCACCACCGGCGGCCGGAGAGTCGGCGATCGAAAAGCTCTTGAGCTGGTTGCCGTCGGCCGCCCAGAGCTTGACCTGCCCGTCGCGGCCGCAGCTGGCCAGTTCGCCCGTAGAGCCAAACTGCACGTCGAGAACGCCGCCGCCATGGGCGTTTGCCTTGTTCACCACAGGCCAGCCGTCCTTCACGTCCCACCAGACGATCGTGCCGTCGTCGCCGCAGGAGGCGACGACGCCGCTGTCGCTCCGCCAGGAGAGCCCCCGGACCGATTTCTTGTGCTCCGAGAACGGCAGCACCACGCCACCGCTGGCCGCATCCCAGAGATGGATGTTGCCCGTTCGATCGCCCGTGGCCAGCAGCTTGCCATTGGGGGAAAAAGCGACCGCCGTGACCCAATCGGTGTGCTTCACGAGCGTGTGGAGGAGCTTTCCGTCTTCGGTCGAAAAGATCTTCACGACCTTCCCCGAGCCGCCAATCGCAACCTGCCGCTCGTCGGGCGATAGGTCGGCAGCCATCACGGCGTCGGACTCTTCGCCGACCGACGCCAGCCGCTTGCCGGTCGTCACGTCGAAGAGCACCGCCGAGCCGTTTTGCACCGGCTTGCCCCCCGCCGCCAAGAGCACGCGGCCGGACGGACTGAACTTCAGCACGAGCGGCTCCCCCTCCGGAAACGCGATCGCGCCGTAGCTCTTGTCGGGCGACGCCATCAGGTCGATCGCGCCGTAGGAGGCCTTTGCCGCAAGCGGCGCCCGCGGGCTCGCGGCCAGCGCCAGCACGGGATAAGGACGAATCGTCTTCCGCCGCTCAAACGCCGGCAGTTTGCCCGCTTCCGGCACCGGCGGAGGCGCGTCTCCGGCCTGTTGGGCCGCTGCAGGCTTGAAGCCGAGCGTCCGCATCTGGGCGGCGGAGCTGCCGGCGTTTTCCCGCAGCCCCGTGTCGATCCAGGTCTTGATGAGTGCCACCTGATCGGCCGGGACGCGTTCACCCTCCGGGGGCATCCGGTCGCCGTCGTCGGGGGCCGTGATCACCTCGATGAGCCGGCTGCCGCCTGAGCGGCCAGCCGCCACGATCTCGCCGCCGCCGGCGCCCTTCATGACGCCTGCGTAATTCACCAGGGAGAGACCGCCCTCCTGCTTGCCGTCGCCGTGGCAGGTGGCGCAGTGCTTCTTGAGGATCGCCGCGACATGATCCTCGTAGGTGATCGGTTTCGATTCCTCGCCGCGGGCAACGGTGGCGAAGAGGCCGATCGTGCCCAAGGCGATCGCAAGGCTGCTAGTGGTTGAAATTGAATTCCGTCGCATTGAGCAGGCTCCAGAGGATGTCTTCGTAGACGGCCGGATCTTTGGCGTTCTTGCCCACCATCTTCCGCAGCCCGGTCATCTCCTCGGTCGTCGGCCGGCGGCAGAGCGTGCGGATGAAGAGCTCGTCGAGCATGTCCTCGGGCGTCGATTTCGTCTCGATGAGCTTCTTGATCACGCCGCCGGAGGCGAGCCGGTCGCGGACGGTGTCGCCCACGTTTAAGTGCATCGCCTGCGACAGCGTCGGGTTGTCCTTGGTTTCACAGGCGCAGATCGTGCCGCGGGTCGACCGGCCAAACGTCGCGAAGAACGGGTCGCCCGTATCCGGCCCCTCGGTGCCGCCCGAGGAGCGGGGATAGTAGTCGATGGCTCGCGTGCCGGGCGGCCAGTCGGGCATTTGCCGGGGCACGCCGGTGACGGTCACCACCGAATCGAGCAACACATCGGCCCGCAGCTTTCGCAGATGGGCGTGGGAAAACTGCCGCGTGTCGCCGGCATTGCTCGGAGTGGGCTGCGTCGAGAGCTGGTAGACACGCGAGTTGCAGATGTCGCGAACGAGGCCGCGGAGGTCAAACTTCAGCTCCACGAGCCGCTTGGCGAGCGCATCCATCAGCGGCGTGTTGACCGGCGGATTGCTGACGCGGATGTCGTCCACCGGATCGATAACGCCGCGGCCGAGCAGCTGGGCCCAGATCCGGTTGGCGAGGTTTGTCGCGAAGAGCTTGTTGTCGGGCGACGTGAGCCAGGCGGCGAGCGCTGCCCGCGGATCCCCTTCCCCTCCCACCGGCTCGACGGCGTCGAGGACCTTGGCCGGCTTCCGCTGACCATCGACAGGATTCACGGCCGCGGCCGCCTTCTCATCCCAGAAGATCCGCTTCTCCCGGGGCTCGACCCCGGGCTTCCGCTGCATGCCGGTGAAGAAGCTCACGAAGCCGTAGTAGTCGTTCATCGTCCAGCGGTCGAACGGATGGTTGTGGCACTCGGCGCACTGGATCTGCACGCCGAGGAACAGCTGCGAGAAGTCGGCCGCCAGCGGCTTGGGCTCGACCCTCGGCTTATGCACGAGCATCGTATAAAGGTTCACCGGGCCGTTGCTGATGTTGCTGCCGGAGGCCCGCACCATGTCGGCCACAAACTCGTTGAGGGGCCGGTCGGTGCGAAACTGGGTCTTGATCCACTTGGCATATTGGTTGGCGGCCTTGATGACCGTGGCGTCGGGGGAGTAGTTGCCGCCCATCACGCGGAGCCGCTCGCCCCAGAGCGCGGCCTGATAATCGGCAAAGTCGTCGGTGGCGAGGAGTTCGTCGATCTTCTTCGCCCGCTTGTCCTTGGCGGTGTCGGCCATGAAGGCCTGGTATTCCTCGACGGTCGGCGGCCGCGCCACGAGGTCGAGCGTAACCCGCCGCAAAAAGGTCTCGTCGTCGCAGAGGTCCGAGGGAATGATGCGGAGCTTCTGGAGCCGGTCGAAGACGAGCGTGTCGATGAAGTTATTGGTTGGCGGATTGGGCCAGGCAAAGCCTTCGTCCGCTGGCAACACGACCACCTCGGCGCCGACGGTAAACCGGCTGTAGCGTGCGAAGACGTTCGTGTCGCCCGGGCCGGCGGCCGCGACCACGCCGTCCTTGTCGATCGTGGCAACGCTCGCGTTATTGGAGAAGAAACGGGCGAGTTTCGTGACGTCGCGGGAGGTGCCGTCGCTGTAGGTCGCGGTGACGCGTGCGGTGCCGTAGGCGCCGATCTTTTTGAACACCACGCTCTGCTTGGGGAGCGAGATACCAACCACCTCAGGCGGCATGACGGAGTCGTCCGGAGCGCCCGCCGCGATCCAGCGGTGGAGTGTCTTGTAATACTCGCTGTCGAGTTCGAAGAGTTTGCCGCCGGTGTGGGACACGCCGCCGATGGACTTGAGCAACAGCAGGCTCTCCTCGGGCAGCGCCGTGTTGACGCGGCGGCCGGTGATGTCAGTGACAACGCGTTCGTAGTCGCCCTTCGGATCGTAGCCGAAGAGGGAGAGCATGAAGCCGTCCTTGCCGCGGGCCGAGCCGTGGCAGGTGCCGGCATTGCAGCCGGCCCGGAAGAAGATCGGCATCACATCGCTGCGGAAGCTCGGCACGGCCGCGGCCGGCCGCGTTTCATCGGCGGCGGCAAGTCCAGAGAGGGCGAAGAAAAGGGCGAGGCAAAAAGAGGACAGGAGGCAAAAAGGGGACTGGCTCTCTTTTGCGTAGCAAAAGGTGCCTGTCCCCTTTTTGCAGTCGCTTGCTTGGCGTGTGGTTTTCATGGTTTCGCTTTCCGTCATGTCCTACAGTCTCGGATCGATCCGGAGCGTGCCGTTGCCGGCCCGCTGGCGAATCTCTTGGCCTGCCACCTTGAGCATGAGTTCACAGCCGAGGCCGCTGACGGCGCCCAGGAGCGCCTCGTCTGTGGCCTCGATGGTGAAGACGATTTCCTTCGATTCTTTCGTAATCACGGGGAGCGGCTCGATCAGGCTCACCCCCTTGGGAAGTCCGAGCAACTTCGCCGTGGCCTGGCCCTCAAACGGCGTCTTGTGGGTGACGGCAAACGTGAACTGCCCCTTCGCGCCGCGGCGGATGCTCTCAGGCTGGCTCGCCAGTTCCACGAAGGGATCTGCCACCGTGATCGTGATGATCTCCGACGACACCATCACCCTGCCGCAACCGAGTTCACCGCTTCCCTGTGGCAGCGTCGTCGCCCGAATGAAGAGCGGGCCACTGCCCAGCGCCGCGTTTTGCTCGGCCGTGATCCGCAGCGTGGCTTCGGTTGCCCCGGAGGGAATCACCTCCGACGGCGACTGGCTCACTCCCTGCGGCACAAACTCAACCTGAAACTCGACCGGCTCGTCGTAGCCCGCCCGCCGCGTGAGCTTCACGGGGATCGCCAGTTCACCGCCACGCACGAGCGGGATCGTGGGGGGCACGAGGTCGATCGCGATCGGCGCGGAATCGGTCACCGCCATAATGGGGCGGTCAGTGCGGACAGCCCGCCAGGCGTCGCCGCCGGAATGATTGATGAAGGGCACCCACTGCTGGCAGCCGCTCTCGATTTTCTTTCCCGGATCGGTGGCCTGCACCGCGAACGAGATCGCAGCCCCGCCCGGCTTGGCCGTTGCATCGGCGACCAGTTGCACCGGCCACCGCGATTGCCCCGGCGGCACCGGCGGCGAGACGAGCTTCACGCCCGGCGGGAGACCCTCCGCCACGATCTGGAGCCCGCCGCGATAGGAGTTGCCCTGGCCCTGCGGCAGGTTGACATTCACCGTCCAGCGGTTGCCCTGCGGCACCGCTAGGCCCATGTAGCGGGTCGCTTCCACCCAGTCGGAGTTGCCGCCGGTCGCCAGCTGCACATAAACCCTGTCGGGCGGCGTCTCAATCTCAACGCGGTAGACGCCGGTCGGCCCGCCGAAGCCGCTCATGTCGCGAACCTCGAGCAGGTAGTCGCCATCGGCCTTCGGCTCCCAGACGAAAGACGGATCGAACACATCCTTGAGGCCGCCCCGCGAACGGAAGTTGGGTCCAAAAATCTCGCGGTCGACGAGCATCGGGTCGGCGTCATCGGCCTCGATCTCGATCGGTCCCGGCGTGCCGTCGGCAGCCACCGGCCGGATACGGATCGCCGGATCGAGCGACGAGCCGAGCGTGGCGGCATAGACACGCACGCGGAGCCGGTCGCCCTTCTTGACCGAGAGCCGGAAGGTGTCGACGTCGCCCGGCTTGTCGAGCAGGCCGTTGGCCGCGGCAGGCAAAACCGCGACGCGGGTCTCGGCCGCGGCGGCATCTTCGAGCACGTTTGGAAACGGGCTCGACCGCAGGAGCAGCGGCGACGGGCCGTCGCTGGAGAAGGGAAACGTGCCGACCGCCTCGGGCACCGGGATCGTCTGGTCGACGTCGCCAAGCGGATCGCCGAGGAGCTTCACGGCCAGCGGCTTGCCGGCAGGGCCGCCGGCCGGATAGGCCGCGAGCGGACGGCTGAACGACCCGATGTGGAGGCAGTAGGTCACGCCGATCCCGCCGGGAACCGACGGGCTCACCTCGATGAAGACCGAGTCGCCCTGCAGATCCGCCGGCAGCTTCAGGCTCACGAGAGAATCCTGGAGATGGAGCGGGTTGTCGTCGTTGGCGGCCAGTTCGCGGCCATTCGCATCGAGCACCCGTAGGGCGAGGTCATACTCCCCGCCGCCGTAGTGCACGTCGGAGAGCCGCACGGCATCGACCTCGGCGGAGAGCCTCGCGCCTGCGACGGCGGGCACCTTCAAGAAGTGGGCCGAGCCACCATGGTTCCGGCAGACCGTGACGTTGGGCACGACCGAGAGCGCCGTGGCGATGGTGTAATGCGGCTGGCCGGTCTCGTTCACCACTGGGAAGGGCGTGACGTGAAACGTGGCCAGCGTGGAGAGCTGGTCGGCCGTGCGGAGGCGGAAGAGATGCTCGCCGGGGGGGCAGTCGGGGGCGATCACGAATCGGCACTTCACCTGTTCCTCGATCCGGCCGCCGTGGGCCAGGCCGATCATATTCGGCAGCTTGGGCAGCGGCTCGATCCCCTCGGCCTTGATGCCAGGCCGCGAGAAGATCACCTCGCGGGGCTCCTGGAGCCACGTCCCCTGGATCGTCACCTCGACCGTCGTGCCCCGCTGGCCGATCCGAGGCGTGACCCGTTCAACGTGCTTGAGCAAGCCCTGCGCCGCAGCCGGACTGGCCGCCGCGAGCCAGCATGCCGCCATAACGGCCAAGAGCCGTGCCAATCGTGATGTTTTCATGCAGCCGCCTCCTCCGCCTTTCATCCGATACGGGTCGCCATCAGGCGATGAGGCCCTTCACCAGATGGCCGTCCTTAATGATCTCGATCGGCCGGGTGCCGAAGGCGACGAGTTCCTTGTCGGCGTCGATGCCCATCTGGTGGTAGATCGTGAACATCAGATCCTCCAGCGGCACCGCGTCGCGGGCCGGCTCGGCGGCGGTCGAATCGCTCGCGCCGTAAATAAGCCCCTGGTGGAAGCCGCCGCCGGCGATGAGGTTTGAGTAGCAGCGGGCCCAGTGGTCGCGGCCGCTGTCCTTGTTGATCTTCGGAGTGCGGCCAAATTCGCTCGTCACCCAGAAGAGCGTGGTGTCGAGCAGGCCGCGGCGGTCGAGATCGGTGACGAGGCCGGAGATGGCATGATCGAGCGGGGCCATCTGGTCGAGACAAGCCCGCTTGCAGTCGATGTGGCAGTCCCACGAGCCGTAGTTTACGGTCACGAACCGCGTGCCGGCCTCGACGAGCCGGCGGGCCATGATCAGCCGCTCAGCCAGGCCCTTCGGGTGATACTTGCCGTCAGGTCCCCTGAGCCCGCCGGTGACGGCGCTGCCATACAGCTCAAATGTCTCCTCGGTCTCACCCTCAAACGTAAACGCCTTCTGGGCATCGGCCGAGGTGAGCAGTTCGTAGGCCTTACCGTAAAAGCCGTCCATCGTGTCGAGCGTGGCCGGGTCGGCCTCGAGGGACCGGATCCGCTTCTCGATGAGCCGCCGGGCCGCATGGCGGCGGTCGAAGCGGTCGAGCGGCAGGCCCTCGGGCAGTGAGAAGTCGCGGACCTTAAAGTTTTTCCTCTGAGCGGGATCGGAACTCTGCCCGGGATCGGCCCCCAGCTCGAACGGTCCGTAGGTGCTGCTGAGGAAGCCGGTGCCACCGAAATAGGCCCCGCGGTTCGGCACCGCGATGTAGGGCGGCAGCAGGCCGCGAGGGCCGAGTTCGTGCGAGATGATCGAACCCATGGAGGGGAAGTCGATCACGGCAGTCGGCGTGTAGCCGGTAGAGAGGTGGTAGGTGGCCAAGCCGTGGTCGGGGATCTTGCCGACCATGCTGCGGATCACCGTAAATTTATCGGCGATGGCCGCGGACATCGGGAGATTGTCACTGAAGATGTCGCCGTTCTTGGTCTTCACAACGCCAAACGAGCCGCGGTATTCGACCGGAGCCTCGGGCTTCGGGTCGAACGACTCGTGCTGGGGGAAGCCGCCGCCCAAGTTCAGCTGGATCACCGACTTGATCTTCTCTGGGAGTTTTCCTTGACCGGCGACGGCCGAATAGGCATCCGTCGAGGCCTCGCCGCGAGCGGCGCGGATGCGGAAAAAGTCGCCGAGCGAGAGGCCCAGCGCCCCGAAACTGCCAACCTGCAACGCCGCCCGGCGGGGTATGGCCCGGAAGCCGGCGCATCCG
>Ga0209829_10001508_pt1 | contig 18751 bp, 17 predicted proteins | sample C_140205_EF_Meta_FD_187311 | JGI IMG/M metagenome (GOLD analysis project Ga0209829, IMG submission 187311) | Freshwater microbial communities from Lake Croche, Canada to study carbon cycling - C_140205_EF_MetaG (SPAdes) (version 2) | ecosystem: Environmental > Aquatic > Freshwater > Lake...
TTTGGGAAACTTCTCGCCATGGGAATCCTCCTGTTGATCTCGTTGCAGGCAGCGGTCAATATCGGGATGACGACCTCGATGCTTCCCAACAAAGGGATGCCCCTGCCCTTCATCAGTTACGGGGGAAGCAACATGGCCGTTTGTCTCTTCATGATTGGAATCCTTGTCAACATTCACCGCACCGGCACCCCGATCGCTCCTGCTACGGCAAGGCATGTCGTCCTCGTGGGACGATCCGTTCCCAGAATCTAGGAATCACGCATGGCGGTCCCCAAACAATTCGTCATTGCCTGCGGTGGTACCGGAGGCCATCTCTTTCCAGGCCTTGCGGTCGCCGAGGTCCTGCATGAACGCGGCCACGAGGTTCTGTTGCTTGTCTCGGAGAAGGAGATCGATGCTGTGGCGCTGAGGGATCATGCCGAGTTCCGGTGTGAGAAGCTTCCCTCCATCGGAATGCCCGCGATCCTCTCCCCGGCATTTCTACGGTTCCTAAAGCGGAGTTGGGAGAGCTTCAGCACCTGCAGGCAGCTCTACTCGCGCTATCAGCCCGCCGGCGTCCTTGGGATGGGGGGATTTACCTCCGCAGCTCCGCTGTTGGCGGCGCGTCTCTCCGGCATTCCCTGCTACCTGCACGAGTCCAATGCGATTGCCGGACGGGCTAACCGTCTCGCCTCACGTTGGACGGACCGCGTTCTGCTGGGATTGAAGGTCTGTGAACCCTCCTTTCCGAAGAGCTCCTGCATCGTGACAGGAACTCCGGTGCGCCGTAATCTCGGGACCTCGCTTCCCAAGGGGGAGGCGCGTTCCGCATTCGGTCTGGATCCGAAACTACCGACACTCCTGGTGATGGGTGGGAGCCAGGGTGCAGCCGGAATCAACCAGCTCCTCTTCCGCTCGGCAGCTTTTCTGAAGGATTTCCGCAACGAAGAGAACAAGCCCCTGCAAATCATTCATCTCACCGGTGAGCGCGATGACAACCTGGCTGCCATCAATTACCAAAGGGAGGGAATTGCCTCTCATGTCGCTTCCTTCCATCACCGGATGGAACAAGCTTATTCCGCTGCCGACCTTGTGGTGTCGCGTGCCGGTGCGGCAAGCCTCAGCGAGATTTCGCAATTCTCACTTCCGTCACTCCTGATTCCCTTCCCCTTTGCAGCGGATCTGCATCAGCATCGCAATGCGGAGGCCTTCCGGGATGCCGGTGCCGCTGAGCTCATTGAGGAAAAGACGGCTGACCCGGAATCCTTCGCTCTCTTGGTTCGGAATCTCCTCACCGACGTGAGGCGCCGCGAGCGCATGGCTGCAGCAGCAGGCTCCGTTCTGCCATGCGGTGCCGCGGGACTTGTCGCCGACGTCATGGAGCAGGGGATCGTAACCCGGGAGGCTGCCCGATGATTTCAGAGAGGAGAGGCGCTGGCGTCCGGCTTGAGGATGCGGAACTGGCTTCATTCCTTCTGGGCCCCGCATCACGTCGCATCCATCTCATCGGAGTAGCCGGTTCCGGGATGAGTGGCATTGCGGCGCTTCTTCTGGCCCTCGGTCATCGTGTCAGCGGTTCGGACAAGGTCGACACCCAGGAAGTGGAACGTCTGTGTCGCAAGGGGCTCGATTTTGAGTCTCCCCACGGCACCCGCATGGTCGGTGATGCCGAACTGGTAATTTTTTCTTCCGCTATCCATGCCGGCAATCCGGCCTTTGACGCTGCTCTGGCTCATAAGAAGCCGATGGTACGCCGGGCCGAAGTTCTGGCCGCCGTGATGACCGGCAAGCAAGGCGTGGTGGTTTGCGGGATGCACGGAAAAACCACGACTTCCGCCATGGCCGCCCATGTCCTGCGGGCGGGCGGGCTCAAGCCTTCCCACTATGTCGGGGCCGAGATCCCCATCCTCGGCACGAATGCCTGTTGGGACTCCGAAGGGACTCATCTGGTGGCCGAGGGGGACGAAAGCGATGGGACGCTGGTCCATTACCACCCGCGTCATGCGCTGGTGCTCAACATCGAACCCGAGCATCTCGACCATTACCGGGATCTCGCCGCGATCGATGCGGTTTTTTCCAAACTGCTCGGCCAGACTTCCGGCAAGGTCTATTTCTGGGCCGACGATCCCGGGGCGACGCGTATCTGTTCCACGCACCCTGGGGCTGTTCCTGTGGGGACAGGTTCCCTCTGCCATTATCGCCTAGGGAAGATCGAGCAGTCGGGGCTCACAATCCGCTTTGAGGTATTCCATGGTGGGGAATTGCTTGGGCGTGTCCATCTCGGGATTCCCGGGTTGCATAATGCCCAGAATGCCCTCCTGGTGATTGCGCTGGCGACCGACTTGGGAATTTCCTTTTCCGTCATCGCCTCCTCGTTGGAAGCCTTCCGTGGAGCTAAGCGCCGGTTTGAGCTCAAGTATGAGGATCATGAATTCCGAGTTTTTGACGATTATGGCCATCATCCCACCGAAATTACGGCAACGCTTGCGACGGCCAGGGTTGCCCTTCGTAACCCCGGGCAAGAAGGGGAAATTAGAGGAGAGGGCCGTCTCGTGGTTCTCTTCCAGCCACATCGTTATTCCCGCACAGCTTCCCTCAAAGCCGAATTCGGAAGGTCCTTTGGAGATGCTGACCTTGTCTTTGTCGCCCCTATCTATCCCGCCGGCGAATCCCCCATACCGGGAGTTGACGCAGGGAGCTTGGTGGAGGCAGCCCGTGTCGAAGGGCATCAGGGAATGATGCGCGCCGCTTCTGTGCTGGAGGCGGGATGGGCTGCCGCGGCCTCTCTTAAAGAAGGAGATCTGGTAATCACCCTCGGCGCGGGAAATATCCATGAGGCAGGCCTGCTGATCGCCCGGGAATTGGTCCTGCGTGGAAAACTCCGCAAGGCCATGGGTCCGGGTGTCATCAAAATGTCCGAACCGCTTTCCCGTCACACATCGATGAGGGTCGGCGGGCCAGCGCGTTTTTGGGTGGAGCCCGAGAGTGAGGAAGGGTTTGCGGAACTGGTCCGCCTCTGCCACGACGAGGGGATACCCTTTATGGTCATGGGTCGCGGATCCAATTTGATTGTCCGGGACGGCGGGTTTCCCGGCGTGGTCGCCCATTTGTCTAAGGGTTGCTTTGCCGAGGCCTCGGTGGATCGGAATGAGGTTGTCGCCGGGGTCGGGATCCGCCTGAAGCAACTGGCTGCCGTCGCCCGCAATGCCGGCCTTACGGGGTTTGAATGGATGGACGGCATTCCGGGAAACCTGGGCGGGGCTTTGCGCATGAATGCCGGCGCGATGGGGGTTCAGACATTCGACCAGGTCGTCAGGATCCGGTTTGCCGATCGTGATGGAAATATCGTTTCCCGTACCCCGGAAGAGATCGAAGTGCGCTACCGCGATGTCCCGGTTCTGCATGACCATTACGCGCTCTCGGCCACGCTCTCCGGAGAATTGGCTGGCACCGAAAAGATCGACGATCTCCTCGGCGAGTCGCTTCGCCACCGTAAGGAAACCCAGCCTGTGGCGGCCAGTGCCGGCTGCATCTTCAAAAATCCCGGTGGGATCTCCGCTGGTAAACTGATCGACGAACTGGGACTCAAGAACAGCGCTATCGGTGGTGCCCGCGTCTCCGAAGTCCATGCAAATTTCATTGTCAATAACGGCGGCGCCACGGCTGGCGAGATCCTTGCCCTGATCAGCCGAATCCAAGATCGGGCTCGTCTGGAGCGTGGGATTGAGCTGGAGACGGAGGTCTCTATCATCGGTGAAGAACCGGAAAATCACGAAAATACCCATGGCCACTGAACTCTCCTTCAATCCTCGTAACCGTTTTCTTGTTGTTCTAAAGGGAGGACCGGGTTCCGAGCGTGAGGTTTCTCTTCGCTCCGGAGCCTCCGTTGCTGCTGCACTCAGGAATGCCGGAGCGCATGTCGAGGAGATCGAGCTTGCTGGCACGGAGGTTGTTATTCCGGAAGGGACCGAACTTGTCTTCAACCTGATCCATGGAACCTTTGGCGAGGATGGAGGACTCCAGCAAGTGCTCGACGAACGCGGCATTGCTTATACGGGTGAGGGGGGGGCGCAGAGTCGTGTGGCCTTTGACAAGATCCTCACCAAGCAGGCTTTGGTGAAAGCCGGTGTGCCGACTCCCTGTTACGAAATCCTGAGCTCTAAGACAGGAGTCCGGCCATCGCTGCTCCTGCCTATCGTCATCAAGGCTCCACGTCAGGGATCGAGTGTTGGAGTTCATCTCATCCATGAGCCTGCTGGAATCGACCAGGCCCTTGCGGACTGTCGCCTTTACGGTGAGGAGATCCTTGTCGAGGAGTTAGTGTCGGGAAGGGAACTGACCGTGGGTGTGATCGGAGATCAGGTGCTGCCTGTGGTTGAGATCAAGCCGAACGAAGGATTTTACGACTACACCAACAAGTATACCAAGGGAGCCACGGAGTATCTAGTGCCAGCACCCCTCTCTTCCTCGGAGACAGAAGCCGTGCAGGGAGTGGCGCTCGCCGCGGTGCGCGCTCTAGGGCTGAGCGTCTACAGCCGGGTTGACGTCCTGCTCTCCTCCGCCGGCCCCACCGTTTTAGAAATCAACACCATCCCCGGAATGACGGAAACCAGTCTGCTTCCCAAAGCAGCAGCCGCCATGGGGCTCGATTTTACAGCCCTTTGCTGCAGAATAGCGGAACGATCACTCACGGCCCGAACCGCCAGCGCATGAACACACGACGCAATACCGGAGGAAATAGACGTAAAGGAGTCGGCCCCGCACGCCGTCAGCACCTCCTCGAGGTGAATGTGCGAACGGCTAGCATGAAACGTCAGCATCGCGGCAAGGCGAGCGGTTTCCTTTGGAAAGCATTCTCCATCGTTGTCGTGGTCGGCTTGCTGGCCGCCGGAGCGCGGATCGCTTGCGGGAAATTCTTTTTCAAGAACCCCGAGTATAATCTTAAGCACCTCGTCACCCACCTCAACGGGGTTCTGACCCAGGAGGAGTTGGTGAACCTGACGGGCTTCACCGAGGGAAAGAATATCTTCGGCCTCGACCTTGAGCAGGCGAACCAGAAACTGGCCGCCCTTCCCGAGGTCCGCTCCGTGAGTATCGAAAAGACATTGCCCGACACTATCGAGGTGGGGCTGGAGCCGCGGGCGCCCGTTTTTCTGTTTGTGGCACCGGGAGAGACTGAAGCATCCGCCGGTGAATCGTTCAGCCCCGGTAAGAGTTTCTTCTGCGACAAGGAGGGCGTGATGATGCGTCCCGCCAGACTCGATGACAAATTTCTGGGTCTTCCCTTAGTTCGAGGCGTTTCTCTGGGCAACGCGGTCCCAGGTAAGAAACTGGAGAATCCGTCAATCTCTACGGCCCTGCTGCTGAGGCAGGCGCTTTCCGAACTTCCCGAAGAGACTTTCAAGATCAGATCGATCGATGTTTCCAAGCCCTATGCCGCCATCGTGACCGATGCCTCGAATGCTAAATTCACGTTCGGGACCCTTGGAGAGGCCGATCTACCGTCGCAACTCGAGCGGCTTCGCAAGTTGCTCGACCATTGCCAGGAAACAGGCCGCAGAATCCAGACCGCAAATCTCATGGTTAGCCGCAATACGCCCGTGACTTTTGTGCTTACGCCCGAGCAGGTGTCTGACAAAATAGCACCCGTCGCCTCCTCTAAAAAAGCTCCGAAGCACAACTAGCCCCCGGCAACCCATTTTTTCGCCATGGCCAACGAGCAAATCTTTGTGGGACTAGAGATCGGAACGACGAAGATCAGCGTCATCGTCGCTGAAGCCAGGGCCGATGATCAAATCAGCATTCTCGGGGTGGGGGAGACCCCGTCACGAGGCGTGCGCAAGGGGGAGATCGTCGATATGGAGACCGTCACCGAGTGCGTCCGCGAGGCGATCCTCGATGCCGAGGACAAGACGAATGTTGAAATCGGCAACGTCTGGGTCGCGATCACGGGATCTCATCTGGCGAGCTTCAATAACCGCGGCTCTCTGGCCCTTCCCGGCGAGAGGCAGATCGAACCCGAGGATCTGGAGGCCGTGGAGGTGAACGCGAAGGAGGTTGCCATTCCCACACCGAATACCTTTCTCCACACCATTCTTCAGGCCTATCACGTCGATGGGAATCAGAACGTCATCGATCCCCTCAAGTCGGAAGGAGCGCTGCTGGAGGCAGATTTTCACATTGTTCACGGAATCAAGACGCGCATCCACAACACGCTCCGCTGTATCGAGTCGCTGAAGATCGGCATCGAGGATGTCGTGCTCAGTTCGCTTGCCAGCGCCCAAGTTGTTCTTTCCCAGGATCAGAAGAACTACGGGGCCCTTATGATCGATATCGGGGGTGGAACGACCGATTACCTGGTCTATATCGACGGCGCCATCCGCCATAGCGGCGTGCTGGCCTTGGGAGGTGACCACATCACCAATGATATTTCCGTGGGACTGAGGCTTCCGATTGCTAGGGCCGAACTTCTCAAGATCGAGGAAGGTTCAGCAGCCGATGCGGCAGGTTCCCAGGGTGGGATTATCTCGCTGAAGAACGACCCCAGATTCCTCGGTTGCGATGTCGACCGCACTTCTCTCGAAACGATCATTCACCTCCGTGTGAAGGAAATCTTCGAACTGATCCGTCGCGACATCGAGTCTTCCGGCGAGGGAATGTTGGATCTTATCCGGGGAGTCATGATCACCGGGGGCTGTTCCAAGCTGAAGGGAATTGCCCAGGTCGCCGAGGAGATCTTTGACATTCCGGTGGAGCTCACACGCGCCCGTAATGTCAGTGGAGCCACCCAGATCTTCGAGGACCCGCAATACTCTACCGCAATCGGACTGACCAAATACGCGAGGCTCGTGACCAAGAACATCGCGCCTGAGAGCATGATCGATCGGCTCACTCAAGGACTTGGCAACCTCTTCAAGAAACGTTCCCCATGAGCACCTCACCATCCCGTCGCATCCTGGTCGGTGTTGGCAATGCCGGAGTCACCGTGCTCGACCTGCTTTCCGTCGAGTATCCGGGCATGACCGGACTTCTGGCCGTCAACAATGATCCCGATTCGCTTAACGCCTCCATTGTCCGTGACAAAATCGAGGTGCCCGAGGGAGATCCGGGGGAGGGTTTCCGCATGATTGACGAGGAGTTCGGCCGAATCGTTGAGGGGGCTTCCGTTGTCATTCTTTGCGGTGGTCTCGGGGGGGAGACAGGTTCATTCCTTCTTTCGGCCTTGGCCATTCGTGCCAAGTCGGCTGGATTGACCACGATGGCCTGTGTCGGCATGCCCTTCTCCTTCGAGGGAAAGCACAAGAAGGACCTTGCCGTGCGGGCCTTGGAGAAACTGGAAGAGATCTGTGATGCCGTTGTCGTGATAGGAAATGATCAACTCTCCAGCGGATCTCCATCGATAGCCGCAGTGGGTGAGGCCTTCGCTCTTTCCGATCGGACCCTTTTAGCCGCCCTTCTGGCGCTCACCGGAATGCTCTCCACTTCGGGACCCGTGAAGATCACCCGTGCTGACATTCACAATGTGCTGGGAAAACCGGGGACACTCACCCATTTCGGATTCGGGAAGGCCGAGGGATCCAACCGTCTCCACGAGTCGCTGGAAAGAGCCCTGAAGAGCCCTCTCCTGACCCTGCCCGGCAAGGGATCGGCCCTCAAGGAGTCGTCGATGATTCTTCTCCTGCTCCGCGGGGCTAAGGATATTTCCTTTGCGGAGGTTCAGGCTGTTGTCGGTAAAATTGAACAAATTGCCAGTGATAGCTGTCAAATAAAAGTAGGAGTCCGCGCGGATGGGCCCATAGGATCGGCCTTGGAGCTCTACCTCCTGGCCTCTTCCGGAGGGACCATCAAGAAGCCTCTCAAAAACAGTGAAAGCAACCAAACCGGCGAACCAAGTGGTGCGGATAGTGCGAATAATCCAATCAGTCGGATTGGGACTATGGCGACAATTGGGACAAAATTGCCCCAACCAACTGGTGAGGAGGAGATGCCCTCAGGACACAGCGAAGGGGGAAAGGGCGCTGACGAGCTCTTCCCGGTTCAGACAAAGCCTGCTTCCAAGTCAGGAAAGAAGGTCGCTGCCACTTCCAAGCAGATGCAGGGAACGCTTGCCCTGGACACCTACCAGCGGGGCCGCTTTGACAAGAGCGAGCCGACCATCGTCGAGGGTGAAGATCTCGACGTTCCCACCTTTCTTCGCAAGGGGATCAAGCTCAACCCACCCATCAGGAAATAGCGGATAAGCACTCCCCCAATGAAACCCGATAAATTTACAGCCAAGATGCAGGAGGCCTTCAACGGTGCGATCGACATCGCCTCCGGTCTTGGCCAGCAAGAGATCGGGAACGAACATTTCCTGCTCTCGCTACTCGCCCAGAGCGAAGGCCTCACCCGTCCCGTTCTGGAGAAGATGGGAGTGGTTGTTCAGCCTTTCATTGCCAAGCTCGAGTCGGCCTCCGCAGCTCTGCCCAAGGTGCATGGAGGTGCCCAGCCCTTTGTCGGCAACGAACTCCGCAAGTCCATCGACTCCGCCGAGGGGGAGATGGCGAAGCTCAAGGATGAGTTTCTTTCCGCGGAGCACTACCTTCTGGCCCTGAGCCAGGAGAAGAACGCCGTCGCCAAGTTGCTCCAAGAAATCGGCATCACTCATCAGGCGCTGATGAAGGCCTTGGTCGAGATCCGCGGCAGTCAGCGTGTCACCGACCAGAACCCCGAAGGAAAATACCAGACACTGGAGAAATACGGCCGCGACATCACCGAGCTTGCCCGCAAGGGGAAAATCGATCCCGTCATCGGACGCGACGAGGAGATCCGCCGCACCATGCAGGTCCTCTCGAGGCGCACCAAGAACAACCCCGTGCTTATCGGCGAACCCGGCGTCGGCAAGACGGCCATCGTCGAGGGACTGGCTCGCCGCATCGTCAGCGGGGATGTTCCCGATTCGCTCAAGAACAAGCGCCTGGTCGCCATGGATATCGGTGCGATGGTGGCTGGAGCCAAGTTCCGAGGTGAGTTCGAGGACCGTCTGAAGGCTTTCCTCAAGGAAGTCACGGCTTCGGAGGGAGAGATCATCCTCTTCATCGACGAGCTTCACACCATCGTCGGCGCGGGTGCCGCCGAGGGATCGATGGATGCTTCCAATCTCCTCAAACCCCAGCTTGCCCGCGGAGAACTCCGCACGATCGGTGCCACCACCCTCGACGAGTACCGCAAGTACATCGAGAAGGATGCCGCTTTGGAGCGCCGCTTCCAGCCCGTAAAGGTCGACGAACCGAGTGTCGAGGACACGATTGCCATCCTGCGCGGCCTCAAGGAGCGCTACGAGGTCCACCACGGCGTCCGTATCCAGGATGCCGCTCTGGTCGCAGCCGCAGTCCTTTCCCACCGCTACATCTCCGACCGCTTCCTTCCCGACAAGGCTGTCGATCTGATCGACGAGGCCGCTTCCCGTCTGAAGATCGAGATCGAGTCGATGCCGACCGAGATCGACCAGATGGAGCGTCAAATCATGATGCTCGAGATGGAGCGCCAGGCTCTTCGTAAGGAGAAGGATGACGCCAGTAAAGAGCGCCTGGAGAAGCTCGAGAAGGAACTCGCCGAGACTAAGGAAACCGGATCGGGACTGAAGGCCCGCTGGCAGAAGGAGAAGGAAGAGATCGGCAAGTCGCAGAAGATCAACGAGCAGATCGAAGCGATGAAGAACGAGCTTGTGATCGCCCAACGTCAGGGTGATTTCGCCAAGGCGAGCGAGATCCAGTACGGGCGCATTCCGGAATTGCAAACCAAGCTCGAAGAGCACAATGCCAAGCTCGCCAAGAGCGGCCAATCCGCACTACTCCAGGAAGAGGTTACCGAAGAGGATATCGCCAAGGTGGTCTCCGTCTGGACCGGTATCCCCGTCTCCAACCTCCAGGAGGGAGAGAGGCAAAAACTCGTCAAGATGGAGGAGCGCCTCATCGAACGTGTGGTGGGACAGGCTCAGGCCATCAAGGCCGTTTCCAACGCCGTCCGCCGTGCCCGCGCCGGCCTCCAGGAAGAGAACCGCCCCATAGGTTCCTTCATGTTCCTTGGCCCCACGGGTGTCGGTAAGACCGAGCTTTCCAAGGCCCTAGCCGAGTTCCTTTTTGACAACGAGAACGCCATCGTCCGGCTCGACATGTCCGAGTACATGGAGAAGCACACCGTGGCACGTCTCATCGGAGCTCCCCCCGGATACGTGGGTTACGAGGAGGGTGGCCAGCTCAGCGAGGCGGTCCGCCGGAAGCCATACTCCGTGATCCTCTTCGATGAGGTGGAGAAGGCCCACGGCGATGTCTTCAATGTCCTCCTTCAGGTCCTCGATGACGGACGGATTACCGATGGTCAGGGTCGCACTGTGGACTTCAAGAACACCGTTATCATCATGACTAGCAACATCGGCAGCCAATACATCATGGAGGATCTGGCTGTCGAGGAACGGAACAAGCGCGTCATGGAGGCGCTTCGAGGTCACTTCCGCCCCGAGTTTCTGAACCGCGTCGATGAGATCGTTATCTTCGACCGACTTACCGACAAGGAGATCGGCAAGATTGTCGATATCCAGCTCGTCCGTCTCTCCGCGCGCCTCGGCAAGCAGAAGATCCAACTTGAGCTTAGCGACAAGGCCCGCGCTTATCTGTCCAAGGAGGGCTACGATCCCGCCTACGGCGCCCGTCCGCTCAAGCGCGTCATCCAGCAGAAGATTCTCGATCCCCTCAGCATGGAGATCCTGGATGGGAAAATCCACGAGGGTCAGATCATCAAGGCGGATGTTGCCGGTGGGGAACTCGTCTTTAAGACAAAGTAGATCCTGATTGAATGTCTCTTCGTGAAGTAACGATCAAGGAGGGACTTCCGACGCTCGAGGAAGCAAAGCGCCGACTTCTGCTGGAAGTGCGCCGTTGCCACGGAGACGGTATCTCCGTTCTCAAGATCATCCACGGCTACGGTTCGGGTGGCCGTGGAGGGGTGCTGAGGACGGGCTTAAGAAAAGTCTTCGCCGAGTACCAGCGCGACGGTGACATCCTGGGATATGCTTCAGGAGAAGAGTTCTCGATCTTCCACCCAGTTTCCCTGGAAATGATCACGCTTGCCCCGGAGCTCCGCACTGATCGGGATCTGGAGCGCTCCAATCCCGGCGTCAGCTTCCTTTGGATCCAATAAGGGAAGTCCTCATGGGGCTTGTAACTTTCTCCTGATACAGAAAGACAAGCAGACTCTTGTATGCTAGGGTTTGCGCATGAAAAAAGCACTCATCACGGGCATCACCGGTCAGGATGGTTCCTATCTTGCCGAGCTTCTACTCTCCAAGGGATATGAGGTACACGGCATCATCCGCCGCGCCTCCACCTTCAACACCAGCAGGATCGACCACCTCTACAAGGATCCGCATGTTCTTGGGACACGCCTTTTTCTCCACTACGGCGATCTGGCCGACTCGTCGCAACTGACCAAGCTCCTCTATGCACTTCGCCCCGACGAAATCTACAACCTCGGTGCTCAGAGCCATGTCCGCGTCTCCTTCGACGTGCCGGAATATACCGGAGATGTCACGGGACTCAGCACCGTGCGCCTGCTTGAGGCGATCCGCGAGGCAGGCTTGACCCAAGACGTTCGGTTTTATCAGGCTTCCTCCTCCGAGATGTTCGGAAAGGTGCACGAGGTTCCCCAGATCGAGACGACACCGTTCCATCCCCGTTCCCCCTACGGTTGCGCGAAGGTCTTTTCCTACTGGCTCACGGTCAACTACCGCGAGGCCTACAATCTGCACGCCTCCAACGGCATCCTCTTCAACCACGAGAGCCCACGACGCGGCGAGACCTTTGTCACCCGCAAGATCACCCGGGCCGCAACCCGAATCAAAATGGGCCTTCAGAACGAGCTCTTCCTAGGCAACCTCGATGCGCGGCGCGACTGGGGGTATGCCAAGGAATACGTCGAGGTAATGTGGCTCATGCTCCAGCATGAGAAGGCGGATGACTATGTCTGCGCCACTAACGAGACCCACACGATTCGGGAATTCTGCGAGGAGTGCTTCGGCCTTCTCGATCTGGACTGGAAGCAGTATGTGAAGCACGATGCACGCTACGAGCGTCCGAGCGAGGTGGAGTTGCTTATCGGCGATCCTGCCAAGCTCAAAAAGCAGATCGGCTGGGAGCCGAAGGTGAAGTTCAAGGAACTCGTCCGTATCATGACGGATGCCGACCTCGAGTTGGCACGCCGCGAGCTGGCCTACCAGAGTGCCGGTACAGGCAACGACCTGGGAGTTACACCTCCCTAATCTCGGGCAATTGCGGTTTTTTTCGTCTGTCTCCCCTCCTTCCAGGTCAATGAATTCCTCCACGCGCATCCACGTCGCGGGACACAACGGCATGGTCGGATCGGCCATCGTCAGGGCCCTCCGTGCTCTCGGTCATGAGAATCTCCTGCTCCGCACGCGAAGCAAACTCGACCTGCTGGATGCTGCGGCTGTCCGCGATTTTTATACGAAGGAGAAACCTGAAGTCGTCATCGTGGCCGCGGCCCGCGTCGGCGGCATCCATGCGAACAACACCTATCCCGCCGAGTTCCTCCACGAGAACTTGGCGATCGCCCACAACACCATCCACGCTTCATGGCAACAGGGTGTGAAGCGCCTCCTTTTCCTCGGCAGTTCCTGCATCTACCCGCGCGAGGCACCGCAACCAATGACCGAAGAATGCCTGCTCACTTCCCCGCTCGAGCCGACCAACGAGGCCTACGCGATCGCCAAGATCACCGGGCTGAAGCTCTGCCAATACTACCGCAAGCAGTATGGAGTTCTCTTCCACTCGGCCATGCCGACCAATCTCTACGGACCCGGTGACAACTACCATCCGGAGAATTCGCACGTGCTTCCGGCCCTCATCCGACGCTTTCACGAGGCCGTGCAGAGCCGGGCTCAGACCGTGACACTCTGGGGTACCGGTATCGCCCGACGTGAGTTCCTCCATGCCGATGATTTGGCGGCTGGGCTTCTGGCAGTTCTAGGGATGGAGAATCCTCCGGACTGGATCAATGTCGGCTATGGTAACGATGTCACGATCCGTGAGGCCGCAGAGCTTATAGCCAAGGTCACGGGCTTTACGGGAGAGCTTGCCTGGGATTCCAGCAAGCCGGACGGCACCCATCGCAAGCTGATGGACAGCTCCAAGCTGCTCGCGACCGGATGGCGTCCGAAATATGATCTGGAGACCGGGTTAAGTCACGCCTACGAGGACTTTCTCGCGAACCAAGCCTCCGGACATCTCCGGGAGCTCTAGTTACTAGCCTCCGCCTCCCGATAGCCGATCTCCCAAACTACCCCGCCCAGTGGAACTCGACCGAGGCGTTGACTTCCGGAGACAGGCTCTGCTTAACCGGGCAGGCCTTCGCGGCATTCTCTAGCAAAGCACGTTGCGGGTGATCGGAGGGTAGGGGAATAGTCATCACGGACTTGAGGCCGACGATGCGGCGGGGCAGGTCGGAACTCATCTCCTTGCCAATAGTGACGATTGTACCCTTCAGGTCGATTCCGTACCTTACTGCGGCAATTCCCATAACGGTCATCATACAGTTGGCGACAGCCGTGGCGACTAGATCGGTGGGTGAAAAACTCTCACCCTTGCCGTGGTTGTCGAGCGGGGCATCGGTGATCAGCTTGACGCCGGAGGGGCCGTGGATGGCGGTGCAGCGGAGACCGCCGTCGTAGGTAGAAGTGATGGTGACCATTGAAAAAAATAATAGCAGAATTCCTTGAGAAAAAAGAGGAATTGAGGGGAAAATTCCGCGACTTCCGGGTAATGTCGTTCCTGTAATGGAACTCCTTCTGCTTTCACTCATCGTTGTTCTGCTGATCGCGGTGCTGGTGATTCAGCTAAGAAAGCCCACCGCGTCTTCTCAAGGTACAAGCCCGGAGGAAATCGTTGACAAGTTGGAGCAAATTCGCGCCATGCACGATCAGCATGCAGCCGTCCTGAGCAAGGAACTCGACCTCACCCGTCAGGAAGCCGCCACCCATGCTCGTGACGGCCGCACGGAGACCGTGACCATGCTCAACCAAGGTAACGCCTCGCTCCTGAACGGACTTACCCTCCTCGGACAGTCCCAGAATGATCGCCTGCAGTCCTTCTCCGAGACCATCACGGCACTCACGAGCGCCAACGACACGAAGTTCGAGAGCATCCGCGCCACCATGGAGACCAAGCTCAAGGAGCTCCGTGACGACAACGCCCTCCGACTCGAGGAGATGCGCCGCACTGTCGACGAGAAGCTCCAAGGGACCCTGGAGAAGCGACTCGGCGAATCCTTCAAGCAGGTCTCCGATCGCCTCGAGCAGGTCCACCGCGGACTTGGCGAGATGCAGAACCTCGCCATCGGCGTTGGGGATCTCAAGAAAGTCCTCACCAACGTGAAAACCCGCGGCGGTTGGGGCGAGGTCCAGTTGGGAGCTTTGCTGGAGCAGATGCTCACGCCTGCGCAGTACGAAAAGAACGTGAAGACGAACCCCGCTTCAGGCGAGATCGTCGAGTACGCGATCAAGCTCCCGGGCAAGGGAGAGGATGATTCCGTCGTCTGGCTACCCGTGGATGCCAAGTTCTTCATCGAGGACTTCAAGCGCCTCCACGAGGCCCAGGAGCGCGCCGATCTCGTTGCTATCGAGGAATCGACCAAGGCGTTGCGCGATGCCGTTCTCAAGTGCGCTAAGGACATCTCTTCCAAGTACCTCAATCCTCCTCACACCACCGACTTCGGCGTCATGTTCGTCCCGACCGAGGGACTCTTTGCCGAGATCATCCGGATTCCGGGAGTCATCGAGGATTTGCAGGGAAAGCATCGCGTCGTCCTTGCAGGACCCACGACCTTTGCCGCCCTCCTGAACAGCCTCCAGATGGGCTTCAAGACACTCACGATCCAGAAGCAGTCGAGTGAAGTCTGGAAGACCCTTAGTGATGTGAAGTCCGAGTTCGCTAAGTTCGGGGATGCTCTGGATGGCGTGAAAAAGAAGCTTCAGGAAGCCACCAACAAGATCGAGACTGTCGGCACGCGTTCCCGGGCCATCGAGCGGAGCCTTCGCAATGTGGAGAGCCTACCCGGTCAGCCAGCGGCCCCAGCCCTTGATATTGATGATCTGCTCAAGATCGAGGAATCTGAATTATTCGCTTCCGAAGAGAGAGAATAGAGGCCGGAGACTTGGTGGAGCGCATCGACGTTCGTCAATAAGCTCATTCCTTAGGGATTCCAGCTTTGGAGGTTGGCTGCATCACCCGATGCTTTGGGTATGAAAGACTTTTTCGGTACCAAAGGCAGCCCGCAGACAACCGATCCCGCAGGATCGTGGCACAAGAAAGTACTGCCGCTGATTTCGGATATACCGAGGCACCCCTTTGTTCACTCGGCCCTCATCCTGATCCCCCTGTTCCTGAGTGTCTTTGTGATTTTGAATTTGCTTCAGTCAAGAGGTGTCCCGATGACGCGCTCACTCGGTCCGGCAATCGATATCGGGGGCAATTCCTCCTATTATTCCCCACTTGCATCTGCCTTCCGTGGGGCGCTTCCGCCTTCAGTTTGTTCCGACGACGATAAGAGCAGTATCACTGCCGTTCCGTCTTGCGCGGAGCTTTTCTTTGCCAAGAGAAAACCTTCCCTTGGTCCTTCCGTCACACTTACAGGTCCTGCGGTGAGTTCCACGGGGCTCCCTGTTGTCATCATCATCGGATTTGACCACGGGAATAAGAGAAGCCGTCTCCTGACCATGCTGGCTCTGGAGAACCTGCTCAAGACCACGAATCTCAGAAGCATTGCCTTTGAATTCTCGAGCGACCTTCAAGACTCCTTCAACAAGTACTACGCCTCCCCCAAGAGAGCTGATGATAAGCGGGAATTCGCGAGCTCGATGATCGTCCACTGCCCCCTGTCGGCTTACCTGGACAATCGTCAGAAGGTCGAGTGTGCCCGCAGGTTGCTCGGCACGGAAAGCATCATGAGCGTCCTGGATGTCGCCGAAATGGCATCCCGATACAAGGCCACCGTTGTCCTTGTTGATACATCAATGGCCAATGTGAGCATGACTGATCCGATGATTTCTTACCGCAACCAGATCATTGCCAAGAACGTGCTCAGGAACGTGCACGGAGACAAAGTCCTCCTTATTGTCGGCTCAGCCCATACGGGTCACGGCGATCTGGGATTGAGTCTCGATGACCGCCTCATGAGCCTTGGTGCCCGTACACTCAGCGTCAATGTTGCCGCTCAGAAGGTTCCTCCCCGTCGTGACTGGGGGACCAACCACGCCAGCGCCGACTTCAGGATCTCCGATCCCATGGAACTCGCCTCCCTTCTCGCCAGGAGGTATCCTGGGATGTGATGGATTCCGTGAAGCGATTTCGGCACCCTTCGCTCACGATTTTCCTCATCGGTCTCCTTGCATTTCTCACGGTCTTCACGAACGGCATTTTTGCCGCCGGGGAGGTGACGGTGATCATTGACCCGGGTCATGGGGGAACGAATATTACCGGGACACACCTCCTGAAGTCGAACTCCTCGCCCAACAACGCCACCTCTCCCTCGGGCCTCAGGGAGAAGGATCTCACACTCGAGCTTTCCCAGGAGATCCAGCGCGCCTTTGAATCGGAACGCGGTCCCAATCGCGCACCGAAGATCCGCTGCATCCTCACCAGGACCAATGACTGGAACCCCGACTTCGCCCAGCGGGCCAAGGTGGCAGCCGACTCACTGAATCCCGCGGCTTTGGTCAGCATCCACTTCAATACCTTCCGCCACGGAGCAGCTCTCGGTACGGTCGCCCTGATCCACAGCAGGTTTTTCAACCCCAACCACGAGGACGACCTCCGCTTTGCAGACGAGCTTACAGCGGCTACCTCGGCGGCTGTACGGAATTTTCTCCCCCGCTCACCGGCGATGGATTCCCTCAACGACTACCATATCCATGACGGCACGGGCGCCTATCTCTTCTATCAGATGCAGAGATATCCGCAGCTCGACAAGGTTCCCAAATGTTTTCTGGAGATCGAGTTCATCGACCGGAAGGATGTGCAGGGAAAGCTCCTGGACCAACGCTTAGTAACCTTCCCTGTGATCGCGAAGGCGATCGCTGACTACATCTCATGCTATCTTCAGGAGTATCCTCAGGGGAGCTGCGTTCTCAGCCAGCTGGAGGATGAATCGGCTGATGAGAAGTTCATGGAAGAATACAAAAAAGCGGAGTCCCCTTTCGGGAACTCCGCCTTGATTGATTGGTTTCTTGGGGCCTTCCGGCGACCCAATTTGCCGGATTAGTAGCGGCGAGGACCGCGATCGCGGTCGCCTCCTCCGAACGAGCGGCCACCACCACCGCCCTGGGGACGATCCTCGCGGGGACGTGCCTCATTGACGGTCAGGTTGCGACCTTGAAAATCCTTGCCCTCGAGAGCGCTGATAGCTGCATTGCCTTCCTCGGCGTTGCCCATGGTGACAAAGCCGAATCCGCGGGAACGGCCGGTCTCACGATCGGTAACAAGGGCGACGTCTGTCGGCTTGCCGTACTGTGTGAAGAGCTCGCGGAGATCCTGGTCGGTGGTGTCAAAGGTCAGATTGCCTACGTATAGTTTCATATGATGTGTTTTTTTGTTGGTGTTGAAATCTGCTAATCAGAGCTGTTCCCGAGAACCGGGTTTCAAATCACCATCGAAAAAATCAACGGGCAATCCACCATGCAACGAATCACTAAATATCGAACTTCTTCAAAGTGAACGGCTTTCCATGTTTTGCAAGATAAAATAAAGAAATGCGCTTGATGGCTCGGCGAAAGTTCGAGGAGACTTTTTGATAATTTTATTAGTGTGCGGGCAGAAATAGAGTAGACTAATTGCCTATTGAGTTACTCGGCCCATTTCTCTTCCACTCTTGCGGGCTCTCCTTTAAGCCTTCCTACGAGAGCCCTACTTTCCTTCTGAATGGGCATCGGGACTAAGAACAGGCAGAACCAGACAGCCGAACTCTGCAAGGAGCACCTCCGCGGCACCTATGCCTCGCAGGGAGTCCTAGTGGAGGACTTCATCGGGGAGATCGAGGGTTCCGGAAAGTCCAAGGACATCTTGAAATGGGCCCAGTTCACCAATATGGACCGGGATACCGCGTCCATGCTCGAGAGACTCGACGAGAAATTCAACAAATGGCTAAACGGTGACGTTGGCGACCTTTAGTCGCTACCGCACCTGTGCCAATAACCCACATCACCAACAGAACAACCCATGGTAAAAATCAATTACGGATTCGAGAAGCGCAGGAAAGAAATGGAGAAAAAGCGCAAGAAGGAAGAAAAGAAAAAAGCCAAGGCCGAAGGGAAGCCCTCAGGCGACTATGATATCGTCGAGAATCCAGACGCTGTCGTGGAGACTCCAGAGGACTCTACGGAAACTCCTCCAGCTGCCCAATAATAGACCCGACCCCTGTGACAAAGCTCGGGAGGAATCTACCAAGCCGGGTTGCGGTACACTTTAGAACCTAGTTCGATTTCGGAATGAAGGCGTTGATGGCCTGGGAGCCTATGCTTCCAGCGCCGGCACTCACGGCACCGATAGCGACAGGATTAGAGCCTCTCATGAAGGGCTCCTGTACCTGCGCCGATGCCTGTAGCCGTAGCGGTCTGAACAACCGCTGCCCCCATAGGAGTCATCACCGAACGGGTGTTTCCATATCGGTCGGTGACCGTCGTGCAGCCGCTCGTGACCAATAGAAGGATCGTGGAGACCGTTACGGG
>Ga0209829_10001510_pt1 | contig 18734 bp, 21 predicted proteins | sample C_140205_EF_Meta_FD_187311 | JGI IMG/M metagenome (GOLD analysis project Ga0209829, IMG submission 187311) | Freshwater microbial communities from Lake Croche, Canada to study carbon cycling - C_140205_EF_MetaG (SPAdes) (version 2) | ecosystem: Environmental > Aquatic > Freshwater > Lake...
CGCAACGCCACCCACACCGAATGGTACGACCCCTCCACCGTCACCGCCGAGGTCTATCGGCGGTCGCTCGCTTGGATGGCGCGCCGCTACGTCCGCGACATGACTTCCGCCGCCCCCGCCGCCGCCCCCCGGAAGGCGAAAACCGACAAGGCACCGGCCACGCCGCTGGACAACGTCCGCGCCCGCATCCAGGCCGAAACCAAACCCCGCACCGGTGGCAACGATCACCAGGGCCTCACCTACGCCGAGTTAATCGCCCGCAGCATAGACGCAGCCACCGACTACTACCACGGCGCCATCGTCCGGCTTTCCACGCCCAGCATCAAACGCGGGGAAACCGTCGCCCGCAATGGATGGCAACGCGCCAACGTCGGAGCGAACGACCACGCCCGCGCCGCTATCGTCATCGCTCAGCAGGCCCGCCGCGCCCGCTGGCGCACCGCCGAAACCGAAACCGGGGGGGGACGCACGACCGGGCGCCGCCGCTTCCCATTCGTCCACGGGATGAGCGCGACCGGGGACAACCCCGCCGCAATCGCGGCCCTTGCGGAGTCATACGCCAAGGATGGACGCCGCGGGACCGCCCACACTTCCTCCCGAGGCCGTCGAGCCACCGTCACCAGCCCCGCCCCGGAAACCCCGTACCGCACCGCCCAGGCCGAAGCCATCGAGGCCCTCATGGGCTGGACCCAGGCGGAGACGCTCGCGGCCCCCAAGACCCCGCACAACGTCACCGGGGGGACCGCCAAGATCGACAACCATGCCATCACGAAGACTTCCGACGGGACGCGCGACATTACCGACATCGAGGCTATCGGCCCCGATACCATGCCTTGCCTTGTCAGCGGCAAATGGGTCCGTGTGCAGACCGGATGGACCGTCTACACCGTCACCCGCACCATCCCGCGCCACCGCTTCGCCATGCTCCCCACCAGCCGAACCGACGCGCCTCACGACGCTTGCACCGTCAACGACGTTGACCACGTTGGCGAGATCGTCGCCGCCGTCAACGCGTGGAACCCGACCCACTTCCCCGCCGCCCCCGCAGTCCCGACGCTCTCGATCATGGATGGCAGACTGTACCAGGGTACGACCGGCAGCCGCTGGTACACCGTGGAGGGTGAGATCGTCAACACCACGCACCGGCCCAGGCCGATGAACGCCCGGCCCACGCTGGACACCGTCGCAGGCCACCAGGAGATCACGGACTACCTGAAGACGATCCCCAAGCAAACCTATAAGGACTGGGACGATACCGCAGTCCCACGGGTGGCTGACGCATTCCGTCGCATCATCCACGACCAGAAGACCCGATCATGGAAGAAGACCATAGGCGAACACGCCACGCGTTGGTTCTACGACGCATCGAGCCGTTGACCACGACCACCAGGCCGATGAACAACCCGACCGCCGGGGGGAACGCCAACCCCCGGCGGTTTTTCGTTGACATCGAGCACGACCACCAGGCCGATGAATGCCGCATCTCGAGCCGTCGACGCCAATGCACCATCGACCACCCGGCGAAAAATCGCGCGCTCGCTTCGCTCGCTTCTATCGCCTCTCAAGACATAGCACGCACGATACCGACCGCTTTCGGAACCCCTAACCCCTTGCCAGTACTACCCTTGCGCTGCGTACCACGCCAAACGTAGGATCGTCCGTCTCGGGGCGGGGACGCTGCGCGTACCCCCTACCCCCCCGAGCCGGACAAGGAGTTTTGTCAATACCCCTCCGGGATTTTTTGCATATCTCGGCCCCCACACTCAAAATCCCCCCAATAACTGCGGTGTGTTGCTGGGGTTGCGGTCCCAGAAACCCCCGTGTAGAATACGCCTCGCACGGCTCGCTAGCGGGTTGTGCCCTTGCAGCCCTCTGGCAGGTTTCTCCTTGGCTTGCCAGAGGGTTGTTTTTCTCTCAAGGATGAGAAGGAGAGTCTATGAAGACCTGCGTTGCTGCCGTCCTGTTGGCGGTTGTTCTGGCTGGTACCGCTGTGGCTGACTGCCCAGGTGGGGTTTGCAAGATCGCCCAACCTGTCCGCAAGGCGACCGTCACGGCTACCCGTGGCACTGTTCGCGTGGCCACTGCTCCCGTTCGCGTCGTGCGTCGGGTCTTTGGTCGTTGATTGGCTCCCTGAAGCTGGTCTAGCGCCAGTCTTCGGGGTGGTGTCGCCAGTAGTTCAACGGGCTGCATTGTTGGCCTGGGCAGAATCCGGCTCTTCCGGGGATGAGGGTTCGACTCCCTCCTGGCGACCTCAAGGAGATTCTCATGGGATGGTTTCTGATTGGTCTGTGCCTTGGATTCCCAGCGGGAGTCCTGGCGTTGTTCGTGTGGTGTCTTTGGAATGAGGGGAATCAATGACTAAGGCAGAATCGCAAGCTAGGGAATACGCCAGGGAAGCCCTTGGTGGCTACTACCCCATGGTCCGCGACTTCATCATGGGGACTGGGTGTTTCTCCGAAGATGAGCAAGCCAAGATGACCCTGAGGGTGGCTAGCAAGATCGCGGAGAAGGCGAACGAGGCTTTCAACAAGAGGTTTGAGCAGGTGTTCAGCGACCAGTCCGGCAACCGGGTGGTCGAGCTGGCTCTCCCCAAGGGCATGCCACACCCATGGAGTTCAGACCCCGACCGCGATGCGAAGGTACGCATGGCAGAAGACGGTCGCTCAAAGCCTTTCCGCACACTGGCCGAGTGCATCGAGAGCGAATGCCCCAAGGTCGAACCTATGGACGCCCACCTTGCGGCCTGCCGTGAGAGAGATCGTGCCGATGAGGCCAGGGCGGTCTGGCGGAAGCGTTGGCAGGAGAGAGGGAAGACCATTGCCAAGCTCCAGGCAAGGCTCAGCGAGCGGAAGAGTGGAGCCCAGAACGCGTCCCTGAGGCGTTGGTGTCAAGAAGTTCAGATGCGAGCGATGGACGCCAGCTCTCAGGCGGCTGCCTACCGCAAAGAAAACGATGACCTGCAAGCCCTGGTCAGCACCTACCAAGACCGGATCGCAGAACTCACCAAGGCCAACAAGCAGCTTGACGAAGGCTACAACGCCGCCGTCCTGGCTGTGTCGGAGGCCACCCACAAGAGACTTGAGGCGGAACGTCAGGTCAAGAGACATAAAAACTCTTCCCGATCCGCGGACGCCCTCTTTGCCGAAGCTGAAAAACGTTCAGCGGAAAAGAGCAAATCGGCAGAGACGCAAAGTGGAATGCGGACGGAGCGTGTCACGCTGGAAGTGACAGGCGCGCCGGGCTGGCGTGTTCACGTAAACGGTGTTGACGTTGAATCCGTCCGCGTCGTCGAGGAGTTTGGTAAGGCATTGCCAAAAGTCGTGACGGACATGGCAACGGAGATCGAGCGTCTCGACAACACTCTTGCAAAGATGGCAGAGGTCTCTGTGCCTCCTGGCTGGTTAAACAGCGAGCGTGACAGTCAGTGGATTGCTACGTTGGAAAAAGTTGGCATCAAGGTCAAGAGGATTTGATAAATGAACGACACCTACAAGGTTTTTGCTGCTCATGCGGACAACTGCTGGCGTCAGCACCTAGGGGCTGGAGAACACGGCACCCTTGAGTCTGCGATCAAGGAAGCTCGCTTCCAAGTTGGGCGTGGCCCTCTTCCGACAGTCCCTCTTGTTGTGGCTACCCACCGAGATGGGGTTGAGCTTTTCAGGGCGGACCCGCCCAAGGAGGAGAAGTGATGGCATTGAGCTTTATCAACTGGCTATTCCCGTGCAAAGAGCACGCCCGGCTTGAGGACGAGCTTCATGTTGCCAACGCCAGGATCCTTGAGCTACAGGGGCTTCTGAGCGACGAGAGGCAAAGGTACGTTGACCTCAAGCAATCGAAAGCTGAGGACTGGGCCGCGGCCTGCAAGTCTGCCCAAGCCGCCTCGTCAGCGATCATGGACCTCCAGAGACAGGTCTTTTGCATGCGTGGAGGCGGGCGTCGGGCCGGATCTTGAGGCAAATCCACCCAGGCGGGGCAATGACTCATAGGAGCCCCCCCTATGCCATGTCCAACCCATCCCTGCAACTGCTGCAAGGGAGCCTGCTGCTGCGGTAGGTATACCTGCACCTCGCTCAACTGTGCGGACTGCACCACGACAGCCGTCACCTCTACCAAGGGGTACGGCACGTTCATGGGGTACGGAGAGCTTTGCTCTGACCATGACACCGTCTCTGTAGGGTCTACTTCCTACTACCCGTACTGCGACCAGCCCATCGGCTGGTGCTGCAACAAGGCCACTGGGTCATGTGCCAGATCTTCCATTCTTGGCCCAACAGTCTCCCAGTGTGAGTGCTATCGGGAAAAGGGCGCTCCTCCAACCGTGGAGTTCCAGGCCAAGCCATCCTGTGAAGACCCGACCCTAGAGTGCTGCCCATACGGCCAGTGCTGCTACACCAACGGCACTTGCGGTGACGACACGAAGTGCATGTGCGAGTACCTTGGCGGCAACTTCATCGAGGCTGGGGAAGAGAACGTTTGTCAGACAGGAGCCTGCTGCCAGGGCATCACTTGCGTCGTGAGGACCAAGTGCTCTTGCGCTAAGCTGGGCGGATCCTTCAAAGGCTACGGGACAACGTGCGATCCAAATCCCTGCACGACATGCAGCACCGACTCCGACTGCCCGCCTTTGTCCGCGAAATGTTGCAATGGTGCTTGCATACCATCGGAATGCTGTGTTATCAGTTTTGTTAATTCTTGTTCTGCTGTTTGTACTCTAGGTTGCACGCTCATTACTTCTGGTCCGAACAGAGGCAGATACAATTGCTTTAGAAACGACTGCAACCCACTCCCATGAACAAAATCTGGACACACTCGACGTACCTCAACGAACGCGCCAAGCAGCGTGGCTACCGGTACGAAGAGGTCACCCCCTGCGTTGTCGAGGTCAAGGACGGCATGATCCTGGTGGATGTTGAACACCCGGCCTATCCCATGCACCCAAAGCCTGGATTTGAGGAGAAGGCCATTGCAGCCCTCCACGACGAAGCAGCCGCGAAGGACGCAAGACTTGCCAAGGAACGCGGTGCTGCTGGGCCTGGGACGGAACTCAAGTCCCTGCTTCGCATGGTGGGAATCACCTCCAGCCCGTCCTGTAGCTGCAATGCCAGGGCCGAGGACATGGACTCAAAGGGCATGGCGTGGTGCCTCTGGAATGTCCAGACCATCGTCGGGTGGCTCAAGGAAGAGGCTGATAAGCGGAAATTGCCGTTCAATTCCCTGGGAGCCGGGGCACTTGTTTATGCAGCCGTTGCCTTTGCTGCCGGGCGTCTGGCCCTGAAGAAAACTGCTGCACAATTCCGGAGACCTGTCAATGCCGTTGCAGACACCGTTCGACCAACTTAGGGACACGGCGAAATCTCTGGGTATTGACCCAGCAAAGTACGGCCCAAACGATGACGCAAAGCTAAAGGCGGATGTGATCCAGGTCAGGGCTGGAGGCGTCATCCCAGAAGGCAAGGGGATTGACATCCCCGAGCATCCAGCTCTCGCAGGGCCACCGGCCCAGCCTGCTCCTCCTCAGCAGCCGCCCCCACAGCAGCCGCCGCACCCCGCTAACAATCAGCATGGGCGAGCGATGAACCAAGCTCACGCTGTTGTGTTCGCTCCTCCAGGCATTCCGGATCCGTACGGCAACCTTTCGTCCAGCAGATACGCCTTGGACAAGACGGAACACTACATTGCCGAAGAGAACAAGTCTCGCGTCGATCAGCTCAAAGACGAGGCTGAACGCCAGCACGAACTTGAAATGGAGACGCTCAAGCAGAAGGGGTTGATCGACCGGCTTGGTGCCATGCAGGGCGGCGATCAATATCCCCAGAACAGTGGCGGTCCACTAAGGGTTTGGGATGGCAAGACCACAAGGTATGGCAGCCGTGTCACTATTGGACGCGACGGAACCCAAGTCTACTGACGGAGGCTGTTTTGGCACAAAGCCCTTTCTCGCTGGCGAGCAAGTTTCTTGTTGACCGTCTGGCCAGTGTGGTCAACGACGCTGCTACAAGCATTGGCGGTGGCGGGAGAATCCCCGCGATGATGGCCGCACGCCGAAATATCCGTCCCGTCCCACTTCCGCCAGACCCTTCGCTTGCTAGGGCTGCCATGCAGGAAGCAGGCGTTGGTCCATCGGTTCAAAATGCAATCAGCGACGGGCGAGTTGTCGCAGCCTACGAGCCTTCCTCTGCCGGATCCATTGGGCGAGCCGTGTTCCCGGAAGGTAACTCAGGGCTCATGGCTCATGAGATGAACCACGGGTACTGGGATGCCGCTCAGCAGGACCCCACTGGAATGCCTTTGTTCATGCGGTGGTTGTCTCGACGCATTCCTGACGATGGCGATGAGCAACTGAAAGCCAGGGCGTTGATGAATATGTTCGGTGAGGTGGCCTCCCAGATGAAAGGTGGCACTCGGTTTACCGACATCCCCGCTGACCAGTACATGGGTTTGCACGCCAACGACCGAGAGCTTGCGGAAGCATTCGCTTTACTCAAGCGGATCCAGGGTGCATCTGAAGCCACAGCCCAGGGTGGGCTTGCTTACGCAGGGCTGACGCCAGCTTTCGCCGCCATGGCCATGACACCAGAGATGGAGTAAGCATGCCTCCGTTCCAGAAGCAGTACATGCGCGGCGGCTACCAGCCGAACATTTCTGGCCTCATCGAGCGAGCCAAACAAGACATTGCCATTGAGCGGCCCACGCAACGGCCTGGGGCTGCAAGCTTGGCGTTTAACCACCCTGGCTTCCTCGGTTACGCCATCCGGAGCCAGGACGAATACGACGATGCCGTCCGCCACGACAAGCTCGTCCAGAGGCTCCGAGAAATCCGCGAACAGTTCCCGGAGCAGTACAAGAACACCGTGGCCTACATGGGTCAGGATGGGACGCCAGTCCGTTATGAAGATGTGCCCATTGACCAGGACACCACTCCCAGCCCGTACCGATGGAGAGGAATCAGCGCTCCTGGACAGCCGTTGCGAGAAGGTTCGGACTGGATCAGATCGGTCTTTTCGATCCCTCAAAACATGGCAAGAGTCATTGGCCACAGCGGGCCACCAACGCGGGAGCAAGCAGACGCCGACCGAGACTACATTTCGGGGCTCGATGTCGCTTTGCTTGGCATCCCGTCGATGTTCTCCGGTGGAGAAACCAATCCAGCATGGAAGAACGACGTTGAGAAACCGTTCAACTCCATGAGCCGGTTCATGGAACAGCATCCAAGTAACAAGCCGAACGCGGTAAGTGGCTTGCTTGAACAAAAGCCAACCGATGACCGATACGGAATAACCAGCTTCTCTCAGGTAGCCAGAGAGTTTGGAGCACCAGACTCAATGGCGACGGACATTATTGGAGGGATTGGAGACGCCGTGACGGATCCTTTTCCGTTCGGCGTGGCTGGAGTCAGGAGTATTTTAGCCAAGCAGTACGGCAACGCAGCGAAGAACTTCGGCAAAGAGATTCTTCCGTACGTGGCAATGAACGCCATGTTTGCACACCCGAAAAGTCCGCCACCCCCTGCACCGACAACCATAAGGGGAGAGTAATGCCAACACCTTTCACTAGAGCAGCGGCTGCGGCGCAGGCTGTTGTCGATGCCGCCATGAAGCAAGCGACAGGGGCTGTCAAAGAACCACCTCCTCTTCCGAAATATCTTGGAGACCTCGTCGCCACAAAACCGCGGACGATGATGGACACGACGGATACCGGGTGGGTGAACCCAGTTCCGGATGCCAACATCACACATCGTCAGGCCGTTTCTCGCTGGTATGACAACATGCCTGGAGGGTATGACGAGGCAGTTCGCACAAGTCAAGACGCTATGAAAGACGGAAGCGTCTGGGGCTCGTACGGAAAATGGAACCCTCAAGATGTCGATGTTCCGGTCGAGGTTTTTAACGTCGAGCCCAGAATGATGCGCAATAGCCATGGAGAACATGGCCCATTGCCTATGCACATGGGCATTCCCGACAGGCATGCAGAAATCAGAATCCGCTCCGACATACTTGATTCCCCTTCTGGTGCGGGAGTCATGGACCATGAAGTTACTCATCACCTCATGGGGATTCCATGGAAGAAAGCAGAGGCTGGTAGGTTTGACGTTTCTGCCAGCGATATGACTCCAGACCAATCGGCCAGTAGCTTCGGCTCCGCTCATCTTGCTGTTGACGACGTTCGCCCTGCCCTAAAAGCCGTCTATGGAGACACGTTCACAAACGCCGCAAAAGACGTTCAGAATGGAACTATTAGCAATGCCATGTACCGGATGTCTCAGGGGGAGATTGATCCTCGCGCGGCAGAGGTGCGACGGATGTACTCCTGGAACACGGGAAAGAATGTCACTAACGAGTCAGAGGCACACGATGCCTTGACATGGTTCATGCGAAACTTCAACGAAATCAACAACGGTCCGCAACCTCCGACCATGGATCCACTTGCTTTGATGCTGTACCGAAACGGAGGCGAGGAGTTCAGAGACAAGCTTATCCGCCGCCTCCCTCAGGTCTTGTCTGTTGGCGGTGCAGCCACAATGCCTTTCGCACTCCAGGGTCTTAGAGACACGGACAGCAAATAATGCCAACTCCATACAGCAATATGGTCGAGTCGTTGCTTGAGCGGCTTGCCAAGTACAGCACAACAACGGTTCGGAATCACGCTGGCGTTCGCTTTGATCCGAAGCGTGGGCTGGGGGAAACCCCTGACGCAGGCAACATCGACTACATGGGATTTCAGGCGTATATGACTCCTAAAGAGTTCATTGGCTTGAACCCGGCCAGGAACTACGAGTACGACTACGTCTCCAAGGCCATAAACGACGGTGCTCCAATCAGCACTCCATTGCTTTACGTCAACAAGACAGGAGACGGATGGCGTGTCGGTGGCCACGAAGGCCGCGGGCGAATGATGTCGCTGGACAAGATTCACCCCGACTCGCTGTTCCCTGTTGGCATCAAACCAATGGGAGAGATAAGGGCACGGCACCTTAGCCCAGAGAGCCTATGGAAAGAGATCATCCCGGAGGATGGAGGCATCTCAAGCGTTGTTCCGCGTGCTGCAATCCTCAACCAAACCCCGTATGTGCGACCTGGAATGGAGAACGACGAGGCTGTAATTCGTGCCTTGCTTGAGATGCTTGGACAGTAGTGTCGCAGAATCCTGCGCAAACTTCTGAGTAGGTGGACAGTAAGCAGGTAGGAACCAATCCCCCCCCCGAAAGGATTCCAATCGCATGCCACCAGAAGACTTCGAAAACCCATCTGACTCCGCGGGCAGCTCGCTCGGCCAGGATCCCGGCATGTCCGGTGGATCCATGTCTGAGCCGAGTGCTCCCGTATCCCAGCCCTCCGGAACGGATTCCGGTGCGGCTGGTGGTGGGTTCTCGACTCCGTACGAAGCTTTCCGTCACATCCCCGACTTCCAGGGGAAGGACGATCTGGCGATTGCCCAAGACCTGTACCGCGCCCACACGGAGCGACAGGAGCTTGCTCGGCAGCTCAGCCAGTACCAGTCTCTGATTCCGGCCGTGCAGGAGTATCTTCCGCACCAGCGGGAGTTCCAGGCATGGAGACAGTCACAGGCCGAAGCGGCGCGGCCCAAGGCTCCGGAACAGCCGAAGTGGTGGAATCCGCCGAAGGTCGAGGATTCGTGGAAGAGTTACATCGTCCGCGATCCCCAGACCGGGAGGGAGGTGATCTCGCCTGACGCCCCGTATGAAGCTCAGCAAGCCCTCCGTAGCTACCAGAGCTACACCGCTGACTTCGTTCGTCGGTTTGCGTCTGATCCGGAATCGACCCTGAAGCCGTTCGTTGAACAGGTGGCCGTCCAGAAGGCCCAGGAGATGGTGCAGAACCATCTCAACCAGTACGCCACCACGAACTACGTCCAAGACCTGAACCGTCAGAACTCCGACTGGCTGTATGAGACCAAGAACGGTCAGCAGCAGATCAGCCAAGCTGGGCAAGCGGTTCAGCACTACATTCAAGAAGCCGCGTCGATGGGCATTCAGTCTGCCCAGGATCGCTGGCGTTATGCGACCGGGTCACTCCAGCGTGACCTTCTCGCCATGCAGTACCAAAGGGCCACCTCCGGTCAGGGTGCCCCGCAGCAGTTCGCTCCCCAGCAAGCTGCTCAACAGATCCCGCAGGCCCCGGCTGGTGTTCAGCAAGCTGACGCAGCCGCGGCCCGAGATATGCAGTTCCTCCGGGAAAGGGCGACTCGCGCCCCGAACCGCAGTGGCGGAACAACTGAACCGCAGGCACCGGCCCGGCGGCAGAGCTTCAATGATCGCCTTCGCTCGCAGCTTGAGCACGACGGAGTTGTCTGAACATGAGTTCCAACGTTGACTGGGCACGTTCCATTGCAACCACGATTGTCAACCATCTCCGCGAGGAGGAGGTTGCATCGCTTCGCAAGTACAAGGTATTCTCGCTCATCGAGGGTTCCGGCAACGTCCGGACCAACGAGGCTGGGCGCGGTTTCGACTGGGAAATCCAGTACAGAAATCACACCCCGTCTGGGAATAATGGTGAGACCCCTCGCTCGTTCGCTCGCCAGAATCTCTGGAAGCGTCTTGAGCTGGAGTACAGGGGTGCACAAGTCACCGACGCGATTTACAAGCGAGAGATGCTTGAGAACCGCTCGGCCTCCGCTCTTGTGAACGTGGCCGGGAAAATGGCTTCCCGACTGCTCACTTCGATGGAGCAGTACCTGGCGCGTGAATGGGTTCAGGACGGTTACGCCAGCGGAAATGAGCTTCGGTTCCACGGCCTGGAGTCATTCCTTGCTTCCAACGGAACCGTGAACATCGCTGACGGTACCCAGCGTACCGCCAACGCGCTCGATCCGTTTGGTTACCCGAACGACACCTACGCAGGTCTCTCGACCGTTCTTGGTGCGTACGGTGGCTCGCAGGCTTCCGGCAGCGTGTGGCCGAATGGCTACGCGGACCCTGAGTTCGACTTCTTCTCTCCTGTGATCGTGAACTACACCTCGTCTTACTTTGGCGGTACGACTTGGGGAGCGAACTGCACGCGGGCTCTTCGTGAGGCTATCCACCAGACTCGCCGCAACGACAGCAAGGAAGACCAGATCGACACGGTGTTCCTCGACCGTCGGTTGTTCATCGACTTCCTGAACACGCTGGATGCCAAGGAGCGGGTGATTATCAGCCGCACCAACGGCCTCCGGTCTTACGGGTTCACGGATGTGTTTGAGCTTGACGGCGTCGAGGTGTCTTCGGAGAACTCGGTTCCCGTGAATACCGGTTACGGGATGGCCATGGGCAACGTCGAGTTGCTCTGCATGGAAGGCCAGCTTCTGAACTCCGAGGGTCCGTTCTACGATGAAATTACGCAGCAGTTCCGCTACGTGGTTTCTTGCCTCGGAAACTTGAAGTTCAAGTCTCCGCGTAACTTCTTCAAGCTCCAGGCCCTTGCTTGATCTCAGCGATAATCTCTCACACAGGAATCTGCAAGCATGAGTATGTACGACGATCCGCCGTTCCCGCTCGGTCAGCTCGGCGGCTTCACCGGCCCGAGTGACGTTCTTGTCGCTTCGGGTGCTGCGGCTGGAAGCGATTGGTACGGAATTGTGAAGTTGTTTCCGGACACCAACCCGATTACCGGGCGACTGCGGAGCAACCGTGTCAAGAAGTGTCTTGCTGTCAAGAACTCGACTGGCATCACGCTCGCGGCCAAGCGTCTTGTGACGCTCAAGGCTGGCTCGCTGTTTGAGGTGGACGGCTACGGCTTCCGCACGGACGGCATCGTCAGCGGCGTAGTGGACGAGTATCTCACCGCCGGGGTGCCGGTGAACGAGGTGTTCTGGATCACCATCGAGGGTCCGACCGAGGTGGCGCTGGGCCTTGCCAGTCAAGCCGCGGCTGACACGGACCTTGTGGCCCTGACTTCGGCTGCCTCGACCGACGCTTCGACTGCTGGGCGTGCCCAGACCGCAAGCGTTACGACGGTTGCCCAACTTCGGTCGTGCTTCGGGCGTGCTCTCTCTGCGAGTGCCACGACCGCGGCTGACATCCTTGCCTCGGTGTTCTTCCAGCGGAGGTGATCTGTGCCCCTTTCTGACAACCTCTCCCGTGCGAATCTCATCATCGGGCTGGCCAGCCGCCAGCTTGGCGAGGATCTGCACGACTCGGTTCGCCACATGACGGGTGCCTCAAATGCTCTGACCGTTGGGTCTACGACCCTTCGGCTCGGAGTGTCTGGTGGCACGGTTGGATTCTTTGGTGCATCTGGATCAACTAGGGCGTCTTCGACCGGCGTGACGGATATCACCGGCCTCGTTACCGTCCTCCGCAACTACGGCCTGTTTTCGTAATACAGCCCCTTGACCAGGGGCTTTCGGGGGGGAGCCCCTGGTTGGGAAACCGGCCAGGGGCTTTTCTCTTTTCTGGAAAGTGACAAACATGCCAGAGCCTTCTGCGATTCAGAACCTCGACTTCCTCCGTCAGCTTTTGGAGCGTGCCAAGCAGGATCCGCAGTTCGTGGACATGCTTCGCCTTCGCATGCTTCAAGGGTCGGGGTCTGGCCTTGACTCTGTCGCACGCCAAAGGGGTGACCAATGATTAAAGCAATGTCGTCTTATTCTGGGTCGCAGCCATCGCAGGGCGGATCCTACCAGTCGGTTTACGGCAACCAGCAGCAACCGATTGAAGGGAACTCTGGCTTTACTCCATACCAGCCAAAGCCTGCTGCCGCTAAGCCGAAGTCCGCTCCCGGCGATGTGTACTCTGCAAGGAGAGCGTGGAAACAGTCGGGTAACCAGGGAGACTGGCGTGCCTACATGCCAAGTCAACAGGGCCTCGCAGGGCGCGAGTTTGCTCCGATGCCACTTCCGCCTCAAGCAGGAGGGCAAGGCGCCGCTCAGCCCAGCGGCCCGTACCGGTCTGTCTACCAACAGCCGCCCATGGACATGGGGGCTGCCTTGCCGTACGGGAACTCGCAGCCTCAGTACGCCCCGCAGCAGCAGCAAGGAGGGTTCAACGCGTCGTACGGCCAGCTTGGCGGCGGGTATGGATCCTCACCCAACTTCGGCCAGAGGGATGCGTTCATCAACAACATCAACGACACGATGGCTGGGTACCAAGCCAATCAGGGAACGTACCAAGGCAACGACACGCCTCCTGCGTCTTGGGGTCAAACTCCGCAGTTTAACTTCCCTGGGATGTGGCAGCAGGCTGGCAACATGGTCCAGAGCGGGTGGAAAAACCCGCTTCTCGGACTGATGGGGTAGATGCTATACTCCCGTCCACTCCCACCCCCCCCCAGGAGCAGGCGATGATCCAGAAGTTCAAGGTCGGTATCTGCACGTTCAGTTACGGCGGCAACGGCGGCATCTCCTCTGAGGTGCCTGACATCCGAGAGTGGATGATCCCTCTTGTGGCTGTCGCCCAGTCCGACCAACGGGTCGAGGCTATCCAGATTTGGAACCTGTCCGACACTCCAATCACGATGACTCGGAACCGTGCCGTCCTCCAGGCCAGGGAGCGAGGCTGCGACTTCCTTCTCATGGTGGACTCGGACATGAAGCCCGACCTCTATGACGGCTTGGATCCGCTGGCCAAGCAGTTCTTCCCGTCATCGTTTGACTTCCTTGTGAACCACTACCACAAGGGTCCGGCGTGCGTTGGTGCCCCGTACTGTGGCCCGCCGCCGAACGAGTGCGTGTACGTGTTCCGGTGGGCGAACTTCCAGAACGATCATCCCAACCCAGACTTCTCCCTGGAGATGTACGACCGGCACACCGCCGCCAAGATGGCTGGCATCCAGGAGTGTGCGGCACTTCCGACCGGTCTGCTTCTGTACGACATGCGGCTGTTCGAACTGACGGAGCCGAAGAAGGAAGGCGACAAGCCTTGGTTCTACTACGAGTGGAAGGACATCCACTGCACCGAGAAGGCTTCCACCGAGGATGTGACCAACACCCGTGACCTCTCTCTGGTGGGCACGCAGAAGCTTGGTTACAACCCGCTGTTCTGCAACTGGGACGCTTGGGCGGGCCACTGGAAGCCGAAGTGCGTTGGCAAGCCCACGCCCGTTGGTGCAAGCGAAGTAGCTTCCAAGCTGAAGGAATCCTGGGACTCTGGCTACGACGGCAACGTCAAGCTGATCGACATCCCTGCTCAAACCATCCCTGGCCTGGGAGAGGGAACCCCTGTCCGTCCTAGTGCTCTGTCGCTCATAAAGCCGAGCTTCGAAGGCATGGGCATGGACATTCCTCCCAATGACGCGGATGCCCTTCGGTCAATGATCGAGAGGTTTTGCAAGGAATACGAACGAGCCCCTCGCGTGCTTGAGGTCGGTTCGTGGGCTGGTCGGTCTGCCATCATCATGGCCGAATCCGGTGCGGCATGTGTCGAGTGCGTTGACACTTGGGAAGGCTCGCTGAACGACAACGGCACTTCCAAGTACGACGGTTCTCGCGGCGCTCCCATGGAAGTGTTCTTTGCAAACACGGCCATTTACCGCCGAGAGGGCCGCATCTCTTGGCTCAATGGGCAGTCCCCTGACATTGCCGAGCGGTACAACGATGGAGAGTACGACATCGTCTACCTGGACGCCGAGCACGACTACGAGTCCGTGAAGGCCGATATCGCTGCGTGGCGTCGAGTGGCTTCGGTGTGGATTGCTGGGCACGACTACCACTCGTTTGAGGGTGTCCGCAAGGCAGTTGCCGATTCTTCCCTGGTCCCTGAGGTTCAAGGCAATGTCTGGCGGGCCGTCCTCTGAACCGCGTCGGGCGTGCCTGACCTGTGGGAAAACCCATGCCCTTGTGCCCAAGTTCTGGCACAAGGCCAAGGATGGATTCCACGCCCACTGCAAGAAGTGCCGCAATGCGGGCATCAAGAAAAAGCGTTCTGCAAAGCGGAACGAAAAGCTTGACGAGATAGAGAAGGGTGCCGTCGATCTCTTTTTGGCCTCGGCCAGGATCGGAGGAGCAAACATCCCTCACTCGGCTGAGCTGCTTGAAGTCCTCATGCGGTACTTCGGCGGTGCGGGCGGGTTTGCCAACGCCTACATGAAGCAGTTCTTCGACGCTCCGTCTGGAGGGGCGTTCAGAACAAAGATGCTGGACACCGTAGTCCGTCTTGTCCAGGCCAACACGGCCATGGGCGGGGCGCAGAAACCACTTGAGTTCTGGACTGAAGAGGAACTACAGGCCGAGCTTCGGAACAAACTTGTGCTTGCAGCCCAGGGGATGAAGCTCATTGATGTCACCTCCGAACCAGCCGTTCCGGTCGAGGTGAAGAACGAGGCCACTGCATGAAGAAGCATCCGCCAATCCCGCCTCCTCCTGAACCGGAACCTGCTGACAGCGGCGTGACCCAGCACGCCATGTCCCAGTTGCGTGACCTCCAGGCAGAGATTGCCAATCGGCAAATCGAGGCTTTGAGGATGTACGAACCGATGGCAAAGCAGGAAGAGTTCCACAAGAGCATGGCTTCGGAGCGGATTGTCATTGGTGGCAACCGATCCGGCAAGTCCCTGTCCACGTTTGTTGAAGACGCCAGGGCTGTGACCGGCCAGGATCCCTACAACAAGTACCCCAAAGAGAACGGCAACCTTGCCATCATTGGAAAGAATTGGGCTCACATCGGTCTGGTTGTCTATCCGATGCTCTTCCGGGCCGGTGCCTTCAAGATGATTCGTGATGAGGTGACCAAGGCGTGGCGAGCCTATCGTCCAGCCACCGACTCGCACAGGCTCTTGCAGACGAAGCCAGCCCCGCCTTTAATACCGCCTCGCCTTATTAAAGACATCGCCTGGATCCAGAAGAACGCCGGGTACATCAACACTGTCGAGCTGACCAACGGATGGCGTATTTTCGTGTTCTCAAGCGAGGGCGAGCCGCCCCAAGGCTTTCAAGCTGACCTCGTTCACATTGACGAGGACATCAACAACGAGCGGTTCGTTGGGGAAATGCAGGCCAGACTCTCTGACCGAAAGGGGCGGTTCGTATGGAGTGCCATGCCGCACTCAAAGAACGACGCACTCCTTGGGCTGTGCGAGCGTGCGGACCGAGGTGCCAACGATCCGGACTGCATCATCAAGCGGTTCACTCTTCGGTTCCTTGACAACGACCACATTGACAACGACGAAAAGCGAAAGAACGTCGAGCGTTGGTCTGACCATGGTGCCGAAGAACTTCGAATGCGTGCAGAGGGGGAGTTCACGCACGAATCCAACATGATGTACCCGACGTTCAATACGAGCGTCCATGTGGTCACGCGCGAAGATCTCCCTGCCATCCCAGACAACTGGACACGGTATGTGGCCATTGACCCTGGGCACACAGTCATGGCGGCATTGTTTGCTGCCGTGCCGCCCGACGAGAAGTACGTTCTGATCTACGACGAGCTTTACATCCGCGACTGCAACGCACTGATCTTTGGCGAGCACTTTGCGAAGAAGGCAGAAGCCCAGTCTTTCTGGTCGTTCATCATCGACATGCACGGCGGTCGGTTGAGGGATATTGGAAGTGGCCGTTTGCCGCACGAACTGTACTCTGAGGAGCTTGCCAAGCGAGGGATCCGCTCCAGAGTCACTGGCCACACATTCATCCCTGGGTCCGATGACATCCAGGCCAGAACTGCCATGGTTCGCCAGATGCTCCATATTCGCGGAGACGGGAACACTAAGCTCAAGTTCTGGGAAGGCTCCTGTCCAAACTTGTTCAAGGAACTCAAGCGGTATCGCAAGAAGACCACGATCATCAACGGCGTTCCGTACGCCACCGACGAACCGCAGACGAGGGGCGAGGTACACGCCTGTCAGGTGTTAGAGTATATGTGTGCGTACGAACCAAAGTACCACGCACCCCCCAAGGTGTACGGCGTTAGAACGTGGATTGACAAATATCTCATGGACAAGGCGAAGCGGAAGGGCGACCCTTCTGGATCATGCATTGTCCTAGGGCCAATAGGAAAAAAGCCATGAGCGAAGATTCCAAGACCTACAAGATGCCCCCGGCTGAGATTGGCGAATGGGTTCTGTTCCGCCCACACCAGGACGCCGATGCCATCCCTGCCATGGTGACCAAGGTCTCGTCTCGGACCCTGACGGTCTGGGCTCTTTCCCCTGGGTTTGGCGGGATCGACAGGTTTTCTGTTCACCACCAGAGCGACCCAGGTCTCCAGGAGTTCCCGGAGTGGAAAGTCACCGGAACCTGGGAGCACCGCCGTTCGCAGCACGCAATCCTGGCTGAAAAGCTGTCAGCCCTGGAACGCAAGGTGGCTGAACTTGAGGGCCGCAGTCGCAAGTAGGGCATTTACCACTAGGAGTCCTACATGCAAGACAATCCCCTTCGGGCAATTTCCGCTTCCTGGCTGAAGCTTTTGAAGCAGGCCAAGGACCACAAGAAGCCGTTCAGCGATGACGCATGGGAAGCCATGCAGTTCTTCTGCGGCGACCCGAACTTCATGTGGGAGAACTCCTACGCCCGAGGGGAGCGTGGGTATAACAAGGGCATTGAGGCACCGCCCTTCCGGATGCAGGTCAACCGCGTCTGGGAGGCGGTGCGGCTCTTTGCCGCTGTCATTCACCACCGGAACCCTACCCGCACGGTTACCCCCAGAAAGTACCCGTCCGTTGAGCCGGTCATGCTGGGCATCGTCCCCCAGCAACCGCAGCCGATGATGGGTCCGCAGGGGCCTGTGATCGGTCAAGACGGTCAGCCTGTCATGCTTCCTGACCAGGGCATGATGGCGTACCAGCAGATGCTCCAGCAGCAGGAGTTCTTCCTGAAGAAGCGTGAGGTAGTCTCCAAGCTTCTTGAGGACTATCTCAACTACACCCCCGTCGAGCTGAACACCAAGACCCACAGTCGCAAGGTTGTTGAGGAGGCGTTCATCAAGGGAGTTGGGGTCTGGTGGCATGAGATGTACGCCCCCGAGGGGTCAAGCGTGCAGATGGCTGGGTCGTTCTACGACACCTTTGACAACCTCGTCTGGGATCCTGACGCTGACGATTACCAGGACATTCGATGGGCTGCCCGCCGTCGATGCCAGCCGGTGGATGAAGTCGCCGCAAAGTTTGGTTTGTCGAGAGAGCAACTCAAGGGTCATCTGGAAAGCTATGCCTCGCGTGCTGGAGAAGGCGAGCGCGGCCATGAGTTCAAGAAGAAGACTGGCAAGACGAACGACCTCATCGTGTACTGGGAGATCTACTCCAAGACCGGGTTCGGGGATCGCCTGAAGGGTGCGGAGATCAACGAAAAGCTCAAGGGGTCGTTCGACTCTGTGGGCAAGAATTGCTACATCGTCGTGGCCGAGGGCGTGGACTTCCCTCTCAATATCCCGCCGTCGATGATGGACGAGCCGATGGAAGAGCCTATGGACGATGGGATGGCTGGGCTTGGCGGCGCACCACAGCAGACAGTGGTCCCCGAGAAGCTGTTCATGGCAGCTCAGTGGCCTGTCCCATTCTGGGTAGAGCCGCAGGGATGGCCGTTCACGCTGTACCCGCTCCACTGGAAGCCTGGGTATTCGTACCCAATCTCCATGATCCGCCCTGGCATTGGCGAGCTTCGGTTCATCAACTGGGCGATGAGCTGCCTTGCAACCAAGATCTCCATCTCGTCCAAGACCTTGATCGGCGTGGCCAAGGCCGCTGACCCTGAACTCAAGGAAAAGATTCTCAGCACATCCGAGAACGGATTCAACGTCGTGGAGATTTCCGAAGCCATTGGCCGGAACGTCAACGACGTTATCTCCGTCTTCCAGATGCCTCAAG
>Ga0209829_10001513_pt1 | contig 18686 bp, 23 predicted proteins | sample C_140205_EF_Meta_FD_187311 | JGI IMG/M metagenome (GOLD analysis project Ga0209829, IMG submission 187311) | Freshwater microbial communities from Lake Croche, Canada to study carbon cycling - C_140205_EF_MetaG (SPAdes) (version 2) | ecosystem: Environmental > Aquatic > Freshwater > Lake...
CGGCAACGTCAAGCGTGGTGACGTGGTCAAGGCCGTGGTGGTGCGCACCGTCAAGGAGCGTCGCCGCGCCGACGGCAGCTACATCAAGTTCGACGAGAACGCGGCCGTGATCATCAAGGCCGACAACGACCCGCGCGGAACCCGCATCTTCGGCCCGGTCGGCCGCGAGTTGCGCGAGAAGAAATTTATGAAGATCGTCTCGCTGGCCCCGGAGGTGCTGTAGATGAAGGTCCACAAGGGCGACACCGTGCTGGTGATCGCCGGAAAGGACAAGGGCGCGAAAGGCAAGGTGCTCCAGTCGTTTCCGGAACGTCAACGGGTGCTGGTCGAGGGCGTCAACCGGATCAAGAAGCACACCGCCGACTCGGCGAACGAGCGCGGTGCCTCCTCGGGCGGGATCGTCACTCAGGAGGCGCCGATTCACGTCTCCAACGTGATGGTCGTCGACTCCGACGGCAAGCCGACTCGCATCGGTTACCGCGAGGACGCCGAATCCGGCAAGCGGGTCCGAATCTCCAAGCGCAATGGCAAGGACATCAAGGCATGACCACCGCAGAGCAGGTAAAGACCCAGCCGCGCCTGAAGGCTCGCTACCGCAGCGAGATTCGCGACGGGCTGCACAAAGAGTTCAACTACGCCAACGTGATGCAGATCCCGGGCGTGGTGAAGGTGGTCGTCAACATGGGCGTCGGTGACGCCGCCCGCGACGCCAAGCTGATCAACGGCGCTGTCAACGACCTGGCCCTGATCACCGGTCAGAAGCCGGAGATCCGTAAGGCCACCAAGTCGATCGCGCAGTTCAAGTTGCGCGAGGGCATGCCGATCGGTGCGCGGGTGACCCTGCGCGGCGACCGGATGTGGGAGTTCCTGGACCGCCTGGTGTCGATCGCCCTGCCACGTATCCGCGACTTCCGCGGCCTGAGCGCCAAGCAGTTCGACGGCCACGGCAACTACACGTTCGGCCTTGCCGAGCAGTCGGTGTTCCACGAGATCGACGTGGACAGCATCGACCGTCCCCGAGGTATGGACATCACCGTCGTCACCTCGGCGACCAATGACGATGAAGGGCGAGCGCTGTTGCGTGCCCTTGGCTTCCCGTTCAAGGAGAACTGAGTAGATGGCAAAGAAGGCATTGGTCAACAAGGCCAATAAGAAGCCGAAGTTCGCCGTGCGGGGTTACACCCGCTGCAACAAGTGCGGCCGGCCGCACGCGGTGTACCGCAAGTTCGGGCTGTGCCGTATCTGCCTGCGCGAGATGGCGCACGCGGGCGAGCTGCCCGGTGTGCAGAAGTCCAGCTGGTAGAAGGGAGGCGCAACCATGACTATGACTGACCCGATCGCGGACTTCTTGACACGTCTGCGCAACGCCAACTCGGCGTTCCACGATGAAGTGACCCTGCCGCATTCGAAGATCAAGGCGAATATCGCCGAGATCCTCAAGCGGGAGGGCTATATCAGCGACTTCCATACCGAGGATGCTCGGGTCGGCAAGGCGCTGGTGGTCAAGCTCAAGTACGGGCCCAATAGGGAGCGCAGCCTTGCCGGGTTGCGCCGGGTGTCCAAGCCCGGACTGCGGGTCTACGCAAAGTCCACCAGTCTGCCGCGGGTACTCGGTGGCCTCGGTGTGGCGATCATCTCCACATCGTCCGGTCTGCGAACCGACCGCCAAGCCGCCCGTGAGGGCGTCGGCGGCGAAGTCCTCGCGTACGTGTGGTGAGAGGGGTTTAGACATGTCGCGTATTGGAAAGCAACCTGTTCCGGTTCCGGCCGGGGTGGATGTCGTGATCGATGGGCAGAGCGTTTCGGTCAAGGGGCCCAAGGGCTCCCTGGGCCTGTCGGTCGCAGAGCCGATCACCGTGGCTCGTAGCGATGACGGCACGATCCTGATCAGCCGGCCCGACGACGAGCGGCGCAGCCGTTCGCTGCACGGACTGTCGCGGACTTTGGTCGCCAACCTCATCACCGGGGTCACCGAGGGCTACACCACCAAGATGGAGATCTTCGGTGTCGGCTACCGCGTGCAACAGAAGGGCAGCAACCTCGAGTTCGCCCTGGGTTACAGCCACCCGGTGCTGATCGAGGCGCCTGAGGGCATCACCTTCGCGGTGGAAAGCCCGACCAAGTTCTCGGTCTCCGGGATCGATAAGCAGAAGGTGGGGCAGATCTCCTCAAACATCCGTCGGCTGCGCCGCCCGGACCCGTACAAGGGCAAGGGCGTTCGGTACGAGGGCGAGCAGATCCGTCGCAAGGTCGGGAAGACAGGTAAGTAGTCATGGCTGATACACAGACAGCAGACAAGAAGGCGTCGATCGAGCGCAAGCCGATCGGAACCACCGCTTCGGCGGCCCGACGGGTCGCCCGGCTGCGTCGGCACAATCGGCTGCGCAAGAAGGTCGTCGGCACCGCCGAACGTCCCCGCCTCGTGGTCAACCGTTCGTCGCGGCACATCCATGTGCAACTGGTCAACGACGCCAACGGCACCACCATCGCCGCCGCATCGTCCATTGAGGCCGACGTCCGGGCCGTCTCCGGTGACAAGAAGGCCCACAGCGTGCGGGTCGGCCAGTTGATCGCCGAGCGTGCCAAGGCAGCCGGCGTGGAAGCCGTGGTATTCGACCGCGGCGGCAACACCTACGGCGGACGGATCGCCGCACTGGCTGACGCCGCCCGTGAGAACGGACTGAAATTCTGATGAGCGTGCACACCAACGGAAGGACCGCATAATGGCGGACCAGACCCCCACAGCCGATTCGGCCCCCGAGTCGGCACCGAACACCGGTGGACCGTCGGCGGGTACCCGGACCGATGAGCAGCGTGGCGGGCGCGGCGGCGATCGTGGCCGACGCGACGACCGTGGTGGTCGCGACGGCGGCCGGGGTGGTCGCGACGGCGGCGAGAAGAGCAACTACCTCGAGCGCGTCGTCACCATCAACCGCGTCTCCAAGGTGGTCAAGGGTGGCCGCCGGTTCAGCTTCACCGCGCTGGTCATCGTCGGTGACGGCCACGGCATGGTCGGCGTGGGCTACGGCAAGGCCAAAGAGGTTCCCGCCGCGATCGCCAAGGGCGTGGAGGAAGCCCGCAAGAGCTTCTTCCGGGTCCCACTGATCGGCGGCACGATCGTCCATCCGGTTCAGGGTGAGGCTGCCGCGGGCGTCGTCATGCTGCGTCCGGCAAGCCCCGGTACCGGTGTCATCGCCGGCGGCGCGGTGCGTGCCGTGCTGGAATGCGCCGGCGTGCACGACGTGCTGGCCAAGTCACTCGGCAGCGACAACGCGATCAACGTGGTTCATGCCACCGTGACCGCGCTGAAGATGCTGCAGCGCCCCGAGGAGGTGGCCGCCCGTCGCGGTCTGCCCATCGAAGATGTCGCGCCGGCCGGTATGTTGCGGGCTCGCCGCGAGAGTGAGGCGGCGGCACGCCATGCGGTCGCGGCAGCGGTACGTGAAGGAAGCGCATAGTTATGGCCCAAAAGGAATCGACACAGCTGAAAATCACTCAGGTGCGTGGCACTGTCGGTGCGCGCTGGAAGCAGCGCGAGAGCCTGCGGACGCTCGGCCTGAAGAAGATCCGCCAGTCCGTTGTTCGTGAGGACAATCCGCAGACGCGCGGACTGATCAAGTCGGTACACCACCTCATCGAAGTTGAGGAAGTCTCATGAGCGCTCGCGCGAATGAAAGACGTCCGATGAGCGCTTGCGCGAAGAGCAAAGAGGAAGTCAAATGACGATCAAGCTTCATGACCTCCGGCCCGCGCCGGGGGCGAAGACCCGCAAGACCCGGGTCGGTCGTGGCGAGGGATCCAAGGGTAAGACCGCCGGCCGTGGCACCAAGGGCACCAAGGCCCGCAATCAAGTGCCGGTCGGCTTTGAGGGTGGGCAGATGCCTATCCACATGCGACTGCCCAAGCTCAAGGGCTTCAAGAACCGGTTCCGGACTGCCTACGAGGTGGTCAATGTCGGCGATATCAGCCGGCTGTTCCCCTCCGGTGGCGAGGTGACCCTGGCCGACCTCGTCGAGAAGGGTGCCGTTCGCAAGAACACCTTGGTGAAGGTGCTCGGCGATGGGAACATCAGCATTAAAGTCAATGTCACCGCGCACAAGTTCAGTGGCAGCGCTCGCGAGAAGATCACCGCAGCAGGCGGATCCGTCACCGAGGTCTCGTAGCTTCTCGGCGTCAAAAGACGCACAAGGCCCCCGCACGCTCGGCGTGTCGGGGGCTTTTGCGTCTGCTCGACGGGATGGGGGCGACCGGTAGGCTCGACGTCATGTTCGCTTTCCTGCCCGGCGTCCGTGACGACCTACGCGGCCTGGGCCGCCGGATCGATACCGTCCGCCACCATGGTGTGCCGAACGGGTGCATCCTCGAACTTGATCTTGGGGACCTACCGCCGGAATCGGCCGGATTCGACCCGTTGGCATTCATTGCCGGCGGAGGACGGCCCCTACTGTTACGCCAAGCTGTCGCCGCCATTCATCGCGCCACCAAGGATCCGCGCATCGTGGGACTTATTGCGCGCGTCCAGCTTTCGGCCGCGCCAGCCGGAGCGGTTCAGGAATTGCGGGCCGCCGTCGCCACATTCACCGCTGCCAAGCCATCCGTGGCCTGGGCTGAGACCTACCCGGGCACCCTCTCGTACTATCTCGCCTCGGCGTTCGGCGAGGTGTGGATGCAACCGTCCGGCACCGTCGGGCTGATCGGATTCGCCACTAACGCACTGTTCCTGCGCGACGCCCTGGACAAAGTCGGCATCGAGGCGCAGTTCGTGGCGCGCGGCAAATACAAGTCCGCGGTGAACACCCTCACCGAGAGCGGCTACACCGACGCGCACCGGGAAGCTGACAGCCGACTGATTGAAAGTCTGCACGCTCAGGTGTGGCAGGGCATCGCCGAGTCCCGTCGTCTCGATGTCGGCGCGCTGGACTTGCTCGCGGACCGCGCCCCACTGCTGCGTGACGACGCCGTCGCCAGCGGTTTGGTCGACAGAATCGGCTTCCGTGACGAGGCCTATCGACGAGTTGCAGAACTCGCCGACGCGCCGGATAGCGCAGCCGATCCCGACTCCGACGATGCGCCGCCGCGGCTCTTTTTGTTCCGCTACGCCCAGACCCGCGAGCACGGACCGTCGCTTCCCGGCCGCTCAAAGCAACCTGTCGTCGCGGTGGTGACGGTGGCCGGGCCGATCGTCAGCGGTCGGGGCGGGCCGGGGCTGTCACCGTTGGGCCGTAGCAGCGCCGGCGGCGACACGATCGCTGCGGCACTGCGCGAGGCCGGTGCCGACGACGACGTGACATCTGTTGTGCTGCGAGTGGATAGCCCCGGGGGTTCGGTGAACGCCTCGGAGACCATATGGCGGGAGGTCGGGCGAATCCGAGCCGCCGGAAAGCCGGTGGTGGCCTCCATGGGCGCGGTAGCGGCGTCGGGCGGCTACTACATCGCGATGGCCGCCGACGTGATCGTCGCCAACCCCGCGACCATCACCGGATCGATCGGCGTGCTGACTGGCAAGTTGGTTGCCCGAGAACTCAAGCACCGCCTCGGGGTCGGATCAGATGTGGTGCGGACCAACGCCAATGCCGATGCCTGGTCGGTCAATTCACCATTCACCGAAGCCCAGCACGACATGGTCAGGGCTGAGGCAGATCTGTTCTACGACGACTTTGTGAGCCGGGTCGCGCAGGCCCGTGGAATGACGGTCGAGGCGGTGGATGCGGTGGCCCGTGGCCGGGTGTGGACCGGTGCCGATGCGTTCGAACGCGGCCTGGTCGACGAACTCGGCGGTCTGCGCGACGCGGTGCGTCGCGCGAAGGTGCTGGCCGGTCTTGATGCCGATGAGATGGTGACGCTGGTCGGGTACCCGGGTTCGTCGGTCAAGGATTTCCTGCGGCCCAGGCCTTCGTCGCAGCCGGCCGCCGCGTCACTGTTCGACGCCGCAACAGGTCTTGTAGGCGCCATGTTCTCGAACGCGATCGCCAACGGCGAACGCAACCTGACCGGCGCGAGGGCGATGTGGCTGGGGGACTGGCGGTTCTGACGCGTCAGCGAGTCGCGCTGACAGTTCCGATGCGTAAGCGAGTCGCGCTGACAGTTCCGATGCGTCAGCGAGTCGCGCTGACGTAGACAATCTCGCCGAGTGCGTCGTGGTCGCCGCGGTCGGGCGGCGTCAGATTGTTGCGACGGAACAATTCGTCGCGCGGCACACCCGTGACGAGCCAACCCTGCGCGCCCAAGTAGTCGATGGCGCTGTTTCTCGGGCCCGGGTAGACCAAGTCGGGCATGTTGATATGCAGGCCGCGTTCGCGCATGTTCGCCGCCATCTCGCGGGCCTTAGCATCATCGAAATCGATGATGCCCGGAGCGTATTCGGTCGCCACCGCGCTGCCCGGGGCACTCAGATCGGTGATCGTGTCGAACAACCGATCCTGGGCATCCGCCGGGAGATAGATCAGAAGCCCCTCGGCAAGCCATGCCGTCGGGACCGCTGGATTGAAACCGGCTGCCGTCAGCGCGGTTGGCCAGTTCTCTCGTAGGTCGATGCCGACGGTTCGGTGCTGCGCAGTCGGCTGCGCACCAAGGGTCGCGAGCACGCCGATCTTGAAGTCGATGACCGCGGGTTGGTCCATTTCGTAGACCACTGTGCCGGTTGGCCACGGCAATCGGTATGCGCGGGAGTCCAGGCCCGAGGCCAGGATCACCGCCTGACGAATGCCACCGATTTCGCACGCGGAAGCGAAGTAGTCGTCAAAGAACTTGGTGCGCATGGCCATTCCGGTGATCATGGCAGCAACTCGATCCGGCGCGATATTGTCGAACTGCGACGTGTCGAGGTTGCCGTCCATCATCTTGACGAAGAACTCGATACCGACCGCCCGCACCAGAGGTTCGGCGAACCGGTCGTCGATCAGGTGACGGGGGTCCCTAGTAGCCATCGCCCGGCCTGCGGCCACCATGGTCGCCGTAACCCCAACGCTGGACGCCAGGTCCCAGTTATCGCGATCACTGCGTGCCATGGCCGACCTCAAGCCAGCGTCGCAGTGATGTACTGGAAACCGGCGAACTTCTCAGTCATCTCATCGTCGGGTTGCGTTAAACCGTTGACGGCGAACAGGTCCTGCACCAAACTCCCGTGTACGTCCCAGCCGATCCGCTCGAGGTAGTCGATAACGTGGCTGCGCTCGCCGGTGTACACCAACTCGTCCAGGTCGTCCTGGAAACCGAGTCGCCGCCAGCGGTCCCCGCCCGGCTCGTCATTGTCGCCGGATGCCCCGGCAAACGCGTCCATGGTGGGCATGAATTCCGTCGCCAGTCTGCTGCCGGGGCGACTGAGTGTGCTGATGTGATCGAACAGTCGGTCCTGAGCATCCGGCGGCAGATAGATCAGCAGGCCCTCGGCGATCCAGGCCGTCGGTTTACCGGCATTGAAACCGTTGGCGCGCAACGCAGCCGGCCAGTCGTCGCGCAGATCGACGCCGACATTGCGCACTTCGGCTGTCGGTTCCGCACCGAGGCCTGTCAGGGTCGCAACCTTGAAGTCGATCACGCCTGCCTGATCGACGTCGAACACGACGGTGTCGGCCGGCCACATCAGCCGGTAGGCCCGGGCGTCGAGACCGGATGCCAGGATGACCACCTGCCGGATCCCCGCCGAAGTGGCATCAGAGAGGAAATCATCGAAGTAGCGCGTCCGGACAGCCATGCCGTGAGCCATCCGCTGCACATCGGAGCCGTCCCCCGGCGCGTCACCGGCCAAAATTGCCGAGAAGTGGTCGACACCAACGGCTGTGACCAACGGTTCGGCCCAGGGGTCGTCGATCAGAGCGGCGCGGTTGGCGATGGCGCGGGACGCGGCGACTGCCGTAGCGGTGGCGCCGACACCGGACGCGAGACCCCACGAGTCGCCCTCGTGGCGGCCCGACGCGGGTGGCGGCATCTTGGGTGAAGACATTTAAGCGCTACTTCCGGATTGCGGTGACGGACAATGAGTTACGCAGCGGTGCTCCTGCCGGATCTTCGGGATAGCGCCTGCCGAATTTGGCGAACATCTCGGGACGAGAGCTGGCGGTCACCTGCCAGCCCAGTCGAGTCAAGCAGTCCACGACCGGCTCGCGCTCGCCGCCGTAGAAGAGGTCGGCGAGGTTGAGATCCAATCCCTGGCCGGCCCACTGGGCTCGCATGGAAGACGTGCGTTCGGCGATACCGGATCCGCCGTCGGGGTGGTACTCGGTGGCGATCCGGCTGCCCGGGGCTGACAGCGTGGTGATGTTGTCGAATAACCGGTCCTGCGCATCCGGCGGCAGGTAGATCAACAGCCCCTCCGCGATCCACGCTGTCGGCGCGCCCTTGTCAAAACCGTGCTCACGCAGCACCGCGGGCCAGTCGTCACGGAGGTCCACACCGACGGAGCGTCGCTCGGCGGTGGGGGAGACGCCGAGATCTGCCAGCACCCGGGACTTGAAGTCGATGACGTCCGGCTGATCGATCTCATAGATCGTCATTCCGGCCGGCCATGGCAGCCGGTAGGCGCGTGCGTCGAGTCCGGAGGCCAGAATGACGGCCTGTCGAATAGTGGATTCCCGGCCGACCTCGACAAAGAAATCGTCGAAGAACCTGGTGCGAACGGCGATCACCTCGATCATCGTCCGGGTGGCCTCCTGGTCGGCGAGATCGGAGCCGTCCTCGAGTGCCCCGGTCAGAGCCCCGATGCCAACCGCGCGCACCAACTCGGCGGCAAACGGGTCGTCGATCAACGGATCATCCTGACGGCTGGCCAGTGCCCGCGCTGCGGCCACCAGGGTTGCGGTGGCCCCGACGCCGAAACCCAGGTCCCAGGTGTCGTCATCCGTACGCGCCATGGGGCCCTTTCGCTTCAGATGAGACTCGCCAGTCTTACTTAGCCAATATAACCACCCTGTGGGAGCCGGGGGTCCGCAGCCCCGATCGGATTCCCAGCCAGCCTGGACGAACTGTTAGTCTCGTAGACTGTTCTGACGCGCGTCATCACCGGGGTAATTCCGGTGGCGATCGGCGCTGCAGAAGGTTTATCCGAACGCTGGCCCGGCCAGCCGCATCGGCATGTCGCGACCAGGGTCCGGCTACTCAGGAGGAACAGTGCTTTCGGCTTTCATCTCGTCGCTGCGGACGGCCGACCTGAGGCGGAAGATCCTCTTCACCCTCGGCATCGTCATCCTCTACCGGGCGGGCGCCTCGATGCCGTCGCCCGGAGTCAACTACAAGAACGTTCACCAGTGCATCGAGCAGGTCAGCGGCGGGGCGGGATCGCAGATCTACTCGCTAATCAACCTGTTCTCCGGTGGTGCGCTCCTGCAGCTGTCGGTGTTCGCCGTGGGGGTGATGCCCTACATCACCGCCAGCATCATCGTGCAACTGCTCACCGTGGTCATTCCGCGCTTCGAAGAGTTACGCAAGGAGGGTCAGGCCGGGCAGGCCAAGATGACGCAGTACACCCGTTATCTTGCGGTCGCCCTGGCCATCCTGCAGGCCACCAGCATCGTGGCGTTGGCCGCCAATGGTGGTCTACTGCAGGGCTGCTCCCTGGACATCATCGCAGACAAGGGCATCTTCCCGCTCATCGTCATCGTGCTGGTGCTGACCGCGGGCGCGACCCTGGTGATGTGGATGGGCGAGCTGGTCACCGAGCGTGGCGTCGGCAACGGGATGTCGCTGCTCATCTTCGGCGGTATCGCGGCGCGGATCCCGGCTGAAGGCAAGTCCATCCTGGACAGCCGCGGCGGCGCGGTGTTCGCCGCGGTGTGTGTGGCGGCGCTGCTCATCATCATTGGCGTCGTGTTCGTCGAGCAGGGCCAGCGCCGCATCCCGGTGCAGTACGCCAAGCGCATGGTGGGCCGCAAGATGTACGGCGGCACCTCGACCTATCTGCCACTGAAGGTCAATCAGGCCGGTGTCATCCCGGTTATCTTCGCCTCATCCCTGATCTACATCCCGCATCTGATCACCCAGCTGATCCAGAGCGGGAAGGGCGGTCCGGGCAACGGCTGGTGGGACCGCTTCGTCGCCGACCATCTCACCAACCCGGCGGACCCGACCTACGTCGCGATCTACTTCGGCCTGATCATCTTCTTCACCTATTTCTATGTCTCGGTCACGTTCAACCCGGAAGAACGTGCCGACGAGATGAAGAAGTTCGGTGGCTTCATCCCGGGTATCCGTCCCGGCAAGCCCACCGCCGATTACCTGAGCTACGTGCTGAACCGGATCACCCTTCCAGGCTCGATCTATCTTGGCGTGATCGCCGTGTTGCCAAACCTGTTCCTGCAGATCGGCAACAGCGGTAGCGTGCAGAACCTGCCGTTCGGCGGTACCGCGGTGCTGATCATGATCGGCGTCGGTCTCGACACGGTCAAACAGATCGAGAGCCAGTTGATGCAGCGCAACTACGAAGGGTTCCTCAAGTGAGAATCGTTCTGCTGGGCCCGCCGGGCGCGGGCAAGGGAACCCAGGCGGTCAAGCTGGCCGAGAGCCTCGACGTCCCGCAGATCTCCACCGGCGATCTGTTCCGGCACAACATCGACGCCGGCACCACCTTGGGTCTGCAGGCCAAGCAGTATCTGGACGCCGGTGACCTGGTGCCCGCCAGCCTGACCAATGCGCTCGTCGATGACCGGCTCAACGATGCAGATGTGGCCCAGGGCTTCATTCTGGACGGGTTCCCGCGTTCGGTAGAACAGGCCGAGGCGCTCAACGCCATGCTCAAGCGACGCGGCCTGAAACTTGATGCGGTGCTGGAGTTCCGGGTACCTGAGGATGAGCTGGTGGACCGACTCAAGGGCCGCGGCCGCGCCGACGACACCGAAGACGTGATCCGCAACCGGATGAAGGTCTATCGCGACGAGACGGCTCCGCTGTTGGATTTCTATCAGGGCGAATTGCACACCGTCGATGCCGTCGGCACCCTCGACGAAGTGTTCGCGCGGGCATTGCAAGCCTTCGATCGCTGACATCTGCTGATGGTGTCCCTGCCAGGACTGCGAAGCCGTAAGACCGTTCCCGCTCGTTCAGTCGGCGAACTCGACGCGATGGCCGCGGCCGGTTCGGTGGTGGCCGCTGCTCTGCGCGCCGTACAGCAGGCCGCCGCTGTGGGGGTCTCCACCAGGGACCTCGACGACGTCGCCGAGACGGTGATTCGGGCAGCCGGCGGCACCCCGTCGTTCCTCGGCTACCACGGCTATCCGGCGAGTATCTGTTCGTCGGTCAACGATCGTGTGGTGCACGGGATCCCGTCCGCCCACGAGATTCTCGCCTACGGCGACCTGGTGTCGATCGACTGCGGCGCCATCATCGACTCCTGGCACGGCGATGCCGCTGTCACCTTCGGGGTGGGCGCGCTGATACCGGCTGATGAGGCGGTTTCGGCTGCCACCCGGGCGGCGATGGAGGCCGGCATCGCGGCCATGGTGGTGGGAAACCGGCTGACCGACGTCTCACACGCCATCGAGAAGGGCACCCGCGCGGCCGAGCAGGAGCACGGGCGCCGGTTCGGGATCGTCGCCGGGTACGGCGGCCACGGTATCGGTCAGAGCATGCACATGGATCCGTTCCTGCCCAATGAGGGCGAGCCCGGCCGCGGTCCGCTGCTGGTGGCCGGTTCGGTGCTGGCCATTGAGCCGATGCTGACGCTGGGCACCACCCGCACCCGCATCCTCGACGACGAGTGGACTGTGGTCACTACCGACGGCTCGCGGGCCGCCCACTGGGAACACACGGTCGCGGTGACCGAGTCCGGCCCGCGGATCCTCACGGCGTAGGCCATGTCCACCGAGTCCGCGTCTCCGGACAAACGCGACCCCATCGCTTCGGCGCGGGCTAACTGGCAGCGAGCCGGCTGGGGCGATGTCGCCGACGGGATGGTCGCGGTCACCTCGGTGATGCGGGCCCACCAGATCCTGCTGGCGCGGGTGGAGAACGCGCTGCGACCGTACGATCTGAGTTTCTCGCGCTATGAACTACTCCGACTGCTGGCCTTCAGTCGTACCGGGACGCTGCCCATCACCAAGGCGTCCGACCGGTTGCAGGTCCACGTCACCAGCGTCACCCATGCCATCCGACGGCTGGAGGCCGACGGCCTGGTTCAGCGGTTTCCACACCCCACCGATGGTCGCACCACACTTGTGCAGATCACCGATCTGGGCCGCTCAACCGTTGAGGATGCCACCGTCACCCTCAACGAGCAGGTCTTCGCCGATATCGGAATGTCCGAGACGCACGCTCGTGCCCTGGTGGCGTCGATTGAGACGCTGCGCCACCATGCGGGCGATTTCTGAGACGTCAGTGAGACCGCAGGGTCTCGATCACGGCACTGAAATCCAGGTCCGCGTGTTCGGCGGCAAACCGCGAATAGATCTGCGCGGCATGGCTTCCCAGCGGGGCGGACGCACCCGTGGCGGCTACCGCGGACATCGCGAGCCCGAGATCCTTGTTCATCAGCGCCGTGGCGAAGCCGGGTTTGAACTCAGTGTTGGCCGGCGAGGTCGGGACCGGGCCGGGCACCGGGCAGTTGGTGTGAACAGCCCAGCAGTTACCGGTCGCACCCGTGATGACGTCGAACAGCGACTGCGCGGACAAGCCCAGCTTGTCGGCGAGCACGAATGCCTCGCCGACCGCGATCTGCTGAACCGCCAGCAGCATGTTGTTGCACAGTTTCGCGGCCTGGCCAGCCCCGGAATCGCCACAGTGAATGATCTTGCCCGCCATGGGTTCGAGTACCGGCCGGGCGGTTTCCAGAGCATCTGAACCACCGCCCACCATGAACGCCAGCGTGCCGGCGACGGCACCTTTGACCCCACCGGAAACCGGAGCGTCGATCTGGTCGAAACCGCGGTCGATGGCGTAGGAGTGCACACTGCGCGCGTCATCCACGGCGATCGTCGAGGAGTCGATGAACAACGCGCCCCCGGTGGCGGCCGACATGACGTCGGCGTAGCACTCGCGAACCAGGGTGCCGTTCGGCAGCATGGTGATCACGACGTCGGCGCCGTCCACCGCCGCCGGGCCGCTGTCGAAAACGGCCACACCCGTGTCGGTGGCTGTATCGCGGGCACTGGGAACCGGGTCGAATCCCCTTACGTGATAGCCGGCATTGACCAGGTTGGCTGCCATCGGCCCACCCATATTGCCCAGGCCCAGGAAAGCGATCGTGGTCATCGTGAGTCCGTCTCCTTCGGTTCCGTCATGCCGAGGCGCGGGTCCGAACGGATTCGGCCCGACCTATCACCACGCGCATGATTTCGTTGGTGCCCTCTAGGATTCGGTGCACCCGCAGGTCCCGGACGATCTTCTCGAGGCCGTACTCGCGCAGATACCCATACCCGCCGAGCAGTTGCAGCGCGTCGTCGGCGACCTCGTAGCAGGAATCGGTGACGTAGCGTTTGGCCATCGCGCACAGCACGACTTTGTCGGCCTCATCGTTGTCCAGAGCACTGGCTGCACGCCACAGCAGCAGCCGCGAGGTTTCCAGCGCTGTCGCCATATCGGCCAATGTGAAACGGATTGTCGGCTCGTCGATCAGCGCGCCGCCGAATGCCTGTCGGTCGACCAGATAGCGCGCGGCCTTGTCGTAGGCGGACTGGGCGCCACCGAGTGAGCACGCCGCGATGTTGAGCCGTCCGCCGTTGAGGCCGCTCATCGCGATTCCGAATCCGGTGCCCTCACCCTCGGGACCGCCGAGCAACGCATCCGCGGGAACTCGCACACCTTCGAGGATCACCTGTGCAGTGGGTTGGGCGTGCCAGCCCATCTTGTCCTCGTTGGTGCCGAAACTCAGCCCGGCAGTGCCCTTTTCGACGATGAAAGCCGAGATCCCACGCGGGCCGTCCGCGCCGGTGCGTGCCATGACTAGGTAGACGTCCGAGACTCCGGCGCCGGAGATGAACTGCTTGACGCCGTCGAGCACGTAATGGTCTCCGTCCCGAACTGCTCGGGTGCGAAGTGCCGCTGCATCCGATCCCGCACCTGGTTCGGTCAGGCAGTAGCTGGCGATCAGCTCCATGGATGCCAGACGTGGAATCAACGACTTGCGTTGTTCGGGCGTGCCATAGGTGTCGATCATCCAGGCGCACATGTTGTGGATCGAGATGAAGGCCGCGACCACCGGATCGGCGACGGCCAGTTGTTCGAAGATCCGGACGGCATCCAGCCGGCGGAGTCCACTGCCGCCGACGTCTTCGCCGCAGTAGATCGCACCCATGCCCAATTCCGCGGCCTCGCGCATCTCCTCGACTGGGAAGTGCTTGGCCTTGTCCCACTCCAGGGCATGCGGCGCGAGCCGTTTGGCGGCAAAGGCGGCCGCCGTCTCGGCGATCACCCGTTCATCGTCGTCGAGCGCGGTGAAATTCATCGTCACCGCCTATTTCATGGTCGGGATGACGAACTCGGCGCCATCCTTGATGCCCGACGGCCAGCGCTCGGTGATCGTCTTGGTCTTGGTGTAGAACAGGATTGAGTGCGGACCGTGCTGGTTGAGGTCGCCGAATCCGGAGCGCTTCCAGCCGCCGAAGGTGTGGTAGGACACCGGAACCGGTATGGGCACATTCACGCCGACCATGCCGACCTGAACCCGGGAGACGAAGTCACGTGCGGTGTCGCCGTCACGGGTGAAGATCGCCACTCCGTTGCCGTACTCGTGGTCGGATGGCAGGGCCAATGCCTCCTCGTAGTTCTTCGCGCGGACGATGCACAGCACGGGCCCGAAAATCTCGTCGGTGTAGATCGTCATATCCGTGGTGACATGGTCGAACAGGGTGGGGCCGATGAAGAAGCCGCCCTCGAGGCTGGCGTCACCGAACGTCAACTCGTCACTGGTCTTATCGCGGCCATCGACCACGATCTCGGCTCCGGCCTCCACGCCCGCGTCGATGTAGCTGCGAACTCGCTGGAGCGCGGCCTCGGTGACAAGCGGGCCGTAGTCCGCTTTCGGATCCAGGCTGTGGCCGACGCGTAAGCTAGTGACCCGCTCAACAAGCCTGGCGCGCAACCGATTTGCGGTTTCCTCACCGACCGGAACTGCGACGCTGATCGCCATGCACCGCTCGCCTGCGCTGCCGTATCCGGCTCCGATCAGAGCATCGACGGCCTGATCGAGATCGGCGTCGGGCATGATGACCATGTGGTTCTTGGCGCCACCGAAGCACTGCGAGCGCTTGCCGGTCGCGGCCGCACCCGAATAGATGTACTGCGCGATATCGGAACTGCCGACGAAGCCGACGGCCTTGATATCCGGGTGCGCCAGGATGGCGTCAACCGCCTCCTTGTCGCCCTGGACGACTTGGAAGACACCCGGCGGCAGCCCCGCTTCGAGAAACAGTTCGGCCAGTCGTACCGGCACCGAGGGGTCGCGCTCGGACGGTTTGAGGATGAACGCGTTGCCGCAGGCCAACGCCGGGCCGGCTTTCCATAGCGGGATCATCGCCGGGAAGTTGAACGGCGTGATTCCGGCGACGACACCGAGTGGCTGGCGGATCGAATACACGTCGATGCCGGTGCCCGCACCCTCGGTGTACTCGCCCTTGAGCAGGTGGGGGATACCGATGGCGAACTCGATGACCTCGATGCCACGCTGGATATCGCCGAGTGAGTCCGGCACGGTCTTGCCGTGCTCGATGGATAACAGCTGTGCGAGTTCGTCGGAGTTTGCGTTGACCAACTCGATGAACTTCATCATCACCCGTGCGCGGCGCTGGGGGTTGAATGCGGCCCATTCTTTTTGCGCCTCGACCGCGGAGGCGACGGCGGTGCCGACATCGGCCGCCGAGGCCAGCAACACCTGCGCCTGAACCGTGCCGGTGCTGGGGTTGAAGACGTCTGCGGATCGGGTGCTGGCCAGGTTGCTGCGTCGTCCGTCGATGAAATGTTGGATCGTGGTGCTCATGGGCTGCCTTCCGGCCGGGGTGATCGCGATACTTGCATATCCTAGTAAATATCCGGCTGGGTGCGCAACCCCGCGATGAAGGCCTGGGTCTGCGCCCAGTCGGGCAGCAGACCGGCGTCGCGCACCTCGGCGAGGGTGGGCGCGTTGGCATCGCGGTCGGACAGCAGAAGTTGCTCGTGCGGCAGCGGCCAGTCGATACCGATCTCCGGGTCATGTGCCGATATGGCGTATTCGCGCTGTGGCGCGTAAGGCGTGGAGCACAGGTACATGACGGTCGAATCATCCTGCAGCGCAACGAATCCGTGCGCCAAACCCTCGGAGATATAGGTCGATCGCCGGGCGGCGTCGTCCAGCAGGACCGAGTCCCAATGGCCATAGGTGGGCGATCCGGTCCGGATGTCGACCGTCACATCGAACACCGAACCCTTAAGGCAGGTCACATACTTGGCCTGGCTCGGCGGAACCTGCGCGAAGTGCAGACCGCGAAGCACCCCGGCTGCCGATACCGAGCAGTTCGCCTGCCGCAGGTCGAAGCTGTGCCCGGTCATATCGGCGAACCCGCTCTCGGTGAACCATTCGAAGACCGATCCGCGACTGTCGCCGTGCAACTGCGGGGTGATCTCCCACGCACCCGGCACCGAAAGTTCGCGAAAACTCATCGCGCTTCACCCGACGCCCGGTAGCGGGCCTCGGTCACGCCCTTCAGTGGTCCCCACCACCACTCGTTGTTCCGGTACCACTCGATGGTGGCAGCCAGCCCCTCGGCGAAGTCGGTATGCCGGGGCGCCCAGCCGAGTTCCTCGCGAAGCTGGCTCGAGTCGATCGCGTATCGCAGATCGTGGCCCACGCGGTCGGGCACGTGGTCGAAGTCGTCAGGTTCGCGGTCCATCAGTGCCAGGATCATCCGCAGCACCGTGGCGTTGTCGCGCTCACCGTCGGCACCGATCAGATAGGTGGATCCAGCCACCCCATCCTCCAAGATCCGCCATACGGCGCTGTTGTGGTCGTCGACGTGTATCCAGTCCCGCACATTGGCTCCGGTGCCGTATAGCTTGGGCCGCTGCCCGGTCAGCAGGTTGGTGATCGCGCGCGGGATGAACTTCTCCACATGCTGGTATGGCCCGTAATTATTGGAGCAGTTCGAGATCGTGGCGGCGATGCCGAAGGACCGCACCCAAGCGCGGACCAGGAGATCGGCCGAGGCCTTGCTGGCCGCATACGGGCTCGATGGGTTGTAGGGCGTGGTGGCGGTGAACCTGAGTTGCCCGTCCAGCGGCAGGTCGCCGTAGACCTCATCGGTGGACACATGGTGGAGCCGAACCCGGTGTCGGCGAACCGCCTCCAGCAACGAAAATGTGCCCATGACGTTGCTGCGCAAAAACGGTTCCGGGTCGGCCAGCGAATTGTCCACATGCGTTTCGGCCGCGAAGTGCACTACGGCATCACACTCGGCGACGAGGCGGTCGACCAGAGCTTCGTCAGTGATGTCGCCCTCGACGAGGCGGATCCGGTCGCCCAGGGAGTCCAGGGATTCCCGGCTGCCGGCGTAGGTCAGCGCGTCGAGCACCGTGACGGAGGAATCGGCGTGGTCGCGAGCGGTGCTGTGGACGAAATTCGCCCCGATGAAGCCCGCGCCGCCGGTCACCAAGAGCCGCATCGCCCCACCCTAACTAGTGTCTTATCGACCGAGATTTGCTGAGCCATTTTGGCGAAGGGCATGCCCAGCGGGTATCGTAGCCCCACGGTGCGGTTTTCGCGCTGACTCGTGCGTGTCCAGTCCTGGATCCTTCTTTCCACCGGCTCACGTTGTGTAGTCGGCTCAAGCTGCCCGACTGCAGGACCGAGAACGCAAGAACAAGAATCTGTGAGGATATGGGCAAGAAAGACGGCGCCATCGAGGTCGAGGGCCGCGTGGTCGAGCCCCTGCCCAATGCGATGTTCCGCATTGAGCTGGAGAACGGCCACAAGGTGCTTGCCCACATCAGTGGCAAGATGCGGCAGCACTACATCCGCATCCTGCCCGAGGACCGGGTGGTGGTGGAGCTCTCGCCCTACGACCTGACCCGGGGCCGAATCGTGTACCGGTACAAGTAGCTCGGTAGAAGCAAGACCCAGCTCGCGAACGACAACTATCAAGAACGACTAGAAGGATCAACAGGCCGTGAAGGTGAACCCGAGCGTCAAGCCGATCTGCGATAAGTGCAGGGTGATCCGCCGGCATGGGCGGGTCATGGTGATCTGCTCTGATCCGCGGCATAAGCAGCGGCAGGGCTAGCCCCTGCGGCAGGTTGGCCGCACTACAACTGAATGAAGACCTCCCAGAACCAGCACCCGGATACGCCGAGTGCGCACGCCCGGAACGGAGGCCGGGCCCCGGAAACCTCCGGGATGGACTGGGAACAGACCTCCGCAGAAAAAAGAGGAATGCCACCACATGGCCCGTCTAGTAGGCGTGGATCTACCGCGCGATAAGCGCATGGAGATCGCGCTGACCTACATCTTCGGTATCGGTCGTACCCGATCCCAGGAGATCCTCGCAGCCACCGGTATTGACCGGGATCTGCGGAGTAAGGATCTCACCGACGACCAACTCACCCAACTTCGCGAGTACATCGAAGGCAATATCAAGGTCGAGGGCGATCTGCGCCGCGAGGTGCAGGCCGATATCCGACGCAAGATCGAGATCGGGTGCTATCAGGGTCTGCGGCACCGCCGTGGCCTACCTGTCCGCGGTCAGCGGACCAAGACCAATGCGCGCACCCGCAAGGGCCCCAAGCGCACCATCGCC
>Ga0209829_10001516_pt1 | contig 18671 bp, 17 predicted proteins | sample C_140205_EF_Meta_FD_187311 | JGI IMG/M metagenome (GOLD analysis project Ga0209829, IMG submission 187311) | Freshwater microbial communities from Lake Croche, Canada to study carbon cycling - C_140205_EF_MetaG (SPAdes) (version 2) | ecosystem: Environmental > Aquatic > Freshwater > Lake...
ATCGCTATGCCCACGACCATCCTGACGGCATCGCTGCCCAGGATTATCTCGGGGTCGAGAAACGGTATTACGAGCCGACCGACCGGGGGGAGGAGCGCGATCTTGCCCTCCGGCTCGAGGAGATTCGCCGCCGGCTAGCCGGGGGGTGACGGTAAAAGGCCGGGGACGATCCGGGGGGTTTTCGATCGACCTGTCGGGCGGTGGGCCGAGGCTTCTCTGTCAAGCCAGTCGGCAGCGAAGTACCATTGGGGCTCGGCAAGCATCCGGTCGGATGCCGGCGGACGATGGGAGGGAATCGATCGCGATGACAGACCCGGAGCCGAAGGAACCAGAGTCCCCGCCCCCGTCCGCGGCTCTGGAAGGGCCGCCAGCCGCCGCCGCGGGGTCCGCGGATGACCAGAGTACGGCGGGGCTACGCCGCAGCGCCTTCCGCGCTTCCCTCGGCCTCGGCATCTACACCCTCGTCGCCCTTGGGCTGCTCGCCTGGTCACTGTGGCGGGGACGCTTCTCCGATGCCGCGTTGCTCCTCATGGCGATGCTCGTGGCCCTGCCGCCGATCGTCAGTTACCGCACCCAGGTGCTCCGACGGCTGCGGACGATCACCTCCGGCGGGGACAGGGGCGAGCGGCCGCCGACGGGAGGCGTCACCGGGGAAAGAATCGACTCCGGGGCCCAGGGTGGGGCTCCCCCGTCACCTTCAGCGGAAGCCTGATCACCCATGGCGAACAGCGCCTCCGAGGGTCCGCTCCCCCGACCCGATGATGCCGGGGAGGCCGTTGCCGACCCCCCCCGCTTCGAGGCCTTCGCGTGGGTGCTCCTCGACTGGGCGGCGAGCGCTTTCTCGACGATCTCGATCACGCTCCTGGTCGCCTACGTCGAGAAGGTGGTTTTCGCCGGTGAGCCGTGGGGGGTGCCAGGGGGCGTGGTGTGGGCCTGGACGCTGGCCGTGGCGATGCTCGTGACGGCGCTGGCCGCTCCATGGGTGGCGGCCTGGGCCGATCGAACGCACAGCCACCGCCGGGCGTTGATGGCGAGCATTGTCGCCGGGTGTGCCGCCGCGTTTCTCCTGGCGTCCCTCGCTCCGACGGCCCGGGTGCCGATCGTTTTGGCCGTCGTCGTGGCCGCGGTCGGTTTCGACTTCGCGGCGATCTTCACCGGGAGTCTGCTCCCGCGGATCGCCCGGGGCGCGCAGGCCGACCGGCTCTCAGCGATCGGCTATGCCGCCGGCTACGCAGGGGGAGCGGTAGCGCTGATTCTCGCCACGCGGGTGTTCGCGGCCCGAGCGTCGCTGGGGCTGACCGACGCCGGGGCGCTGCGCACGGCGTTTGCGATCATGGGGGGATGGTGGATCGTGTTCTCCATTCCGGCCTTTTGGGCCCGTTTCGGTGACGGCCACTCAAGCGCCCACGCCGCGACCTCGTCCGGCGAGCTCCTCGGCTTCGCGCGGGCGCTGCTCCGTGGCGACGGGGGCTTCGGTCGCCTCGGCAGCGTCCTCGGTGGCTCCATGCTCATCCTCGGCGCGATGCAGACGGCGATCAGCCAATTCTCCTCGGTCGCCCTCGAGGAGTTTCATCTCGATCCGCCGGCGCTCGTTGGTCTGGTGCTCCTTGTCCAGTTCGTCGCCCTCCCCGGCGCGCTCGCCGTCGGCTGGTTGTCGACCCGTTTCGGCCGCTGGCCGATGCTGTCGCTCTCCCTTGTCGGCTGGGGAATCGTGCTCGGCTCGGCAGGGTTCGTGACGACCCGGTCGCAGCTCACGGCGATGGCGGTCCTCTTGGCGCTCGTCCTCGGCGGAGCGGCGAGCGTGATCCGGGCGGCGGTGGCGGTGCTCGCGCCGGCCGGTCGTTATGGCGCCACGTTCGGCCTCCTCAATGTCGGTTCGAAGCTCGCCGGTTTCGTCGCCAGCCTTGTGTTCGGCGGCGTCTATGTGCTCACGGGGCATCCCCGGGCAGGGCTCTTCGCCCTCCTTGGCCAGCTCCTCGTCGGCTGGTGGCTCCTGTCGCGGGCCGGTGCCGGGGCCCTCGAAGCCGGGGGCGAAGCGGAGGGAAAAGGCTGATGCGCTGTGTGATCCAGAGGGTGACGAGGGCGGAGGTGACGATCGATGCCCGGAGTGTCGGCCGGATCGGGCGGGGGTTGCTTGTGCTTGTCGGAGTGGAGCAGGGGGATGAGGCCGGCGATGCCGACTGGAGCGCGGAGAAGGTCGCGCGGATGCGGATCTTTGCCGACGACGACGGGAAGATGAACCGGAGTGTCGTCGACATCGACGGAGGTTTGCTTGTCGTCAGTCAGTTCACGCTCCACGCGAGCACGCAGAAGGGGAACCGACCGAGTTTTCTCCGCGCGGCAAGGCCGGAGGAGGCGGTGCCGCTCTACGAACGCTTCCTCGCCGTACTCGAGCGCGAGGCCGGCCGGCCGGTGGCCCGCGGCGTGTTTGCCGCCGACATGGAGGTGAGCCTCATCAACGACGGACCGGTGACGATCCTCCTCGATTCCCGGCGGCGGGAGTGAGTCGCAACGGCGGGCGGATCGGCGTGGAAATCCGGCTCTTGCCGGGGGGCAGTGGACCGGCGTGGTTTTCTGTTAGAATGTTGCACCCGACGGAGATCGTGGTGGCTATAGCTCAGTTGGTTAGAGCACTAGATTGTGATTCTAGGGGTCGCGGGTTCGAGTCCCGTTAGCCACCCTTGTTTTTCCCGGGCATCTCGCCCGGATCTTCTGCCAGGGGCGGCGGTTGCGTCGACGACGACGCAGTCGCCCCGACCGGCACAGTTGTCCCCAACTGACACCCGGGGAACAGCCCGGCCGGATTCTGGTGCAACGTTTGGTGCAACGGCGCTCCTGCCGTCCGTCCCAGTTGCTCGGCTCGATTCCCTCCCGGCAGCGGGGCCGGCGAGCAGCGCCGGCAAACGGCGGGCGTCGTCAAGCACGACATCGGCGACGGTGAGCGACGCTCGTTCGCCTTTCCGAAGACCGGTCGTCACGAACACGAGGTAGAGCAACGTCCGTTCGGCGATGCCGAGCCGATCTGTCTCACGCCGGCGGTCGAGCTATTCGCGGTGCCAGGCGTCAAGGGTGACGCGAGCATCGGCGTCGGAGAAGGTCCCCCAGACACCCGCGGGAGTAAAGCAATTCCGCCAGCCGATGCAGGCGGGCGGGGTAGATCCCGCGCCGTCCGTCATCGCGTCCGCCGGTGGGCCGTTCGGCGACGTACGCTCGAAGTGACAACACGAGGCGCGAGAGGGAGTTGGGGATGTCCGATCACCATTTTTTACGCTACCATCCGTTCAGCGGTGACGCACCGACTGAAGACGGATCGTCCCGAATCAATCGAGAGCAGAGGGGGCTGGTGCCGTAGCGACGGCGATTCAGATCGGCATGGTGACGATAGATGATGAGCCGCTGCAACAAACCCACAGCCCGTACGGCAGCCTTGCGCAACGCACAGGCAGTCCCTGCCGGAGTCGACGACTTCCGTCGATGGGAGGACTCACTCGCCCTATACCCAGTCGCCAGGAAAGTCTTCCCCCGAAATCGCTCCAGAAGGGCAATTCCCAACGGCCGGACCGACACCAGGGGGGAGGAAGAATCAATCGGCGAGGTGCTTTGGCCCCATGCGTCATCCTGAAGCCGTTATCGGCGTGAAGCCCCGCGGTCCTCGCTCGCAATGCTCTGATTCATGCTGGCCGCACCTCGTGTGTGTGTTCTCGGTGGCATCACCCGACAGAGCGAACCGGCTCATCGAATCAGCGTTCGGTTGGTAAAATGGAGCCCGGAGAATTGCATGCCCCCCCTCGGTCCCGAGGCAAACCGGATCTTTCGCATTACGCACATCGAAAACGTGCCGTATCTCCTGGAGCATGGGATCCACTGCCGATCTTCGCGAAATTTGGATCCAAACTTCACTTCAATAGGGATAGCAGCGCTCATTGACCGTCGCTCTCTACGGCAGGTGCCTATCGACCCGCGTGGCACTCTTGCGGACTACGTGCCCTTCTATTTCACCCCCTACTCGATGATGCTGCTGAACATCACGACCGGGCGTGGTGTCGAGAAGCGAGCGAAGTCCGAGATCGTGATCCTGGTGTCGTCGTTGGACAAACTGCGTGAAATGGGCTGCAAGACTGTGTTCACGGACGGCCACGCCTCTATGCAGGGCACCAACTTCTACAGCGATCCTGCAAGTTTGGATCGGATTGATTGGGACATTATCAAACACCGGGATTTCGAAAAATCGGAAGACGACTTGGACAAGTCACGCCGCTACCAAGCCGAGGCGCTAGCCCATGAACACGTTCCGCCTAACTCGCTCTTGGGCATCGCTTGCTATGACGCCGACGCTTCGAAGTCCGTTACGGAACAAGTGAAGCGTTGCAATCTCTCGCTCAACGTAAAGACCTTACCTAACTTCTACTTTTGACATGATCCGCTTCACCCAAGGCAATCTACTCGACGCGAACGTTGAGGCAGTGATCAACACTGTCAACACAGTTGGCGTGATGGGTAAGGGAATCGCCCTGATGTTCAGAGAGCGATTTCCGGAGAACTACGACGCCTATGCGCAAGCATGCAGGAGGGGCGAGGTCGAACTCGGGCGAATGTTCGTCACTGAGTCAATCAAAATCTCCGGCCCGCGCTGGATTATTAATTTCCCCACAAAGGGCCACTGGCGATATCCCTCTCAGATCGCCTGGATCGAGGCGGGGTTGGTCGATCTGCGAAGAATCATAAGGGAAAAAGGCATTCGTTCCGTCGCGATCCCGCCCCTAGGCAGCGGAAATGGTGGGCTGATGTGGTCCGACGTCCGTCTGCGGATTGATTCGGCCCTGTCCGACCTCGGGAACGTCGAGGTGCTGGTCTACGAACCGACATCCAAGTACCAGAACGTGACGAAGGGTAAGGGGGTCGAGCGTCTGACACCAGCCCGTGCGATGATTGCGGAGATGGTGTGGAGGTATGGGATGCTCGGGCTTGAGTGCTCGATCCTTGAAGCTCAGAAACTCGCGTGGGTGCTCACCCGCGTGCTTGCCCATCTGCGAATTAACGACCCTCTTAAACTGGCGTTCCAACCAGATCGTTACGGTCCGTACGCGCCCGCCCTGGCTCACCTGCTTAATGCGCTCGACGGAAGCTACCTTCACTGCGAGAAGCGCATCGCGGACGCATCGCCGCTGGGGACGATGTACTTCGATCCAGAGTGGCGGGAACGGCTGTCGAACTACCTCAAGTCCTCGGATGGTGCGCCCTACATAGAGGTCATCGACGCAGCCGACCGCCTGATCGACGGTTTCCAATCTCCGTTGGGGATGGAAGCTCTCGCGACGGTCGACTGGCTTCTGGCGAAGGAGGGTGTGAACGCGGATTTGGCGGCGGTGCGTGACGGCATCCGTCGATGGCCCGCGGGGCCGAATGCCGCGAAACGAAAGAATCAAGTGTTCTCCGACGGCCTTCTCGAATCGACCCTAGATCGTCTGGCGTGGTTCTCTGCCTCTCGTTCATAGCGAACGTGCTGTGTCCCATCGCTTGCCTACAACAAGCACCTGCGGGACGCGGCAAAACTTGACGACTACCAGCGTGTTCTGATTATGGTCGACAATGCGGATTTCCGAATCGGAATCCGGTTCCACAACGACACGAAAGACGCAAACGCTCACACCGTATACTTTGACGGCGGCTAGGGTTCACGGGCAAAGACAGCCGAACGCAAAAAGCGAACGTACGCGACCCAATGCAATGCCCTGATGACAGGCCACCCTTGGGTACGCAAAGTGACCCAACTTGAAGAGGTGTCGTCTTGCCGTTTCATTGCCAGAAGAGATGAACGCGAGAATCTTTGGGTGCTTCAAATGCGTCCTGCATTCGAACAGAGCGCCCGGGAGGCGAATCAGATACCCGCCGGCATGCGCGGTATCTACCGCTACGTTCACAAAGACGAGGTCGTCTACATCACTCCGGGCATCCCGCCCGGTTCCTCCGCCCGGGGCGGCGCTTCGGCACGCGCGTCCGCTGGCATTGGTGCCAGCGAAGCTTTCACGCCGAGGCTTGCGACGCATGGAGCATCCACGCCGCCAGGACCGACCGGGCGGTCCATACGACGGTTCGCCACCGGGTGCTGCGGACGAGTTGGTCGATGGTGTCCGAGGTGGCGACTCCGTCCCGGAGGGCGGCATGGAGCGGCACCTGCACCAAGCCCGTCGAGAGGATGACCGCGGCCACAAGGGCCAGCCCCACGAGTGTGGCTGTGCGGCCGACGGCGACCGGGGGAAAGACCGCTAACCACGTGGCGGTGGCGGCTTCGACAGCCATCGGCACCAGGACGATCGGGCGCGTCCGCCGGAGATTCTCGGCGTGATAGTCAAGCACCGCGGGCCCCGTTTTTCCGCCTGGAGCCGGGGGGCCGTCGCTGCCGTTCGGGATCCCGGCGAAGAGCGGGTAATGGACCTCCTGCACGAACCAGGCGATCGCGGCCATGGCGGAGCTCGCCATGACCTGGGCGATCAACACCCATGCCATGATCATCGAACCGCCGTCCCGACCGGGGCGCTGGAATCTTCAGATGTGGCGTTCGGGAGGGGAACCGCGCTGGTGTGGTGACACCGCCAAGCATGCGCCAGGATGAGCGCGAACGGAATCCACCAGACGAGATCGTTGGTGGGGATCGTGATTCCGAAGCCGGGCGGGACCTCTCCCCGCAGCACGCCGTCGAGATAGCCGATCGGCCCGAAAATCTTGCCCAGAAAGCCGACCAGGACGATCGGCCAGTGCCGCACCGGATCGGACGAGGCGGCGAGATAGCCGATGCCGTAGACGCCGACGATCATGCCGACGCACTGCCAGATGAAGGGATAGTTGGGAGGATCCATGGAAGCCAGGTCGAACAGCCACATCGGCCGAAGCACGGTGAGGGCACCCCAGACAAGATTATAGATGCCGGCGGCGATCAGGCATGATCTCATCCACGGGGGCGTCGCGGTGACCGGGGACGGGGGCATGGCGTTGACTTTACTGGGGGGTACGAACGGGGGCACTTCTTTAGGAAACCGCGGGATGACCGCCGGTGTAACGGTCTGCGGGGGTTCTGCTTGACGGATGGGGCGACGCGCCCGAATCTACCGACTCCGGGCGGCCATCCGCCCGGAACTCCGTCGCGCCTCCCACTCCGCGGTCGCCCGCCTCAGGATTCAAACCGATGGTCGACTTCCTCGGAATCGGAGTCCAGAAGGGGGGGACGACCTGGCTCTTCCACCAGCTCTCCCGGCATCCGCAGATCGCCTTTCCCGCCGGGAAGGAGGTCCACTTCTGGGACCGGGCCGATGCTCGCTTCGTCGACCAGTGGCTCAAGCTCCTCGAGCCCCCCGCCCGGACCAATGCCGCCGGTCAGCCGATCCGCTCCGGCGAGATTACCCCCGCCTATGCCTCGCTCCCGTCGGAATCGATCCGCGCGCTCCATGCCACCTGCCCCGACATCCGGCTGTTCATCACCTTCCGCAACCCGCTCGAACGGGCCTGGTCGGCGGCGCTGATGGCGCTGGTGCGGGCGCAGCTGCTCGAGGCGGAGGTGTCGGATCGATGGTTCATCGACCACTTTCAGTCGGCCGCCTCGCGCCGTGCCGGCGACTACGCGGCGATCATGGAGCGCTGGCTGGCCGTCTTTCCCGAGGAGCAACTCCTTCCGCTCATCCGCGACGACATCGAAGCCTGTCCGGTCGGCACGCTCGAGGCCCTGGCTGACCACCTCGCCATCGATGCCAACGGCTTCGCCGGGCTCACGGCCACCGAGCTTGCCGAGCGCGTCGTGCCGTTGCTCACGGCCGATCAGGCCCTCAAACAGCAGCAGGATCTCCCCCCGCGGCCTACGCTCGTGCCGGTGCTCAAGGAGATGTATGCCCCCGAGGTGGCCCGGATCGCCAAGCTCCTGGGGCGCGACCTGAAGCGCTGGGTGGACGGATTCGGCACCCCCGCCGCCCACCGGCCGCAGCCGCGTTTCGAGATCCGGATCGGGGCCAACGGGGCGATGGCGGTCGACAAATGGCTCGCCGAGGGGGGCGCGGTGGCCCCTCCACCGGCCCCCCCTTCCTCACCGGAAGCCTCCGGAGCCGCGGGCGGATGACGCGCCCTGGGCTGTCGGTGATCGTGGTCTTCCGCGACATGGCCCGTGAGGCCCCGCGGACGCTCTTCACCCTCTCGGGGGCGTATCAGCGCGGCGTCGATCCCGGCGCGTACGAGGTGATCGCCGTCGATGCCGGATCGGCGCTGCCGATCGACGCGGCGCTCGTCGAGGCGTTCGTCGAGGCGTTCGTCGACGCCAGAGGCCCACGGTTCACGCTCCTCCGCACGCCCCCTTCGCCTTCCCCCTGTGCGGCGATCAACGAAGCGGTCCGCCGCTCGACCGGCGCGGCGGTGATGGTCTGCATCGATGGCGCCCGGATGCTGACGCCCGGCGTGGTGCGATTCACACTCGATGCTTTCCGGGCCTGGGATGACCCGCTCGTCGCCACGCTCGCCTGGCACCTCGGCCCCAAGATCCAGAACGAATCGATGCTCGAGGGCTACGATCAGGCGGTCGAGGACCGGCTCCTCGACTCGGTCGATTGGCGGGCCGACGGCTATGAACTCTTTCGGATCGCCGCCTTTGCCGGCTCGAGCCGGCGGGGATGGTTCCTTCCCCTCTCCGAGAGCAACGGCGTGGCGGTCCGCCGGGAGACGTTCGATCGGCTCGGTGGTTTCGATGAAGGATTTCAGACCGCCGGAGGCGGACTGGTGAACCTCGATTTCCATCGCCGGGCCTGTGACGCCGCCGGACCGGTCGTCCATCTGCTCGGCGAGGGGACATTTCATCAGTTCCATGGCGGCGTGGCGACGAACGTCCCCGCCGCCCGGCATCCCTTCCCGGTGTTCCACGAGGAATACGTGCGGCTGCGGGGCGAACCGCTCGCCCCGCCGACGGCGCTGCCGGTGGTTTTCGGCGCGATGCCGCCGCAGGCGCTGCCGTTCCTCGAGCGGTCGATCGCCGAGGCCCGCGCGGCCTCGAACGCGTGAGGCGTCGCATGCATCGCCGCGCCATCTTTGTCCTCGGCATGCACCGCAGCGGCACCTCGGTGCTGACGAGGATCATCGGCCATCTCGGCGCGACCCTCCCCCTCGACCCGATGCCCGAGACGGCCGACAACCCGTGCGGTTATTGGGAATCCCGATCGATCGCTCGGTTCAACAACCGGCTCCTCGAATCAGCCGGCACCCGTTGGAACGACGATGCCCCGCTGCCAGACGCGTGGTTTGCCGATCCGGCGCGGGCAGCAGACGAGGATGAAGCGGCGGCGCTCCTCGCCACGGCCTTCGGCGACGCAAAGCTGTTGGTCCTCAAGGATCCACGCGTCTGCCGCCTCCTCCCGTTGTGGCGCAACGTTTTGGCCCGCGGGGGGATCGAGCCGTGCGCCGTCATCGCGCTGCGGGATCCCGGGGAGGTGGCCCGCTCGCTCCAGGCCCGGCTCGAGGATCCGGCATTCCGGCCGGCCGCGGTGGCCGCCCCGGAGCGCGGCCTTCTCCTCTGGCTGCGCTACGTTCTCGACGCCGAAGTCGGGTCGCGCGACATGCAGCGCATCGTGATCGATTATCCGTCCCTCGTCGCCGATTGGCGTGCGGCCGTGCGTGGGCTGGTGGAGCTCGTGCCGTTGCCGACGATCACGTTCGAGGCGGCCACCGCGATCGACGGTTTCCTGTCGCCCAGGCTGTATCGACAGCGTGGTGCCGATGCCGATGCGATCGTGCCGGCCGGTGCCGTGGGGTTGCTCCACCGGGTCGGCGAGGCGGTCAAGCAAGCTGCCGGCGAGGGCGTCGAACAGGCCCCTTCGCGGCGCTGGCTCGACACCCTCGCCCGTTCCTTCGATCGGCTTTCCGCCGCCTATGCGCCGCTCCGGCAGGGGCCCGCTGCGACCACCTTCCGCGATCCCTGGGCCGGCGTGATCCTCGCGGAGCTCGCCGGCCTGCCGCCGACGGTCGCGCCGCAACCGCCCCGCCGCCGTGTGCTCTTCCTCTCGGGGGCCCCGCGGAGTGCGGGGCATGTTTACCGGGTCGAGCACGCCGTCGCCGCCCTCGCCGCCGAGGGATGGCAGGCCTCCTGGTTGCCGCTCGACGATGCCGGCGTGTCGGCAGCGGTCGAGGAGGCGGATCTGGTCACGGCCTTCCGGGCCCCGTGGGGCGAGTCGCTCGCGGCCCTGCGCGAGCGCTGCACGGCGGGCGGGATCCCGCTCGTCCACGACATCGACGATCTCGTCTTTGATCCGGCCGTGATCGCTGCCGGTCAAATCGCCTTCATCGACCGGCTGCCGGAGGAGCGCCGGCAGTCATGGCTCACCGCCGCCGCACTCCACCGCCGGGCGATCGCCGAGAGCGACGCCTGTGTCGTGACGACGGCGGCCCTGGCGACGGCCGCCGCCATGGTCGTGCCCCGTGTCCATGTCCTTCCCAACGGTCTCTCTGCCGCGATGCTCGCCGCGGCTTTCGCGGCCCGTTCGGGACCGAAGCCCTCGGCGCTCGACGGCCGGCTCCGCGTTGGCTTTGCCAGCGGCACGCCGACGCACCACCGTGACTTCGCCACGATCGCCCCGGCGCTGGCCGACCTCCTCGCCCAGCGGTCCGACTTCGATCTGGTCATCGTCGGCCATTTCGAGGTGGCGGCCGTGCCCGAACTCGCGCCCCACGGAGCGCGGATCGAGGTCCGCCCGGCGGTGTCGCTGGTGGATCTCCATGCCGAGGTCGCCCGCTTCGACATCAACCTCGCGCCGCTCGAGACGGACAATCCGTTCTGCGAGGGTAAGAGCCCGATCCGCTGCACGACCGCGGCGCTGGTCGGCGTGCCGAGCGTCGTCGCCGCCACGGCCCCCCTCGTGGCTGCCGTCGTCGACGGGGAGACCGGCCTGGTGGCCCGCTCGACGGAGGATTGGACGACGATGATCGCCCGGCTCCTCGACGAGCCGGCATGCCGAACGGCGCTGGGGGAGGCGGCGCGGGTCGACGCGATCGCCCGCTTCGGTCCCGCTGCCATCCGCGACCGGGCGGGGCGGGTGTACGCCGCGATCGTGGCCGGCCATGGCGCTCGCGGAGAGGGCATGGGTTGACGCTGCCGGCGCCGCGGTGATGGTGAAGCAGCGCGGGGCCGATGCTTCCGGCGTGCCGGCCAATGTCGCTTCCGGCGTGCCCTTCGAAACGCACGACGCCGTTCTCACGGAGCGTCCCGGCGATGTCGTCGACCACCTCCGCCCGATCGCCGCGCTCTTCTGCCCCCCAATCCTGGGAAGCTTCAGGCGGCGCGGCGCGACGGGGTCGTAACCGGCCCCGGCTGGCGGGGGGGCGATTGTCCGGGGCGGAAGAGCGTCAGCTCGAGGATCTTTGCCAGACTTGCTTGGCTTCCAACGACGGATGAACCGTCCGGGAGGGTGATCCGGAGGGCAGCGGCTGGACGAGCTGCTTTTTTGGTGGCCATGCGGTCTCCTTCACGGGGTGCGTGCTCGAGGTGCGGGGCCGATGGAGCGGGGCGGCGGTGCCGCAGGTCCCGTTTCCGATGGGTGATATCGGCAACCGGGGGCCTTGGGGAAGAATCCGATTCCGCCACCTGAAACAGTTTTTCCAGCCCGACCGGATGGGAGGCGCAGGTCCCGGCTTCCGCTCCGTGGCAAAATCCGTTTCCCTGACGATTCTGCTCCGACGGCCACCGGAGAGCCCGGCGGGCCAGTTGCGACCGAAGACGCGCCGAGGCTATTCTTTTGGCCGACTGGGGGCGATGCACGAAGCATGGTCGTCTTCCGTTCACGGGCCCGGGCGGAGACGCAGAGGGCCCGACACCGCTGTTGGCCATTCCCCCCCGATTTCCTTCTTCCGGAGTGATCCCATGTCCCGCCGCCGTCCGTCGCGCGTCGCCCCTTCCCGCCGCGAGTTTCTCGCAGCCTCCGCGGCCACGGCGGCCGTGTCGGCCGGGTATTTCATTGCCCCCGAGGTTCGGGCCCAGGGGACGAAGGGGGCCAATGACGAGATTCGCTTCGCCTGTGTCGGCGTCGGCGGCAAGGGGCAGAGCGACTCGGCCGACGCCGGCCGGTCGGGGAAGGTGGTCGCCGTCGCCGATGTCGATTCGAACCAGCTCAAGCGGGCCGAGGGGGCCTTCGAGGGGACGAAGACCTACTCCGACTTCCGCAAGATGCTCGAGGAGATGCGGAAGGAGATCGACGCCGTTACGGTCAGCACCCCCGACCACACCCATGTCATGGCTGCCGTGACAGCGATGAATCTGGGGAAGGCCTGCTTCTGCCAAAAGCCGCTCACGAAGTCGATCGCCGAGGCCCGGCTGATGGGTGAGATCGCCCGCGGCCAGAAGGTGGCCACGCAGATGGGTAACCAGGGGACGGCCTCCAACTCGCTCCGCCAGACGGCGGCCTTCATCAAGGGGGGCAACCTCGGGCGCGTCAAGGAGCTCCACGTTTGGACCAATCGCCCGGTGTGGCCGCAGGGGGGTGGTCGTCCCGCCGAGGCCCCGGTTCCGGAAAACCTCAACTGGGACGTGTGGCTCGGACCCGCCGGCGTCCGCCCCTACGCCGCCGGCTACCACCCGTTCTCGTGGCGTGGCTTCTGGGACTTCGGCACCGGGGCCCTGGGCGACATGGCCTGCCACACGTTCAACATGCCGTTCATGGCCCTCAATCTGCGCGATCCCGCGAGCGTCCAGGCGACCTCCAGCGGGCACAACAAGGAGACCTATCCGAAGTGGTCGATCATCGACTTCGACTTCCCGAAACTCGGCGAGCGCGAGGCGGTGAAGGTGAAGTGGTACGACGGCGGCAAGCTCCCCGACCAGGCGCTGTTCGCCGGGTACCAAGGGGAGGGGACCGATCCGTTCAAGACCGCCTCGAGCGGGATCCTCGTCGTCGGCGAGAAGGACACCCTCTACGCTCCGGGCGATTACTGTGAGAACGGCTTCAAGCTCAAGAGCGGCTCGGCCCCGGCCGAGGTGACCTATACCCAGTCGCCGGGTCATTTCGAGGAGTGGGTCAACGCCATTCGCGGCGGCCCGCAGGCAGTGTCGAACTTTCCCGACTACTCCGGCCCGCTCACGGAGACGATCCTCCTCGGCAATCTCGCCGTCTGGGCGGCCGATGGTGCCGAGGTCATGGGCAAGAAGATCGAGTGGGATGCCGCCAAGATGGTCGCCAAGAACGCCCCGGAGGTCGATCACGTCATCCGTCCGATGGCCCGTGACGGCTGGAAGGTACTGCGGACCGGCGGCGCCTGATCGAGTCCGCGGCTGCCGCGGCACAAGTTTCATCGGCACCCTGTTCCCGGCCGCACCGGCCGGGAACAGGGTGTTTTTTTCATGGCGCCCGCTCGGGCAGCAGGTACTCTTTTGGCAGGGACTGTTTTCGGATGAATGAACGTCGTCAGATCGGCAGCAGGAGGGATGTGATGCGCAGGCTTCGGATGGTGGCGGTGGTGGCCTTGGTGCTCGTGCTCTCCGGATTCTCTCCGGCCCGGGCCCTCGAGCCGCTTCCGGCCGAGGTCAAGGCGGTCGAGATGGTGAAGGCCCGCGGCGGGGCGGTCGATTACGGCGCCGAGGGGAAGGTGACGAAGGTCGATCTCTCCGATCGCCCGGCCACCGATGCCGACATCCTCCTCCTCCAGTCGCTGGGGGGCCTGGAGTCGCTCGAGCTGTGGGGCGCCGAGGTCACCAATGCCGGCATGCCGAACGTGGCGAAGCTCATCGGCCTGAAGACACTCGTGCTCGAGAACACCGACGTCAATGATGCCGGCCTCGCCCCGCTGGTGGGGCTCGGGAATCTCAAGGTGCTGAACCTCCGCCGCTCGAGCAACATGTCTGACGCGGCGCTGGCGACGGTGGCGAAGATGGAGGGGCTTGAGCAACTCGTCCTCCTTTACAACAATTTCACCGACGCGGGCCTGGCGAATCTGGCGCCGCTGACGAAGCTCCGCGTCCTCGATCTCCGTGGCTGCTCGCTCGTCACCGATGCCGGTATCGAGCACGTGGCGAAGATGCCGAGCCTCGAGCGGGTGAAGCTCCGCTGCCCGAGCGTCAGCGATCGGGGCTTGAAGCTCCTCGCCGGGCTCCCCAAGCTTCGCGGCTTCGCCGTCGAGGACGGCCAGGTGGGCGACTCCGGCCTCGAGCCCTTCGCCAGCAGAACCGACATCGACGAGATGAACGTGATGCGGACCTTCATCGGTGCCAAGGGGCTCGCCCATGTCGCCAAGCTCTCGAAGATGAAGCGGCTCGAGCTGCGGGGCACGCTCATCAACGACGACTCCCTCGCGGCCCTGTCCGATCTGGGGAATCTCGTCCTTCTCGATCTCGCCGAGACGCGCATCGGCGATGCCGGCGTGGCCCATCTCGGCAAGCTCGGCAAGCTCGCCGATCTCGATCTCTGGGACACCCGGGTCGGCGATGCCGGGATGGAGACGATCGGCAAGCTCGCATCGCTCACGAAGCTCTCGCTGAAGAACACCCGGGTGACCGACGCCGGGGTCGGCAGGCTCTCCGGGCTGGCGAAGCTCGCCACCCTCGATCTGTCCGGTACGAAGATCACCGATGCCGCCCTCGAGACGCTGGGCAACCTGCCGGCACTGAAGACGGTCGACGTCAGTTTCACCGGTCTCACGGAGGCTGCCGTGGCGAAGTTCCGCGCAGCCCACCCCGGCGTCAAGGTGACTCGTTAGCCGTTGGTGAGGAACGTGCCTTCAACGCTGGAAAAACGGGCTTCCGGAGGGCGTTCGGGTAGCGGAGTCGCTGACGATTGCGCCCGAGTGTGCCGGCGGTTTGACGCCCGTCGGCGTGGGGGGTATGACGAAGGGCCGTCTGCAGCCCCTATCCTGTCTGTTTCACGGAGACGACGTCGATGATCCTCGGAAAGCTCTGGAAGTCCCTCGCGGCCCAGATGAACAAGATCGCCAACTTCTTCTGGACGGCCGACCCGGTCGCCCAACTCCAGTACGAATACGACAAAGCGGTCGACCAGATGAAGGACGGCCGCGAAGGCCTGGAGAAATACCGGGCCCTCGTCGAACGGGTGAACCGTCAGGTCGAGACCAACAAGGCCCACGTCGCCAAGCTCGAGGCCCAGGTGAAGGCCTATCTCAAGGCCGGCGAGCGGGAGACAGCGTCGAAGTTCGCCCTCGAGCTCCAGAAAGCGAAGAAGGAGCTCGAGGAGAACGAATCCCAGCTCAAGCTCCACGAGACGGCCTACGGCAACAACGTCACGAAGATCGAGCATGCCGTGAAGAAGCTCGAGGAGCTGAAGCGAAAGATCCAAAAGTACGACGCCGAACTGAAGATGAGCCGCGCCGAAGCCGAGCTCGCCAAACTGGCGACGCAGTTCAACTTCGACGTCACCACCGACTTCGGCCAGATCGAGGATGTCATCCACGACAAGATCGACCTCAACCGGGCGAAGGTCCGGGTCGCCGCCGATCTCTCGGGCGAGGGGCTCGACCAGATCAAGGCCGAGCAGGCGGTCGAGAAGAGCTTGGCGGACGACGCCCTGCGGCAGTTCGAAGTGGAGATGGGGATGGTGACCCCGGAGACGTCGGGAGTCACGGGGGACGAGAAGGAGATCGGTTCGGAGAAGCTCCGTCAGACGAACCGCTGAGCTGCGGCCGAGACCGCTGGGGCTTGGGCCCCTCTGTCGGCGATCGGGTTGTTGTTTCCAGGCAGCGCGAGGGGGGGACGTGAGTACTGGTTCAGGATCGAATGGCCCGCGGACGCCGGTCGAGGATCATGCCCCGGCGTCTGCCGGCCAGGGGGCAGCAGCAGCGTCGGCCGGTGTGGGGATGGCCCCGCTGCCGATGGGCACCGGGGCCTCGGCCGGGACGGCCCCGGGGATGGCGCTGGCCGACTGGTGCCCACGCTGGTCGGAGCGCTTGGGCGACGCCTATCTGGCCGGCACGAGCTGCATGTTCCTTCTCCATGGGAACGTCCGTGATCTCGTACCCCTTTCGCCACCGGAGGCCGCGGAGGCGGCCTGGGGGGGCGTGAGCGACTTCCTCTGCCGGGAGATCTTCGGTCGCTGGGATGTCGTTCTTGCCTATGACGTCGGCAAGGGGCTGCGGCCGCTGGCCGGCACCGATGCCAACCGGCTCCGCGACATGGTCGCCTGGCTCACCGACCGGCTCGGCAACGCCGCCAACTGGCCGCGCGACCCCGATCAGGCGATCGGGGTCATCGATCAACTCCTCGAGCGCAATCTCATCGACCCGCCGGAGAAGCGGAAACGGATCGCGATCGTCCTCGACTACGCCCAGTACCTCGCGCCGGCCGGCGAGGCCGGCGCCTCGGCGAAGGGGGGGGCAGGGCGTCTGGTCCGGCTTCTCTCCTGGGCCACCAATCCGCTCCTGCGGCGCGTCAACGTCGCCATAGTCCTTCTTGCCGACGCGCTCTCCGAGGTCAACGCCCGGCTCGTCACCTGCCCCGCGGTGACGGCGATCGATCTCCCCCTTCCTGATGCCTCCGAACGCGAGCGGTTTGCCCTGGCGACGGCGAAGACGGCCAACATGCCGGAGGCGCAGATGGATGCCGTGAAGCGGATGGCGGCGCTGTCGGGAGGGCTGTCGCTCGAGAGCCTCCGCGCCGTGGTGACGCTCTCGGCCCGCGAGGGCTCGGCCCCCGACGGCCCGGAGTTCGCCGCCAAGAAGAAGGATCTCATCGAGCGCTCCTGCCAGGGGCTCGTGGAGTTCATCCAGCCTCGGCTGACGCTCGACGCTGTCGCCGGCCATCAGGAGGCGAAAAACCGGCTCGAGTCGGATGCCCGCGCCATCAAGCGGGGGCAGTTCGAGAGCGCCCCGATGGGCTATCTGATCTGCGGCCCGGTAGGAACGGGCAAGAGCTTCATCGCCGAGTGTTACGCCGGCAGTGTCGGCATCCCCTGCGCCGTCTTGAAGAACTTCCGCAGTAAGTATGTCGGTGAGACGGAAGGCAATCTCGAGCACGCCCTCGACGTGCTCCGCAGCCTCGGGCCGGTGGTGGTGATCATCGACGAGGCCGATGCCGCCCTGGGAAACCGGCAGTCGGACGGGGATTCCGGAACGTCGGCCCGCGTCTTCTCGATGATCGCCCGGCAGATGGGGGACACCCGCTACCGTGGCAAGATCGTCTGGATGCTCCTCACCAGCCGCCCCGACCTCCTCCCGATCGATCTGAAGCGACAGGGGCGGGCCGAGGTCCACATCCCCCTCTTTTACCCGCACGATCAGGCGGAGATGGAGGCGATGTTCACGGCGATGGCCCGCAAGAGTCATGTCCGCCTCGCCGCTGGCCTCCCCGGCCCGATCGATCTCGACCTCGGGCTCTCCGGGGCCGACATCGAGAGTGTCGTCCTCGCCGCCCGCCGGAAGGGGCTCGATCGGGCCGCCGATGCCGGTCTGCCGACCCCGGAGGCGATAGCGCCCGAGGATCTGAACAGCGCGCTCGACGACTTCATGCCCTCGGCCCAGGGGCTCGAGAAGGAGATGCAGGAGATCGCGGCGGTGCTCGAATGCACCGAGAAGCGGTTTCTCCCCGACCGCTGGAAGGAGCAGGTGTCGCAGCCGGGCGGCAGGGCACGGCTTCAGGAACGACTTGCCGCCATCAAGGGCGTGATCGGCTCGTGACCGCACGCCATCCATGAACCCCAGGCCCGAGATCACCCCAGGAGACCCCACCATGTCGAAGAAGACCCCTTGGTTCGATGCCCACTCCGAGGCCCCGATGTTGGCCGAGTACGCCCGCAAGCTCGACTCGTTCGTCGAGGTGGTGGCCGACGGTCGCGTCGACGTCGCGGAGCTCGAGGCCCAGGAGGCCCGCGTCGTGGCGTTGATGAAGGAAGTGGAGCCGCTCCTCTCCCCAGAGGCCCACGAAAAGGTGACGCAGCTCCTCTGCGAGGTCACCGCGTACGATCTCATGAATACGCTCCACATGGCCCACGCCTCGCGTCCGAAGACGAAGTTCCGCGGCTGATCGGCCTCTGCGTTCATTTTTCCCCCCTCTTCTCAGGCGAGGTGTCCGATGGCAGGTGGTCAACCCAAAGCTCCGTTCTGGCTTGCGGTCTGGGCGGTGATCTTCAGCCTCGTGGCCCTGGCAGCCTGGCGTGCCGGGATGTTCGGGAACGTGCTGCGTCCCGGGGCCGGAGGCGCGCAGGTCGCCGCGGGCGGTGCCGGACCAGGGGGGAACGGGGCCGGGGGCAATGGCGGTGGTGGAGCTGGCGGCGGCGCACCACCGGCGGGCGAAGGGCCGATCTCGGAGGCCGCCGACGACGCCGTGCCGACGACCGTCAAGGAATACGCCTTCAAGCCGGCCGAGAAGCTGCCGCCGGTGAAGGGGACGAGTGCCTACAAGCCGCTCGAGAACGACACCGTCCGCTTCGCCCTCAACGTCTGGGCCGGCTGGGCCCCGATCATCCATGCCAACGAGGGCTTCAAGGCGGGGAAGGTGTGGCAGGCGCCGGGTGGGAAGCCGTTCAAGATCGAGCTGGTGCTCATCGACAATCCGGTCACGATGCGCGACGCCTACGCCGCCGGCGAGGTCCACATCGGCTGGGCGACGCTCGACATGGTGCCGCTGTTCCTCGAGGGGCTCACTGACCGCACCGGGGCCCCCAAGGACACCCGGGTCATGCCCCGCATTTACCAGCAGGTCGACTTCTCCAACGGCG
>Ga0209829_10001517_pt1 | contig 18671 bp, 17 predicted proteins | sample C_140205_EF_Meta_FD_187311 | JGI IMG/M metagenome (GOLD analysis project Ga0209829, IMG submission 187311) | Freshwater microbial communities from Lake Croche, Canada to study carbon cycling - C_140205_EF_MetaG (SPAdes) (version 2) | ecosystem: Environmental > Aquatic > Freshwater > Lake...
ATTTGCGGCGCCAACCAGCCGGATCACCACATCACCGGGGTGAACTGGGGCCGCGACCTGCCCGAGCCCGACATGGTGGCCGACATACGCAACGTGGTCGAAGGCGATGCCTCACCCGACGGTAAAGGGCTGTTGGCAATCGAGCGCGGCATTGAAGTCGGCCATATTTTTTACCTGGGTACCAAATACAGCGTGGCCATGAACGCCACATTTTTGGCTGAAGACGGCAAGCCCCGGTTGTTCGAGATGGGCTGCTACGGCATAGGCATCACGCGTTTACCCGCTGCTGCCATTGAACAAAACCACGACGCCAAAGGCATCATCTGGCCGGACTCTCTCGCGCCTTTTACCGTGGTGGTGTGTCCTATCGGACCGGACCGCAGCCCGGAGGTGAAAACCGCTGCTGAAGCCTTGTACGCCGAGTTGCTGCAAGCCGGTGTAGATGTGATGCTGGACGACCGCGGCGAGCGCCCCGGCGCCATGTTTGCAGACTGGGAGTTGATCGGCGTGCCGCACCGCGTCACCATCGGCGACCGCGGTCTGAAAGAAGGCCAAGTGGAGTACCAGCACCGCCGGGACGCCGAGCCGACCAAGGTGGCGCTGGCGGAAGTGGCGGGCTTGATCAAGGGCAAGTTTGTTGGATAAACAAATAATGTGATTTTTTGAAGATTAGAAAAACTCTTTCAAAAGTCAAGAATGGGTTTTCAGTATTTTTGAAATTAATGCGCTTAAATTCTCACCATCAATCTTTGTCTCAAACCGAACAGGCACGCCCTCTTTCTGCAAGGCCTGAAAGAATTTTTTCGCGCTGTCGATCTTGAAGCCTTCTTCATCTGCAATGCGATTTCTGGTTTTATAGCCCTTGGTTTCCACCACCAAATACAGGGCCTTGGCGTCCCCTTGGCGGTGTACCGCATAGCCGAAGTCAGGGTTGTATTTTTTGCCCAGCGGCGTAGGTATGTTGATGCGCGGTAACTTAGCGAAAACCGTCACGCTATCGAGCTGCGATTCGTCAACCGTTGTTCGCTCTATGTCGCTGTCCACTGGCATGATCGGATCTGCATAAAGCGATAAAGCCTGCACCGCTTGGTTGTGGATGTTGTGTAGCTCGCTGCCACACTCGGGTTGTCCCAACCTTCTTGCAGCGCCCACATAGAAAAAATAAACCTCAAGTCTGTGTCAGTCGACAGCAGTTTTTCTTTCTCTTTCAAAATCAGGTTGATGGCTTCTTCTTGCGATTTGTCATTGTGCGAAGCCGCAAAATAGCCTTTGTGTACTCGGTCAATGGCTTTGGCGGTGCGCTCCAGATAAGCGCGGTAGGCTGTGTCCAACTGCGGCTTGGCCAGCGTTCTTTCCAAATACGTCCGGTAGTGTTGTTCAAAGGCTTGGCATAGCCATTTGCATGGCGGCGGCATTGACGCGGATGTTGCCTCTGTCGTCCACCTCGACAGCTTGCGGGAACAATTGGCGCAAGGCTTCCAGTTTGTGGGCTGGATATACAAAAATGGTCATAACCTTTTAGTTGCTAATAAGTTCTATAAAAAATTAAATTGTTGTTATGTTAGAAAAAACTGCATAATTTCTAACATGAGCACTTTCCAGCTTATTCAAACCCAAGCCCGCAAGTTGGTGGCAGGGCAACTGTTGGCAGCGACAGATTGCTTGTCCCTGGGTTCCCGCGCCGCCATCGACCAGGCGCTTTACCGTATGGTCAAGTCGGGTCAATTGGTGCGCGTGTCCCGTGGTCTCTATGCGCTGGAACATCCTGCCCATGCACAAGCTCTCGCCGCCGCCTTGGCAGACAAAAAGGGTGGTTTATCGGTCAAAAAAACAACCAGCCCCAGAAAAATGGCGCTTGCCAAAACTGCACATGGGCGGGTGTTGCTGGACTTGTGGGCGCGTGGTGAGAAGACACTCACACGTACAGAGATCAAAATCGCCACGGCAGACTGGACACCGCAAGACATAGACGCGTACCTTTCTTTGCTGCCTGCCTGGTTGCGCGTAGCGTTACTGCAATGCCATGCAAAGGCCAAGTCAGTTCAACTCGGTTTGGCAGGTGCTTATAGCTGGTCCAACCCTCAGCCGCGCGATGAGCTGTTGATAGCCAAGGTGTTGGATCAACACCGGTTTGAGGACATGGTGCGGGTGTGTGCGCACTTTGGCGTACCCAAAGTCAGGCGTGTGTTTCGCCAACGTGTTTACGAACCCATGCCACGAGCCAGTGTGTCCAGAATGCTGGGCAATATCGCCAAAGGGCTGAAACTCTCACAGCAGGAGGCCTATGCTCAATCTTGATTTTTTGCCGCAGGCGACACAAAAACTCTTTCATCGGCTGAAAGACGATCCGCGATTAGGCAGCTTTACTTTGGTAGGAGGCAGTGCCTTGGCCATGCATATTGGGCATCGGTTGAGCGAAGATTTAGATTTCAATTGTTTCGGGCATGACTTGCCAAGTTTTAAGCTGGATTCGTTGTTGGCTGAACTGTCTGACAGCGGTTGCGAGATACGCAGTTTGATCCCTGCTGAAAAAAAGGTCAGCTTCAAAATAAATACAGGGCAAGACTTAGACAGGCAGATTCAAGACTACGCCATCGATGGCGTCAAAGTCACGTTTCATGCGCGGCAATTTCCTGAGCGGCCTCGGGCGCAAATTGATTGCTTGGTAGCCAGCCCTAAACACCCCATGTCACCCGGTGGTTTCAACGTGATGGGCTTGAACGGCTTGTTTGTCATGAAGACCTTGGTGGTTTATGACCGTGTGAAAGCCAGAGATTTGTATGACTTGATGGTGCTCACCCGGGATCACGGATTTGCTTTGAAGGACGCGTTTGCCGCCATAGCGGCTTACCAACCGGTGCGCCACCAAGATCCGGAACATTTCAAAAGCGTCTTAACAGGTGTGATTCCTTTGGATGCGGATGACGAGGGTTTTGCCAGTATTCAACTTCAAGTCAAGATGAAAGATATTTACCTGTACTTTAAAAAATGGGTGAACGATTATGAAGTTCAAGCGGTCCATGACTTATTGAAAAACTCCAAGACGAAAAAATGATTCGCTTGTATTTTCTGGTCTTCACGTTGCTAGCAATGCAGGTAGCCGTATCTTGGGCCGGTCAGCAACGCGAAGAACACTTGGCCGACTCGGTTCGAACTGCCATGGGCACGGCGGTCACCGGTCTGACGCCGCCGCAACCCTTTTTAGCCACACCTGCGGACAAACAGGTTTACGCACAATGGTTGCAACGCAATTTACAAACATTGAATGCGCGTTTGCGGCAAATGCACGGCAATGCAGGTTTGCCCGAACTCGCTACCCCTGAGCTGCAAACCATGTTTTTGCAAACGGTCTGGTATGAAAGCAGTCGCGCTGCCTTGGACCCGTCTTTGGTACTGGGATTGATGGAAGTCGAAAGCGGATTTCGCAAATACGCTGTCAGCGGCGCAGGTGCAATAGGCGTGATGCAAGTCATGCCTTTTTGGCCGCGCTTACTGACACAGGGGGATGCCACCGCCTTGTTTCAATGGCAGGCGAATATGCGATTTGGTTGTGTCATATTGCGACACTATCTGAAGATAGAAAACGGCGATGTATTCATGGCGCTGGGCCGCTACAACGGTGTGCGGGGCCAGCGTGCTTACCCGAATGCGGTGATGGCTGCACAGAAACGCTGGCTGCCTTGAATCGTTAAAACTTGAGAGGGCTTGGTTAAGCCCTTTGAATCAGTTGCCCAATACTTTGGTGAGCTCGCCGGATTCGTACATCTCGGTCATGATGTCTGAGCCACCGATGAATTCGCCTTTGACGTACAACTGAGGAATGGTGGGCCAGTTGCTGTATTCCTTGATGCCTTGGCGGATATCGGCGTCATCCAGCACATTGACAGTGGTCAATGTTTTGGTGTCGACGCCGCTGGCCTTGAGCAACTGAATGGCGCGGCCAGAAAAACCGCACATAGGGAAATTGGCATTGCCCTTCATGAACAACACGACATCGTTGTCTTTGACCAGTTGCTCGATACGTTGGTGCACATCACTCATAAAAACTCCCCAATTGCAAAAATGCTGAATAAGCGGATTATTTCACTTCCCCGCGCATGCCACCGCTGCACCGCGCGATGCCCGCGAGGTCATTGCGGCTTTGCACTTGGCTGAAGCCGTTTTGCCGCAGTAAGTCGCCTACCGCCCCTGCTTGATCGTAGCCGTGTTCCAGCAGCAGCCAGCCTTGCGGTTTCAAGTAAGACGGGGCTTGGACGATGATGGTTTGCAAGTCATCCAAGCCAAGTGGCCCGCTCACCAGTGCGCCTTGCGGCTCGTGCACCAGTCCCGGCAAATGCGGGTCGCCTTGGGCGATGTAAGGCGGGTTGGAGACGATCAGGTCAAACCGGCCGTGTACTTGGTTGAACCAATCGCTTTGTTTTATCAACACATCGAGTTGCAAGCGGCGGGCATTGGCCTGCGCCACTTGCATGGCTTGGGCGCTTTGGTCCACGGCATGTAACGACCAATGGGGGCGTTGGTGTTTCAAGGCCAACGCGATGGCGCCGCTGCCGGTGCCCAAATCCAGCACCGAGGCTGGGCCCAAGTTCAGTGACAAAGCCCAATCTACCAAGGTTTCGGTATCAGCGCGTGGCACAAGCACGTCAGGCGTGATTTGCAATTCCAAGCCATGAAAGGCTTGCCAGCCGGTCAGGTAAGCCAAAGGCGTGTCGTCCAGCAGTTGTTGCAGTGCTTGTTGGTAACCTGTTTGCTGTTCGCTGGTCAGTTCAAGCGTATCGTTCAATAGCAACCAAGCTCGGTCGTGCAATGGGCGTTCAAACACATGCAGCAACAGGGTTTGCGCTTCCAGCGAGTCGATGTCTAGCGAGCGAGCATATTGCAGAGCCTGATTTGTGATCACGCCGTGCTTTCCAGCGCTGCCAGTTGTTGCGCGGCTTCATAAGCTTGCAAGGCTTCAACGACATCATTCAAGTCGCCTTCCATGATGGCCAGCAATTTGTACAACGTGAGGTTGATGCGGTGGTCGGTGAAGCGGCCTTGCGGGAAGTTGTAAGTGCGTATGCGGTCGCTGCGGTCGCCGCTGCCGATCAGGCTTTTGCGTTCGGCCGCGTCTTTGGCAGCGCGTTCACTGCGGTCTTTTTCTTGTATGCGTGCGGTGAGCACGCGCAGTGCTTGCGCTTTGTTGCTGTGCTGACTGCGTCCGTCCTGACACTCGGCGACGATGCCGGTGGGCAAATGTGTGATGCGCACCGCCGAATCGGTTTTGTTGATGTGCTGTCCGCCGGCACCGCTGGCGCGGAAAGTGTCTATGCGTAAATCAGCGGGATTGATTTTGATGGCTTCTGCTTCATCAGGTTCAGCCAACACCGCGACAGTGCACGCACTGGTATGAATACGTCCTTGGGTTTCGGTGACCGGTACGCGCTGCACGCGGTGGCCACCGGACTCGAATTTCAAACAACCGTAAACGCCACTGCCTTCGATGCGCACCACCACTTCTTTGTAGCCGCCCAACTCGCTGGCCGACTCGCTGACCACTTCCACGCGCCAACCGCGCTCGGCGCAAAAGCGTGTGTACATGCGCAGCAAATCACCAGCGAACAAGGTCGATTCATCGCCTCCTGTGCCGGCGCGGATTTCCAGAAATGCATTGCGGGCGTCATCCGGGTCTTTGGGCAACAGCATGCGTTGCAATTGCGCTTGCAAGGCTTGTATTTGCTCAGTGGCATGTGCAATTTCTTCTTGCGCCATGGCTTGTACTTCTGGATCGCTGTCTTGCAGCATGGATTGCGCCGCTTCACTGTCTTGCGTCAATTGCAGCCAGCGTTGGTAGGGTGTGACCAACGCCGCTACATCGGCATGTTCGCGCGACAAGGACAGAAATTGCGTCATGTCTTGCATGATGTCTTCGCGCGACAACAAAAAGTCCAACTCGGACAGGCGTTGCACATTGCGCTCGAGTTGAGCACGCATAAACGGCTTCATGGGAATAGGGCTTTCAGCTAACGACCGGCGCGTAAAAAGAAATGCTCGATGGCGTTGCGGGCGAGTTGACGAGCATCTGCATCTTCAGCGTGTAGTTCGGACATGGCGCCATGCAGCATTTTTTGGGTCAAACTTTTAGCCAAGCTCTCCAACACGGCATCAACCGGTTCACCTTTGGCCAGCAGTTTGTGGGCGCGGCTCAATTCGTTGGCTCGCCAAACTTCGGCTTGTTGGTTGAGTTGCTGAATCAAGGGCACATCGGAACGCTTGTCTAGCCAATGCACAAAACTTTGCACACCGGCATCGATGATGACCTCGGCTTCAGCCACTGCCGCTTGGCGGCTGGCTTGGCCGGTTTGCACCACCTGAGACAAATCGTCCACCGTGTACAAATACACGTCGCGCAAAGACTTGACCTCGGGTTCAATATCGCGCGGCACAGCCAGATCGACCATGAACATGGGACTGTGACGGCGTTTTTTCAGCGCACGTTCTACCGCACCCAGGCCGATCAGCGGCAGCGTGCTGGCGGTGCAACTGATGACCGCATCGAATTCATGCAAGCGGTCCGGTAAATCCGCCAGACGCATGACATTGGCCTTGAGTTGTCGCGCCAGCAATTCGCCGCGTTCCATGGTGCGGTTGGCGACCGTCATGCCGCGCGGGTTTTTAGCGGCAAAGTGAGTCGCGCACAGTTCGATCATTTCACCGGCACCGACAAAAAGCACATTGATTTTGCTCAGGTCTTCAAACAATTGACCGGCCAATCGGACCGAAGCCGCTGACATGCTGATACTGTGGGCACCGATTTCGGTGGTGCTGCGCACCTGCTTGGCCACGGCAAACGAACGCTGGAACATCTGGTGCAAAGTGGAACCCAAAGCGCCGACCTCTCGAGCGACCCGCACTGCATCTTTCATTTGACCCAGAATTTGCGGCTCACCCAGTACCATGGAGTCCAAGCCACTGGCGACGCGAAAGGCATGGCGGGCAGCTTGTTCATCGACCATGGTGTAGAGATGGCTGTGCAGACTGTCGGTACTGACACCGCCGGACTCGGCCAGCCAAGCCATGGTCTTGGGCATCAAAATTTCATTGGAGGCACAGTAAATTTCGGTGCGGTTACAAGTAGAGAGAATGGCAGCTTCGGTATGACTGCCCACCGCTTGACGAAAACCATCAAGCACCGGCCCCATTTGCTCGACAGCAAAGGCAAAGCGCCCACGCAAATCAAGAGGTGCGGTGGTGTGGTTGAGACCAAGAGCCCATACAGACATGGTGCGGATTATAAAATTTGAATATATGGATGTTATGTCGCTTATGGTTCATGTGCTGAACTTTGTTGCCCCGGCCTGTGCCGTGGCAGCTTGGATGGCATTGGTCACGCCTTTGTTGAGCCGCACAATGCCTGGCTGGAGGGCCTGGCGACGCCAATTTATCTTTAACAGTGTGGTCGGCGCTTGTGTGTTGCTGATTGGTTTGATTGGGTTTGGCAATGATGGCAAAGTCGTCACTTACGCGGCGCTGGTGCTGGCTTGCGCCACTTCACAATGGTTGTTAACCCTTTGAGCTTAGTGCCTGAGGGCACTGGGTTAACATTCGCACGATATTTATGAATGCGCCAACCCCCCTAGACAAACTGATGCCTGCTGTCAGCGACAGCCATCGTTTGAGGGAAATCCCCTACAACTACACCTCGTTTTCTGACCGCGAGATCGTGATCCGTTTGCTCGGCGAGCAGGCTTGGACCATGCTCGAGAGTTTGCGGTTTGAGCGGCGAACTGGGCGATCTGCTCGCATGCTGTTTGAAGTGCTGGGCGACATATGGGTGGTTCAACGCAACCCCTACCTACAAGACGATTTGTTGGACAACCCCAGACGCCGTGGCCTGCTGATTGAGGCTTTGCGCCACCGCTTGTCTGATGTGCAAACCCGCCGACAGCAACACGGCTTGTCCGATGCGGAGCGCGATGCCACCGTTGGCAGCTTGCTGGCTTTTGCACACACGGCTGTCGCGCAATTTGCTGCGCAGTTTGACCAGATTCAAGCTCTGCGAAAAAAAGCCCACAAAGTGTTGCGTAAATGCACCGCCGCGGACAACATCAAGTTTGATGCCATGAGCCGGGTGACGCATGTGACCGATGCCACCGACTGGCGGGTTGAGTACCCGTTCGTGGTCTTGACCCCAGACAGTGAAGCCGAGATGGCGCGATTGGTCAAAGCCTGTATCGAGTTGGGATTGACCATCGTGCCGCGTGGTGGCGGCACTGGATACACAGGTGGCGCTATCCCCTTGACCTGGCAAAGCGTGGTCATCAACACTGAAAAACTGACCGGCATGAATGCGGTTGAAAGTCTGGTCTTGCCTGGTTTGGAACAAGCCACGCCCACTTTGTGGACCGAAGCCGGGGTGGTGACACAACGGGTAGCGGACGCCGCCGAAGCCGCCGGTCTGGTGTTTGCGGTAGACCCGACTTCAGCTGAGGCCTCTTGTATTGGCGGCAACATCGCTATGAACGCAGGCGGAAAAAAAGCGGTGTTGTGGGGCACGGCATTGGACAATCTCGCAAGTTGGCGCATGGTGACACCGGACGCCTTGTGGTTGGAGGTGGTGCGCCTCAATCACAACCTGGGCAAGATCCATGATGCAGATGTCGCCAGTTTCGAATTGCGTTACTTTCAAGCCGACGGCATCACGCCCTTGCGCACCGAACGTCTGGATATCCCAGGCAGCAGTTTTCGCAAGGCTGGCTTGGGCAAAGACGTCACCGATAAATTTCTAAGCGGTTTGCCCGGCGTGCAAAAAGAAGGTTGCGACGGCCTGATCACCAGTGCGCGTTGGATTTTGCACCGCATGCCAGCCCATACCCGCACTGTGTGTTTGGAGTTTTTCGGCCCTGCCCATTTGGCCGTGCCAAGCATTGTCGAGATCAAGGACTACATGTTCCAGATCGCCAAACAAACCGGTACCTTGCTCGCTGGGCTCGAGCATTTGGACAACCGCTATTTGAAGGCGGTGGGCTACACCACCAAATCGAAACGCGGCGGCTTACCCAAAATGGTGTTGTTCGGCGATATCGCCGGTGATGATGCAGACGATGTGGCACGCGTCACCTCTGAAGTGGTGCGCCTGGCCAATGCCCGCAGTGGCGAAGGCTTCATCGCCATCAGCCCTGAGGCACGTAAAAAATTCTGGCTCGACCGCAAGCGCACGGCGGCCATCAGTCGGCATACCAACGCCTTCAAAATCAACGAAGACGTGGTCATTCCTTTGCCACGCATGGCCGAGTACACCGACGGCATTGAGCGCATCAACATCGAACTGTCACTGCGCAACAAAATTGCCCTGTGTGATGCCTTGCTCGACTTGCTCTCCAACGGTCAGTTACCCATGGCGGCGGTGGACGATGAATTGGACCGTCCTTCGCCCGAATTGCTGCAAGAACGCACGGCACAAGCCAAGGTCTTGTTGGCACAAGTGCGGGCGTTGTGGGACAGCTGGTTGGTAGGCATTGACCATTACCTGTTGCAACTCCAAACCCACGAATTACGCGCCAGTTGGAAAACCCAGTTAAGGGCCGAATTGCACCATTTGTTCAGTGGTGCTGCGTTTGCGCCATTGCGCCGAGAGTTTGACAAAGTGCACCAACAGGTGCTCAAAGGCAGGGTCTGGGCGGCGCTGCACATGCACGCTGGTGATGGCAATGTGCACACCAATTTACCCGTCAACAGCGATGACTACGACATGCTGCACACAGCGCATGAAGCCGTGGCCCGCATCATGGCGTTGGCGCGTTCGCTCGATGGTGTTATTTCGGGTGAACACGGTATCGGTATCACCAAGCTGGAATACCTAACGGACGCTGAGTTGCAACCGTTTGCTGACTACAAGACGCGCATTGACCCGAACGGGCATTTCAACAAAGGCAAGTTGCTGCGTCACGCCCCTGCGCATGCGCCAGACATGCGCAAAGCAGATTTGAGCCAAGCCTATACCCCCAGTTTTGGGTTGATGGGGCACGAGTCGTTGATCATGCAGCAGTCAGACATTGGCGCGATTTCCGACTCCATCAAAGACTGCTTGCGCTGCGGTAAGTGCAAACCGGTGTGCGCCACCCATGTGCCGCGTGCCAACTTGCTTTACAGCCCGCGCGACAAAATTTTGGCCACGTCTTTGCTGATTGAAGCTTTCTTGTACGAAGAACAAACCCGGCGCGGCATCTCCATCAAGCATTGGGAAGAATTTGAAGATGTGGCCGACCATTGCACGCTGTGCCATAAGTGCGCCACGCCCTGCCCGGTGGATATCGATTTTGGCGAAGTCAGCATGAACATGCGCAACTTGTTGCGCAAAATGGGCCAGCAAAGTTTCCGGCCTGCGTCGGCTTTCCAGTCCTGGTTGGTAGGCACCGTGAATCCGCAAGCCATTCAAATCGGACATCAACTCACGCGCATGGGCATGCAAGCGCAACGCTTGGCCAACGGCGTGTTCGGAACGCTGGCACGCAAGCAAACCCGTCAACCGCCAGCATCCATAGGTGCGGCTGGCATCAAGGCGCAAGTGATTCATTTTGTGAATAAAAAAATGCCTGCTGGTTTGCCCAACAAGACTGCGCGCGCTTTGCTAGATATAGAAGACCGCGACTATGTGCCCATCATCCGCAATCCGAAAACCACGAGTGCGGATGCCGAGGCGGTGTTTTATTTCCCCGGTTGCGGCTCTGAGCGCTTGTTCAGTCAAGTCGGTTTGGCGACCCAAGCCATGCTTTGGCACACGGGTGTGCAAACCGTGTTGCCGCCCGGTTATTTGTGTTGCGGCTACCCGCAGCGCGGCTCGGGTCAGCAAGACAAAGCAGAGAAAATCATCACAGACAACCGTGTGCTTTTTCACCGCGTTGCCAACACTTTGAACTACTTGGACATCAAAACCGTGGTTGTGAGTTGCGGCACTTGTTTTGATCAGTTACAAGGCTATGAATTCGACAAAATTTTCCCCGGTTGCCGCATTGTTGACATTCACGAATACTTGCTTGGCAAAGGCATCACATTGCCTGGTGGCGAGGCTTACCTGTATCACGATCCTTGTCACAGTCCGATGAAACAACAAGCACCGATGAAAACAGTCAAAGCGCTGTTAGGTGAACAGGTGATCGAAAGCAAACGATGCTGCGGCGAAAGCGGCGGTCTGGCGTATTCACGACCCGATGTGTCGACACAAATCCGCTTTCGCAAAGAACAGGAAATTCTCGCAGGCGAGGCAGCATTGCGAGACAAGGGCTGGGTGGCTGCCAAGGACAATGTGAAAGTGCTGACTTCGTGCCCGAGTTGCCTGATTGGCTTGAACCGTTTCCAAGACGATTTACAAAATGGTTTGCTCGAAGCCGATTACATCGTGGTGGAAATGGCCCACAAAATTCTGGGGGACAACTGGATGTCCGAGTATGTCAATCTCGCCAACACCGGCGGGATAGAACGCGTATTGGTATAGAACATGGCCGGCCTGCAATCCACCACCCCTCAGCCTACCGACATCGTGTTGCATGGCGCCTCCAAAATGTTGGAAGTGTCATTCGATAACGGCCAGTCTTTTCGACTTCCTTTTGAGTTGTTGAGGGTTTACAGCCCGTCAGCAGAAGTGCAAGGCCACGGCCCTGGGCAAGAGGTTTTGCAAACCGGCAAGCGCCATGTAGGCATACTCAGTCTTGAACCAGTCGGTAACTATGGCGTGCAACCGTCATTCAGCGACGGTCACAACAGTGGCATATATTCTTGGGACTATTTGCACTTCCTCGGTGTGAACCAAGATCATTTGTGGTTGCAGTACGAACAGCGACTGCAACAGGCTGGCACTCAACGCGATGTGCCCATGTCGGCACGTGGCGGTTCATCCTGTCATTCATAAGGGCACAGACATGGTCGGCACAGATTTCGGATTCAAAACCGTAGACGAAAACGAAAAGGCTCGTCGTGTGCGTGGCGTGTTCGATTCTGTCGCATCCAAATACGACCTCATGAACGATTTGATGTCCATGGGCTTGCATCGCGCTTGGAAGGCTTACACCTTGCTGGTGGCCAATCTAAAGCAGGGCGATAAGGTATTGGATATTGCAGGCGGCACCGGTGACATGGCGCTGGCATTTGCCGACAAGGTAGGTGCCAGCGGTCAGGTGGTTCACACCGATATCAATCTGGCCATGTTGCGACAGGGGCGTGAGCGCTTGATAGACAAGGGTGTGCTGTTGCCGACGCTGGTCTGTGACGCTGAGCAATTACCGTTTCAAGACCGGTATTTCGACTTGGTTTGCGTGGCTTTCGGTTTGCGCAACATGACCCATAAAGACCTAGCGTTGCGTGAAATGGCAAGGGTGCTCAAGCCTGGCGGCAAACTGTTGGTGTTGGAATTTTCCAAAGTTGCCCCACCTTTGGCCAAGGCGTATGACTGGTATTCATTTGAAGTTTTGCCACGATTAGGGAAAATGGTGGCGGGTGACGAATCCAGTTACCGCTATTTGGCAGAGTCGATCCGCATGCATCCAGACCAGCAAAGCTTGAAAGTCCTTATGAAGGAAAGTGGCTTTGCCCATGTGGATATACACAACATGAGCTTGGGTGTGGTCGCGCTTCATGTTGGAATACGTTGTTGAAATTGCAATTTGTGTGATTGAAGGGTTGGATTGATATGAAAATTTTCAGTGTTGTTCTTGCGCTGTTCATGGTGTTTGCCAGCTTGCATGCCGACGCTGCCAAGCGACTGGGTGGCGGTAAATCTTTTGGCCAGCAATCAGGCAATGTGACACAACGTGAAGCCGGTCGACCTGCCGCCCCCAATGCCGCGCCAAACGCAGCACCTGGCCCTGCGCCCGTCGCGCCACCTGCGGCTGCACCACGTCGCCCTTGGGGTGCCATGCTCGGTGGTCTGGCCGCTGGTTTAGGTCTGGCTTGGCTGGCGCATTCGCTGGGTTTTGGGGCTGAATTCGGCCAATTGCTCATGTTTGCATTGATCGCCATGGCCGTGGTCGTCGTGATCGGCTTTTTCATGCGCAGACGCATGCCACAAGCGCCTGCAGACCCTTATGCCTATGGCGGTGCCGGTTCTTCCACCAATCCATCGGATGTGCCCCAGTACAACCCAGCCAAAATTGGCAATGATGCTTCAGCCAGGCCTTGGGAGCAAGCGGGTGCCACTTTTGACAGTTCGGTGCCAGCCCGCTCGGGTGTACGCATCGGATCCTCGTTGTCAGGGGGTAACCAAAACTGGTTTATTCCTTCAGACTTTGATGTGACAAGTTTTGTGGCCAATGCCAAACAAAACTTCATCAGTTTGCAAGCGGCATGGGACCGTGCAGATATTCCGGCACTGCGGGTCATGATGACTGACAGCATGTTGCACGAAATACAGACCCAATTGGCCGAACGTGGTCAGTTGGTGCAAGGACCCAACCACACAGAAGTGGTCATGATCGAAGCGCAGTTGCTCGGTATTGAGGATCTTGGTGAGGGCTACATGGCCAGTATTGAGTTCTCCGGCATGATCCGCGAAGAGCCCAATACGTCGCCCAGTCCGTTCCGCGAAGTCTGGAACATGACCAAGCCCAAATCCGGCTCCGCCGGTTGGTTGGTGGCGGGCGTCCAAGCCTTGCAATAATCAGGGCAGTTATTTTTTCAATCCGCTCAGCGGATACATCACATGGCCATTGCGTCCCCGCTAGCAGACATGTCTGCCCGATTGTCCGCTTTCCTGTTTGCTTTCAAGCTGCCCGACTGGCTGGTGTTTGAATTGCAAGACAAATGTGTGGTGCTGATCAACCATGTGCTGGGCCAAGAACCCGCCGCGCTCGAACGTCTCAAGCGTCAACAAGGCCAACGCGTGCAACTGAGTTGGCGCGACTTCCGGCTTCAATGGATGATCACGCCCGCGGGTATGTTGGAGCGGGCTGACGCGGATGCACCCGCAGATTTGCATTTGCATATCAATCAAGCGTCGCCATTCTCGCTGGTACAGGGTTTGGTCAAAGGCGAAAAACCGGCCATGCGAATAGACGGAGATGTCATGTTGGCGGCTGACATCAACTGGTTGGTCGACCATGTGCGCTGGGATATTGAAGAAGATGTATCCCGTGTATTCGGGGATGCAGTGGCTCACCAAGTGGTGCTGATTTTGAAGCGGGCTGCCAGCTTATTGCGTGAGTTCGCCGCCAAATGACCCGCATCTACCGCGGCATTTTCATTCTCTGGATCGTGCTTAGGTTCGGTCTGGATGAGTTATTGCTGTCCGGCTTCAAACAAGCTTGGCTGGTTCGTGTCTCTCGGGTACTGACCATTGGCCGCAATTTGAGTGCACCGCGTGGCCAGCGATTGCGACAGGCGCTTGAACACCTCGGACCAGTGTTTGTCAAACTCGGTCAGGTGCTCTCCACCAGACGCGATTTATTGCCCAGCGACATCGCCGACGAATTGGCTAAATTGCAAGACCAAGTGCCACCATTTGCATCGGATTTGGCTGTGGCATCGATTGAACGCGCTTTGGGTCGCCGCGTGGAAGATATCTTCAGTCGCTTTGACAGGGTACCGGTGGCCAGCGCATCGATTGCGCAAGTGCATTTCGCCAGTCTGCGCAATAGCAATGGACAAGAGCGCGAAGTGGCAGTCAAAGTATTGCGACCGGGCATGCTTTCGGTCATCAATAAAGACGTCGATTTGATGCGCACCATGGCTGTGTGGTTAGAGCGTTTATCTCATGACGGCAAGCGGCTCAAGCCGCGCGAAGTGGTGGCCGAGTTTGACAAATACCTCCATGATGAGCTCGATCTGGTGCGCGAAGCCTCCAATGCCACGCAATTGCGTCGCAACATGGAGGGCTTGGATTTGGTGCTGATTCCAGAAATGATTTGGGAATATTGCACCCGCGATGTCATCGTCATGGAGCGCATGCACGGCATACCGATCAGCCATGTCGATGCGTTGCGACAAGCTGGTGTGGATATTCCCAAACTGGCCAGAGATGGTGTCACTATATTTTTTACCCAGGTGTTTCGAGATGGTTTTTTTCATGCCGATATGCACCCTGGCAATATCCAAGTCAGTTTGGCGCCGGCGACTTTTGGGCGTTATGTGTCCTTGGATTTCGGCATCGTCGGAACCTTGACCGAGTTTGACAAAGAGTATCTGGCACAGAATTTCACCGCTTTTTTCCGGCGGGACTATCAACGTGTGGCTGAGTTGCACATTGAATCAGGCTGGGTGCCAGCGCAAACGCGTGTCGACGAACTCGAGTCGGCGATTCGCGCTGTGTGTGAGCCTTACTTTGACCGACCGCTGAAAGAAATTTCCTTGGGCATGGTGTTGATGCGTTTGTTTCAGACCTCGCGCCGCTTTCAAGTAGAGATTCAACCGCAATTGGTATTGCTGCAAAAAACCTTGCTCAACATCGAAGGACTGGGTCGTCAACTCGACCCCGACTTGGACTTGTGGAGCACGGCCAAACCATTCTTGGAAAAGTGGATGCTCGAGCAAATCGGGCCGCAGCGTTTGTGGCAGCAACTCAAAGAAGAGGCCCCTCGCCTGGCCAAAATGCTGCCTGAAATCCCGCGTCTGGTACATGCGTTTTTACAGCGTGACCATGAACAAGAGCGCAAGCAACTGCATGAATTGATACGTATGCAACAACGCACCAACCGCACATTGCAGGCCTTATTGCTGTTGGCGTTGGGATTTTTTGCAGGCATGGTTATCACCGCTTTGGTCGGCGTTTGGAGCTTGGCCGGTTGATTATTCCCCGCGCGGTATCTGGCTTTGACGAGACTGTCTGGCCAGCTGTACGCCATAAATGGCGACAGCCAAAGTCACTACCAACATCAACAGACTGGCGGCTGCATAAATAGTGGGGTTGACGCCTCGGCGGGCGTAATTGAAGATGACTTGGGGCAGGGTGGTAACACCGGGACCGGCCAGAAATTCGGATATCACCACATCATCAAAAGACAAGGTGAACGTCAGCAGCCAGCCTGCAAGCAATGCCTGAGACATATTGGGCAGAGTGACCAGAAAAAACACCTGAAAAGGTCGGCAGCCTAAATCTAATGCGGCCTCTTCAATCGATTTGTCCATTTCTTTGAGGCGAGATTGAATCACTACGCTGGCATAGGCCATGCCCAGCAGTGCATGACCGAGCACGATGGTGAGCGTGCCGCGTTCGGGCCAACCGAGCAAACGCTCCATGCCGACAAACAGCAATAGCAGTGACATACCGATGATCACCTCGGGCATGACCAGCGGGGAGGACAACATGGCGTTGAACAAGGTGCGACCACGAAACTTGCCGAACCGAACGAGCGCAAATGCAGCCATGGTGGCCAGTACCGTGCCCAGTGTGGCGCTCATCAAAGCCACTTTGAATGAGAGTAAAAACCCCTCTACCAGCCGGTTGTCTTTGAGCAAGGCTTCATACCAGCGCAACGAAAACCCGGTGAACACACTGTCTTGGCGGGTGCTGTTGAATGAGAACAGAACCAAAAAAGCCAGCGGTAAGTAAAAAAACGCATAGACCGCGGCCAGCCAGAATTTGCCAACATGCTCACGCCACCACAGCAGGCTCATGCGGGCGACTCCAACTCGGCTTTGCGCATCACGCGCTGGTTGTACCAAGCCAAGGGCATGATCACACCAACAATCATCACAATGGACAGCGCACTCGCGCGCGGCCAGTTGTTGCTGCTGAACATTTCATCCCACACCACGCGACCAATCATCAGGTTTTCGGCTCCCCCCAGCAGCGAAGGGATGACGAATTCACCCAGACAGGGAATGAATACCAACATCGAACCTGCCACCACACCCGAGCGACTGAGCGGTACCGTGACCAGCCAAAATGTTTGCCACGGCGTAGCCCCCAAATCTTGCGAGGCTTCAAGCAAGCGACCATCGAGCTTGACCAGATTCGCGTACAAGGGCAGCACCATGAAAGGCAAATAGACATAGGTCATGCCAATCAGCATGGACACATCGTTGTAAAGCAATTGCATAGGTTCATTGACCAAGCCAAGCGCAATCAACAAATGGTTGATGATGCCTTGTTCTGTCAATAAGCCTTTCCATGCGTACACGCGCAATAAAAACGAAGTCCAAAAGGGCAGCATCACCATCAATAACAACATAGGTCGAACAGCAGGGTGGCTACGCGCCAGAAAATAGGCAAACGGATACCCCACCAATAAACACATCAAGGTGGTCCACAACGCATATTTAAGCGACAACACATAGGACTCGGTGTACAGCGTTTGCAGCCAACCGGTATCCGTGTCCTTGAGCAGAGATAAATAATTGGCAAGCTTGAGATGCAACATGACTTGCCCGTTGCTTGATTGGATCAACGGCGCGAATGGATCCAATCCTTCGCCCATGTCGGTCACGCTGATGCGAAGCAAAATGAAAAACGGCACCGCAAAAAACAGCAGTAACCAGAACCAAGGCAAGCTCAGCACCACACTGCGACCGTGGCGTAAGCTGAGTTGATTCCAAGCAGAGAATAGCTTCACAGACTGGCCGTCAGTGACAGTAAAAACACAGAGCGAGGCGGGTTCATAGACATTGACTCGCCCTGTGTCATGCGATTACTTGCCTTTTTTGAAGCTGGTGAATACAGCAGTCATAGACTCGCGGGTGGCATTTCCCAAGGCCTCTGGTGGCACCATCAAGGCCAGATTGGTTTCGTCAGGAAAAACGGCTTTGTTTTGAGCCACTTCGGGGGTGACAAGTGCAACGCTGGCTTTGTTGGCTGTGGGGTAGCCCAGCTCATTGGTCTGAGAGGCGGACACTTCAGCCTTGAGGTAATAGTTGATGAAAGCCATGGCGTTGTTGGGGTGCTTGGCATCGGCCGGCACAGCCAAGTTGTCAAAGAAAATCAAGCCACCGGTTTTGGGCAACAAGACTTCAATTTGAATACCGCTTTTATTTTCTTCTGCACGTGCGGCTGCTTGGTTGAAGTCGCCAGCCCAGCCGAGTGCCACACAAGCTTTACCACCCGCGATGTCATCGATCATGGTGCTAGAGAACAAACGGATGTCTTTGCGGACTTTGGCTAGCATCTCACCAGCGGCCTTGTGGTCTGCCGCGTCTTCGGAATAGGCTTTTTTGCCGATGTAGTGCAGTGCAGGCGGGAGAATTTCTGTTGGTGAATCCAAGTAAGCAATGCCACAGGATTTCAATTTGCTGGTGTAGGTGGGGTTGAACACCAAATCCCAAGCGTTGTCAGGCATGGGGGTATTGCCCAGCGCTTTGGCCACTTTGGCCTTGTTGATGGCCACCGTGGTGAAACTCCAAGCCCAAGGAACCACATACTGATTGTCCGGGTCAACGCCCACCAGCTTGCCCATCAATCCACTGTCCAAATTTTTGTAGTTGGGAATTTGAGTCTTGTCGAGTTTCTTGAGCAAACCGGCATCAATTTGGGCTTTGACAAACACCGAACCTGGCACGACGATGTCATAGCCCGTGTTGCCGGCGACCAATTTGGCTTGCAAACCTTCGTTGTTTTCAAATGTCTGGTAATTGACCTTGATGCCGGTTTCGGTTTCAAAATTGGCAATCAAATCTTTGGCGACATAGTCAGGCCAGTTATAAATATTCAGAACTTTTTCCTCGGCATTCACAGCAACTGCAGGGGCTGTGGCCTTGGGCTCTTCTTTCTT